>UMGU01020428.1_pt1 | contig 12441 bp, 10 predicted proteins | sample 1965331 | NCBI WGS metagenome assembly UMGU01 (sample SAMEA4836078, study PRJEB28245) | human gut metagenome | biome: gut microbiome; material: fecal sample | place: Denmark | collected 2008
ACGTCTATGCCACGGGCGGCCACGTCGGTGGCCACCATGACACGCACATCGCCGGAATCGAACGCAGCGAGGTTGCGATCGCGCTGGTTCTGGTTCAGGTTGCCGTGCAGCTCGGCGGCCGGAATGCCGTTCTGCGTCAGGTTCTTGGCGAGCTTCTTGGCCTGGAACTTGGTGCGGGTGAACAGGATGCGGCGGCCTTCGCCCGAGGCGAGCATGCGCACGAGTTCGTGCTTGTCGCCGCGCGTGGTTTCGAACACGTGGTGGGTCATCAGGTCGGGTTCGGCGGTGGCCGAATCGACCTCGTGCACCTTGGGATCGTGCAGGAAGGTGTTCACCACTTCATCCACGCCGTGATCGAGCGTGGCGGAGAACAGCATGTGCTGGGCGTCGGGCGAAATCTGCTCAAGCAGTCGCTTGACCGGTGGCAGGAAGCCCATATCGGCCATTTCGTCGGCCTCATCGATGACCACGACTTCGACGGACGAGAGCGTGAGCGCCTGCTGGCGCAGCAGGTCCTCAAGGCGGCCCGGGCAGGCGACCACGATATCGGCGCCGGCCTTCAGATCGCGGATCTGGTGGATGTACTTGACGCCGCCGTACACCGTGGTGGTGTTCATGCCGAACGTGTGGGCCAGCGGCATCAGCACGTCGTTGATCTGGTTCGCGAGCTCGCGGGTGGGGGCCAGCACCAGGCCGCGCGGGTGCGGTAGGAAGTCGTCGGCGCGGCGCTCTTCCAGGCTGGCCTTCTTGCGGCGCTTGATTTCCTTGCGGAACTCCTCCATCGCGATTTCGCCGAACGAATCGTAGGAACCGAGGCGGGTGACCAGCGGAATGGAGAATGCGAGGGTTTTGCCGGAGCCGGTGCGCCCTCGGCCGAGAATGTCGCGGCCGGCCAGTGAATCGGGCAGGGTGTCGGCCTGAATGGGGAATGCGGTCTTCTTGTCATCTGCCGCAAGCACGCGCACCAGCGGTCCGGGTACGCCAAGTTCGCCAAAGGTAAGGGGGCGGGATTCCGCGCTGTCGTTCATCTGGAAATCAGCGGAATCGTCACGATCATCGAAATTATTACGGGGCACAGTGGCCTTTCATGTCAAAGGTTACGCAAATTACGCAAGCTTTCCGAGCTTAGCGTAAGCCCCCTACTTTGCTTGGTGCTCGCCACACTGTCATCCCACTCTTTACTTATGACCCCATGGGGCGGTAACTCGCCCATGGGGCGGCAACTTGCCCATGGGGCGGTTTGAAGAAATTGTGAAACCGCAGAATAAAGCCATTTTCACCTACCGCCCCATGAGGGTTTTACCACCCCATGGGATATTTGCCGCCCCATGGGTTTTACCACCACGTAAGGCGAGCACCGCTCCATGGAACACGCAAATGGCCCCCACCCGTGAAGGTAGGGGCCATTGTGCAAAAGGGCTGAGCCAAGATACAGCCCAGTAGCCCTAAAACACACTACAAAATATCCGGATCGTCTTTGGCAATAGTGCCGGTTGCCTTGCCAATGGCCTTCAGGCCGTGGTAGGCCACAAGAATCACGATCGTGCCAATGGCAATGCCGTTGAAGGAAATGCCACCAACAGTGAACGCGAATTGGCCGACGGCAATGATCATGGTGATGGCTGCCACCATGATATTCAGCGGCTTGTCGAAGTTGACCTTGTTCTCCACCCAGATGCGGATACCGATCATGCCGATCATGCCATACAGCAGCGTGGTCACGCCACCGAGCACGCCGGCGGGGATCGTGTTGATCACGGCACCGAACTTCGGGCACAGGCTCAGGATCAGGGCAAAGGCGGCGGCGCACCAGTAGGCGGCGGTGGAGTACACCTTGGTGGCGGCCATCACACCGATGTTCTCGCCGTAGGTGGTGGTGCCGGAGCCGCCGCCGAAGCCGGCGAGCGTGGTGCCCAGGCCGTCGGCCATGAGGGCGGTGCCGATCTGATTGTCGTAGTCGCGGCCGGTCATTTGGGCCACGGACTTGACATGGCCAACGTTCTCAGCCACAAGCACAAGCACAACAGGGATGAACATGGGAAGGATGGAGAAATCGGCCTGCGGCAGGTGGAACTTCGGGAAGCCGATCCATGCGGCGTCGCCGATGGCGGAGAAGTCGACCTGACCACGGATGCAGGCATATACATAGCCGATGATCACGCCGACCAAAATATTGAGGCGACCCAGCAAGCCCTTGAACAGCACAGCCACGAGCAGCACGGCCAACAGGGTAACCAGTGCGGTGTCGGGCGCGGCTTGGAAGTTGGTCCACACGGAAGGTGCCAGATTGAAGCCGATGATGGCCACGATCGCGCCGTTGACCACGGGCGGCATGATGATGTCGATCCATTTGGAGCCGGCGTAATGCACGAGCACGCCAACCAGGGCCAGCAGAATACCGGTGACCATGATGCCGAAGCTGGCGACCGCAATGCCCTTGTTGGCGGTGGTGACCGCGGTGATCGGTGCAATGAAGCCGAAGGACGAGCCCAAATAGCTCGGCAGCACGTTCCTGTTGATCAGCAGAAACAGTGCGGTGGACATAGCCGTGAAGAACAGGGTGGTGGACGGGTCGAAGCCCGTCAGAATCGGCACCAGGAAGGTGGCACCGAACATGGCGATGACGTGCTGTGCGCCGATACCGGCGGTGCGCACCCAAGTCAGACGTTCATCGGGCTCGACTACCTCGCCGGGCGCCAGCGTCTTGCCGTCGCCATGCAATTGCCATTGGAAGATATTGGACATTACTACTCTCCTCGCTCTCGCTTGGGGCACGGCATTCACAACCAGCCGCACCACGCACCATTCTAGCTCACGAAGATTTTGTGAAGTCTCTCTTCCGGGAAAGGCTATTTGCCGTAATACTCCAGCAGGTGTGGATCGACGGCCTGCACCACATCCACCAAATCGCCATTGGAGAGATACGGGCGCTTGAATTCGCGCCACGGCTCCACCTTGACCTCCCAGCGGCCGGTCGTCTCGTCGAGCACGGGCCGGGCGGTCTGCTCCCAGCGCACACGCTTGGAGGTGCGGCCGGTTTCCGGGTCGCGGCGTGTATAGTGCAGGCAGGTGCAGTTGGTGATCTTCCAGTCGTCCGAGTCGGCGCGATGCAGGAATTCCTCGTCGGCCAGATCCTCGATGGTGAGCATCAGGGCGAGCATGAAGTCGCCGTGGGTGACCATGACCACGGATTCCGAATCGGATTTGCGGCTCAGCGAGGTCAGGATGTTGTGCACACGGTCCTCGGCCACATCGGCAATCGACTCGCCTGCCGGCGGACGCCAGTACAGCGGATCGGTGTTCTTGAAGTTCCAGTTGCGTGCGTAGTTGTTTTTGAATTCGTCCTTGGTGATGGTGTTGATTTCACCCCAGGAACGTTCGCGCAGCACACGGTTCTCCTCCCATTTGGCCTTGGGCAGGGCCATGGTGGCTGCGGTTTCGCGGGTGCGCACGTATGGCGAGACCATGTAACGGTCGAACAGCTGCTGCTGGCTGACCAGCCAACGACCGATGCAGTCGGCCTGCTTGCGTCCGGTGGCGGTGAGTCTCCAGGAGCGGTCGGGTACGGTGACGTTGTCCTGCGTATACAGGGAGTTGTCGCCCTGTTCGCCCGCCTGGACGATGACGTTCGCTTCGGATTCGCCATGCCGGATTACGTATAGATCGAGCGGCATGCTCATATGGATTCCTCTTTCGTTATTGGTTACGTTGTGTTGTTTTCTGCTGTTTCCTACTTGACCCGCGTTATGGTGTCCCCCTTGACCATGAACGCATGCCGGGCCATGTCGATCATCGGCTGGTCGAACTTCGAGTCGGTGTAGAACTCGTCGACGACGGCGTCCGGACCGTACAGCTCGCGGAACCTCCTGGCCTTGTTGGTGTTGAAGTTGAGGTACGTGACCCTCATCGTCTCCACATCCACCTCGCTGGCCACGAGATTCCTCACGCCGAGTCTGCGGCAGGCCTTCCCCACCGTCAGACCGAAGGATGCGGTGAGGATCACATCGTCCGACTCAGGCTGGTACCAAGGCTTGATACGTGCGTAATATCGGTCCCAGAAATCGTCCACGAGCTGTTCGACGCTCGCCACCCGTTTGGATCGGCTCAGTTCCGTGAGATAGCCTTCGGTCATCTTGCCCACGCCGTATTCCATTTGTTCAAGCGTGGCCCGGCCAAGCTTGTATTTGACCGCGTACCGCAGCACGGGGGCGATATAGCGGAACACTTTCGGGTCGTGGCGGGCGGAATACAGGTACAAGTCGAACAGGCTTTCGCCATCATAGATGGTTCCGTCGAAATCGAATACGCGCATACCTTCTGCTTCTACTCTGTTATTCCTTGTCTAAGGCTAATCTCGGTAAGCCGGCGAAAGCGCAAATACGCAGTGAATTTCACATGAACACTGTTTTTTGGATTGATTTCGGTACAGGTAACGTACACTGGTGACAGCGTGGAAGGAGGTGCGTAATGGCGGCGTCTGAAATCGAACAATGGTGGATTGATAAGTTTCAGGAGAACCTGGGTCCGATTCGCAAGGTAGCCGGATGGACGACTCAGCAACTGGCCGACGAGCTGGGAGTCGCGCGACAGACGGTGTCTAACTTGGAGACCGGCAAAAGCCCGATGACCAAACTGCAGTATCTCGCTTTACGTACGGTGTTCAGCGCCGAGATCGCACGTCGTGAAGACCGCGATCTGGCACGCATCATCAAGACTTTGGTCGACGATCCCATTGAGCAACGCATTCGCGAACGGCGCGCCCAAGAGCAGGACGGCGAGGCCGTTGCCGACAATGCCCCAGTCAATACGGACGGTGGCAACGTTGCCGACAACGCCGCCACCGAGAAACGCAAGCCCAGTGCCGCCACATTGAAGGCTTCAAAGACTGCCGCAACGGGCAAGCCCACGCTCAGCACGGCGATGCAGGCTCTCGCCGTCATCACCGGCGCATTGGCCAGTGGAACCGCCGCCGGCATCATCACCTACTTGATGTTCCCGGACGGCGGCCCGAACAAGCGCTGAGTCGCCGAAATATCGAAACGGATTGAACAACCCAGTTCGAAGCCCTGAGCACCATTTTGTCCGTGTCGCACCAGCGTTTCCCTCATTATCAGCTGTTTCGAGTTGCATGAATGCACCGTTTATAGGCCGAGAATTTCGTGCTTTTTTGCATCAAATTCTTCTTGGGAGAGAATGCCGATATCAACCAATTCCTTCAATTTCTTCATCGCCTCGACTTGTTCTTCCACAGACATGGATGCCGTGTGAGAGGCGGGAGCAGCGGCTTCCGGTGCCGGCGCAGGTGCCGGCGCTTGAACCGGGGCGGCAGTCATAGGATTGATGGCTTGCGCCATATTCATACCAAGCAACATGCCGCCATCGCCAAAGCCGTTGTTGAATACCTTGCGCAATGCGCTGCTGGGCAGCCATATTGCCAGCTTGTTGGGAAACGCCCTCGTATGCGGCAACATTCATCTTATTCGAGGCGAACTGCTGCACGAGCTGACGTGATTGCTCGGTGAACTCGATGCTTTCGATGCCCACACTGGACACTTCAAAGCCAAAACGATCATTCCACGTACCTGCATTGGCCCGATCGCCACGCACGCATGCTGCGATGTCATTCGCCTTGCCGGGCAATTGCGAAATACGATATTCATTGGACAGCAAATTGATGGCCACAATAAACGACTGTACGAATTCAGACAGAATCTGCCTACGTGGCCCTTCATCATCGAATGAATACGACACGGTAGTGGCAGGCACAAAGTTACGAACGAATCGAACTGGATCAGCGACCTTTAGCGACATGGATCCGCGTGCGCGAATTTCCAAATCGACGCCATAGAACCGGTCGTTATACACCAGCGGCGCAGAAGTGCCGAATTTGATGCCACGAATCTCACGCAGGTTGACGAAGGCCACATATTTGGTGCGGCCAGGCTGACCTCCGAAGGTGAATCGATCGGCAACCTGATTGAAGAACGATCCGATGCCGTCTCCGGCGAGCACGCTCTGCTCCCCGTTGCGATATTCATAACCGCCCGACTCGGTGATGACGTTTTCGATACCTGTTTCAGAGAAAATGAACGCCGCAGTATTCTCTGGCACATAGATACGCGAACCATTGGTGATTATTCCCTCGGAACCGTATTCATTCGAACCGCGATCGTTGTTGCTTCCGCGGGGAATGCCCGGCACAACGACGGTGTGTTCCGTGAACGGACCAGCGGTGATGATATCACGCCACAGGTCCGCGAATGTACCGCCGAGCGCGCCGGCGAACGCCTTAATAACTGCCATCTGTTTTTTCCTCGATATCTCATGCATATGGCCGATCTTGCGACTATGCAATCGCAAGACCGGCCGTTATGCTGGCATGTTGGCTATAGCTGCGTTTCGCGATCGCAGTATTCGCATCGAACGACTTCTTTGCGATGACCGGAAAGCGGAGCGCCACAACCTTCACAATTCACCGAAACCACGGGTTCGGTAATCCCAAGCCCACTACGGAATGCGCTAAAAGTGTCCTTCAGCGCCCCGGCCAGAGCCTCCGTTCCGGGGATGGCCTTGTTGAAGGCCGGCTCATCCATTGGCGTATACTGTCTGCCGCGTATACCCATATACCGTCATCGTCCCTTTCTTGGAAAACCGTTACCTCGATACGCCAGTCTGATCACTGGCCCACCGATGCGAGCTTCTGCGTGCATCGAGTCATGACCTCGGTGTAGTAGGCCAAATCCTCACTGCTGAGGGAGTTTTCGTCAATGGCGTCTACCTTCTGGGAGAACTCAGAGTAACGCTTCATCATGCTGGCATAGTCGGTAGCCATGCTGACCACGTTATCGGATTTCTGATATTTGTTCATGAAGGCAACATACTCATCGATAAAGGCCTCGTAGCTGTCCATCGTGGCCTTGAAGTCAGCACTGTCATTGGTGTTCTGCTGCGCCTTCTGATCCGAAGACTGGTCGCTCTGCTTGTTGGCATCGCTGGAATCAGCGCCCGTATCAGTGCTCTTATCATCCTGTTTCGCGGCGTCGCCGTCCGTAGACGTATCTTCCTTCTTTTCCGGAACCTGGATAGTGATGGACATGATGGTCTCGTCGTCAGTGTTACGAGAAACGCTCACACTGTATCCATCGGCGTTCTTGGCATTGAAACTGTCAGCGGACTTGTTATAGTCCACGGTGAAACCGTTGTCTTGCACGGACTTGACGTAGTCGGCATACTGCTTGGCGTCGGTACCGCACACCTCGATGGAGAAATAGTCCGAAGACTCGCTTTTAATTTCACCCTTTGTGGATTTCGGCTGCGGCAGCAGCGCCGCGATATCCGACTCCGGCCATGAATATGCTTCGCACTTGGTGGCGAGCGATGCTTCCAATTCCGCCCGATCAGCCTTGGCCTTCGCATCGTCACGAATTACGAACACGCCACCGATTACCAGACCCACAACGGTGATACCGACTGCCACCCAGGCCAGCACTCGGCCTTGCACCTTGCCACTCGGGCGGGTCACGTATACGGCGAAGCCTGAGAGCAGTGCCGGAATCACCGTGGCGAACAGCAGTCCGCCCCAGGATCGGCCAGAAACATCCACAAATTGGGCGAGTACGAACAACACTCCCCAAATAATGGCGAACACAGCCAGCTTGGAAGTCTTCTTCACCCCTTGTGCATTCGGAGCAAGCACGGCAGGCGCAGCGGCACCAGCAAAACCAGTGGCAGCACCGGCACCATGTGTGGCGGGTGCAGGAGCCACACCAATACGCTTGTCCAGAGCGGCGAGGAACTCATCAACGCGCTTGGCGCTTTCGTTTCCAGTCGCCTCCAGACGAATGGCGGCCCCTGCCGCACCCTGCGGGACTACGGTTAGCGTGCAGTTCACCCCATCATAGGAGTGGAAGGAAAACGCTCCGGTCTGGGTGTTTTCGTTATCCAAGGTAAACGTGGCGCCAGTAGTCAGCTGGTCGTGAATAACTTGGAACAGCTGTTGCGGACTGACCGCATATACACGATCAAATGGCGCGCCGGCGGGCCGCTGCGATGCCGTAGCCGGAGCCATCGGAGTGGTGGTAGCACCATCAGACGCTACGTTCGGTTGGCCAGCCGGTACAGTATTCGGCACGGTAGGCGCATTCGCGCGATCTTCCGGTGCGTCATTCGTGCCTTCGGACGGTGGAACCGGCTGAGGTTGTTGATCAAATGGCGTTGTCATGATGCCCTTCTTTCCTTAAGCAGCAGCATTACCAGCACAGAAGAGGCAAGCCCGGCAACCGTTACGGTCAATCCGACTGCCATGGCAAGCCGGTATCGTTCGCTCATCATTGCGTCCCTTCTTATTGCTCGCTTTGCTCTGCGATACATCGAAACCAGTGTATGGCGTTGTTATTATGTACGCAAATTAGCATTTTGTATGCATGTTAGCTTTATTGTCGATGCTTGATACCGCGCATGAACATCCTTTCCGCCACCGCACCTACACGGATGGCATCGACCATTGTCGGCGACACGCGCGGGCCATACATCAGCTGACAACTGAATTTTTCGGCGTGTTTCCGAAAAGTCGGCGTCCTGTACGCTGGGAATCGAGCAACCGCGTACGATGGCGCAGCACAGCACCCGCAACACAGCGACAAGGAGCATGGGCAATGGCAGACATCCCCGAAGAACATTTGACCGAGGAACTGTTGGATCGGCTGCTCGCCAGCGCCAGCATTGAGCAGTATCTCGATGAGGGACTCGTCAGCGCACGCACGCTGACCGACTATCTGTTCGACCGTATGGAAGCCCATGACCTGAGACGAGCCGACGTGGTGCGGGCATCCGGCCTCAACGCCACAGTGGTTTATGACATTTTCTCCGGCAAAAGCCGCCCCGGCCGAGATCACGCCATTATGCTGGCTTTTGGTCTCAAGTGCACATTACGTGAAACCCAACGGCTACTTCGTCTTGCAGGCGTTTCCGAACTGTGGTGCAAACAGCGACGCGACGCGATTATCATCTGGTGTATACGCAATGGATTCGACCGCATTGCCACGGACGACGAGTTGTATCGTATGGGAGAGGCGACGTTGCTACCGGCCGATTGACGACATTCGGCCCAACAACACTCACCAGTGAGACGCAAGTAAGAGGGCATCAAGGAGAGACATGGACGATAAGCAGGCGATGCATGCGATGAGCATCGACGATGCGTACCATGTCGAGCGTACGCTCGCTCGCGGACCTTCCGGCGTCACCGAACTGGTGAGCATTGACGGCAACGGCCCGTTCGTACGCAAGAAGATTCCCTCTCCCCTAGCGCAACGCAATGTGTGGGCGGCGCTCAGCGCCTGCCAGAGTAATCGTCTGCCGCGTGTGGAAGCGACGTACGAGCTGCCCGACCGGTTCGTCATCGTCTACGATTACGTGCCGGGCAGCACGCTTGCGCAAATTGCGGAGGAAAACGGGCGGCTTGCACCGAATGTGGCCGTGCAGCTTATCGACCAAATTTGCGAAGCCGTGCAGGAGCTTCACCAGCACGGCGTTATCCACCGCGACATCACGCCGGCCAACGTCATCGTGGCCCAGGATGGCGCGCATCTCATCGATTTCGGCATCGCGCGCATCCGGTCAGAGGCAAGCAACCGTTCACGGGATACCACGGCGCTTGGCACCTACGGATTCGCCTCGCCTGAGCAATATGGCTTTGCCAAAACCGACGCGCGTTCCGACGTATTCTCGCTGGGCCGGCTACTCGGATTCATGCTGACCGGCGTATATCCCGATGCCAGCGACTACGAGCAGCGACTTGCCGATGATGCCGCAGTACCGGCTCGACTACGCGCCGTCATCGGCTATGCGTGCGCATTCGAGCCCAGCAAACGGCCACAGAGCGTCCAAGAGTTTCGCCAGGCGCTGTTCTCCCAGTCCAATCCGCCCATACCGAACGCATCATCGGCAAATCCGCCATCAACGAGAACAACGAACGGCAGCGCGTCGGCGTCTCGACTATTCCGGCGTCTGCACTTGAGCAAACGCGCCATCGTGCTGTGGTCCATTGCCGGAGCGGCACTGATAATCGCCGCCATTGCGGGAGGCATTGTGTTGGCAGGCCAACTTGGCATTATCGGGTCGGCAACATCACCCGATTCCTCGACACAATCCAGCAGCCAATCAACCGATAAGGCCGATGGCGGGCACTCCTCGAACGGGTCAGGAACCGACAATGCCAATGGCACGGGCGGAGTAGTCGGCACTGACGGCGCTGATGGAGACAATCAAGACACCGTCACCGACAATCCTCTGAAAATAGTGGAATCCGGCTGGTCGGCGGACCAGCAAGGGTATGTCCACTACGCTTTCGCCCTGCGCAACACCAGTAAGACCCAGCAGGTGCAGTATCCGCAGATTACCATTACGGGGCGGGCCAAAGACGGTTCCATCGTGTTCTCGCAGACGCAAGCACTGAATATGGCATTCCCGAATCAGACTGTATATGACGCCGGCCAAGCGGGCGAGGGCACGGCCCCGGCCACCGTAGATTTCGTTGTGCTTAGCCCTGATACGTACAACGTCACCGAGGCTCAAGGAACCGCTACCTTCCCCATCAGCGGAACATCCAAAATAGACAACAGGGACGGCGGCACGACGTTCAATGGCGAGGTCCGCGCCGTGGCAGATGGATTCAAGCCATCTGATGGACAGCAAATCAAGATTTCCCTAGTACTGCGTAACGCACAGAACGCAATCATCTATGGAGATATCGCATTCGTGGATTGGCCGGGCAATGGCCGATCCACGCCATTCTCGATTACCGTCTACGATCTGCCGAAGTATGTGTCTTACGATCTGTATGCGCAAATCTGGTAGTTGACTTTACGTCTGGCAGGTGGCCGTCAGGTGCCTGTCAGGCCGCTGTTCGCGTCACCTGCGCACTGACGTTACGGCGCGCCTGGCCGAACAGATAGATGCCGATGGGCAGGGTCAGAACACCGCCGATGATGAACACCAGCGAAATCGGGATCACGTCGGCCAGTGGCGCGAAGATCAACATGCCGAGCGGCATTCCGAGCGTGCTCAGGGTGGTGTCAAGGCCGAATACACGGCCCACCATCTTCTCATCGGCCTCGGTCTGGATGATGGTGCGCATCGGGCCCATGCAGATGGCCGAAGCCAAACCGTTCACCACATCAATCAGCAAATACGCCAGCAGATTGTGAACCACGCCAAGACCAACGACGGAGACGCCCACCAGAGCGATGCCGAAGGCGACCACGCGCATGTTGTTGCGGATGAGCTTGGCACCGATGGTAGACATCAGCGCGCCGCCGAGCAGCATACCGATGCTCCATCCCAGCTCGTTGGCGGCGAGTTTATCGGAGGCGGTGGTCAGGTTGATGAATCCGAGATTCAAATCGATGCCCTCATATTCGCGGGTCATGAGCAACAGCGTAAGGTTCATCGGCGCCACGGCCACGAAGCACACCAAGGCGTCACCGAGCACCACGTTGCGCAGGTTCGCCCGGCGCCATGTGTAGCTGAAACCATCTTTCAAGTCAGCAAACACACGACGGACGCTGGCAATCAGCGAACGATCAGCATTGGCATCCGACATCGGTTCGAGTGTGGGTTGCCCGCTATTCTCCGCTTCAGCCATACGCCTCGCAACATGTTCCGTGCTCTTCTTCGGCGCTTTGATCAACGCCACAAAGCCGACGCCGATAATGGCCGTGGTCACATCGACTAACAGAATCGACCACAGCGGCACTGTGTTGATAAGCACAGCAGCCACCGCAGGTGCCACAATCATATTCACCGAATTAATCACGCCGTATATTGAGTTGACGCGCAATAGTTTGCCCGAGGGAACAACATCCGGTATGAACGACTGCACAGCGGGCGTCTGCACCCCGCCTCCCGCCGAACGAATGAACAGCACCACGAAAATCATGGTCAGACTCGCCCATCCCATCGCGAAGCTCAGCGACAGCACGACGGTGACCACAGCAATCACCATATCCGGCAGCATAATCAGCAACTTGCGACTGTGACGGTCGGCCCAGGAGCCGCCGCAAATCGAGACGATGGCCTGCGGCACCACGCCAAACAACGTGGCCAGCAGCATGGCCGAACCGGTTTTAGTCTGCAATACGATCCACCACCAGATGGCATATTGCACAATATTGGAGCCCAGCAGCGAGAACGCCTGGCCGGTGAGTAGAAGCACTACACGGCGGATCCACGCACGCTCGGATTCCCCGTTGGCCACTGCTGCGGCATAGGCGGCACCGGGTTTGTTCGCGCTATGGACCGCTGCGCGCGCATTCGCATTGTCATCGCCGGAAACCTCGGGTGTTTCGCGCACAGTTGGTTCAGTTGTTGTACTACTAGAAGACATACGAGTGTTCTCAATTCTTCAATTCCACTACAAAGGTCACATCACGGCATACGCAC
>UMGU01003860.1_pt1 | contig 12338 bp, 8 predicted proteins | sample 1965331 | NCBI WGS metagenome assembly UMGU01 (sample SAMEA4836078, study PRJEB28245) | human gut metagenome | biome: gut microbiome; material: fecal sample | place: Denmark | collected 2008
CACATCATTTGTTATATACCTACCTTTTATAAGGTTTCTATATCTCAAACTGGTGTGGGGCTATTGTTTTATCCACTCCAAAGGCAATGCGAGAAGCCAGTCAGTAGGGTAAAACATATATAGTTCCCACACCTTTTTTATTTTAAATAGCTTATCCATAGGGAACAGGTAGGCATAATATCATTATTATGGAATTAGTTAATAGTTTAAGTGCCAAAAGTCCTCTATGCTATGATACAGGGTGTAGATTATATATGCCTTCATCATTCTTAGAGAAATCCTTTAAGTTACCATATATCGAATACACTACTAAAGGCAGAATAAGTAAGAAAGAACGAGAAGAAAAATATATTCTAAAAGAATGGGATAAACTTAGATTCTTATATAACTGCATGAGTCAATGTACAGACTTTTGCATATCTCAAGATGAAGTAGATTACTTATTATCTGATTCCTTCAAGACTTTATGTAACATATTTCAAAAAGCATACCCACCTGTTATTGATGAAGATGGATGCTTAATCATTAAATCTTTTGATGAGCCACCTAGAACTTATGTCCCTATAGCTAATCATGTGGGAGAATATTGTAGATATAAAATAGAATATTTTCCAGAAGAGGGTACATTATATGTTCAAACCACTAAGAAAGGAGATACTAAGAGTGAAATTAGAAATCTTAAAGTTGAATGCTCATTCGAGTTTTATAAATATCTACAAATATATTGGGGCATAGCATATATTGAATACCTGTCTGAAGGGGGTGAATATAATTGTTGCCCTAAATATGAAACACGCAGAATTTATGACGCTATAGATAGAGGCATGATTAGAACAATGAAATCAATATAATAACAATGAAATCAATTAGATTATTGGCAACCTCACTATTGGTTGCATTAAGCATGGGAGTTTGTTCCTGTGGGGACGATGAATTGGAGGTAAATCCACCTTTAACCAATGTAGAACAAATGTGCTTGGAATATGGAATTACAGACTATAAGAATATCGAATTGCTAAGTCTGTTTGAACATGGAAATAATACTATTATCAATTTAGGTCAAGCAAACTTCTCTGGACTAAAGGATGATAAGCTATGGCTTGCATCATTCAACGTAGAGAACAAATCACCTATTATTAATTGGACTGACGAGTTGCCATTTAACAGGAATCGCAGAATTTACAAAGGCTATGGAGAATATGAAGATGTTACGATTCAACAGATAACTCTGTTACAAGTAATGCCATTCAATCAAGACTTTGTCGCATCATTAAGTTACAGCTTTGGAAAAGACTATAGCTACTATGCCTTACTTTTCAAACAGAGTTCACAAACTAAAGAAGTTCAAATTAAAGAGGGTGGTTTCGGCATAGGCTTATGGTACGAAAACTCTATCATAAACAACAGATGTTGCTACTCGCTGTTTGGAGATACTATCTATGTAGCAGAGAAAGGTTTTGGATTTTCCAATAATGTAGGAACTCTCTATACTTCTGAACTTTTATCTTATGAAGAAGCAATCTACAGTCATAGAGATAATAAAGGCTTCTTCGTGGGTAAAAGAAGTTTTAAATTGGGAGAGGATTTATGGCATATCCAAGTACCACAGCTTAACGATGAACCTGCTGATGCCAAGATTGAGGTCAGTGTAGAAGATAAATCTACGCCAGTTTGGAAGTTCAATGTCAATATTACACATTATGATGGGGCTAAGAAGAATGTAACATTTGAAGTAGATACTGATAATGGTACAATCAAAGGACAGGATGATTATGCTTCCCTCATTATAGGTAAATGGAAGATGACAAGTGGTAATGCTGTTGCCACCCATGTAACTTATAAGAATGATGGTACATTTGAATACACAAGTACAGAAGATGGCTCTTATAACGAAGTGGGCAAGTACAAGATAGACGGTAAGAAACTCTATGAAATGTACAGTGATGAAGATGAATGGATTATCAATGATATCCTGTTACTTAATTCAATGACCTTATCAGTGCAGGAATTGGAAGCTGATGGAGTTACCCCCACAGGTCAGAAGTACTCTTATCAGAGAGTGGAATAAAGGGCTTATTCATACTAAAAGTGAGCAGCATTTGAGAAAACTCTTATGCTGCTCTCTTCTATAACTATTTCATAAATACAAAATAGACAGCCAATATTAAGCAAACAAAGGCAGCTACATGATTCCAGTGCAAAGCTTCACCTTTAAAGAATACAGTTGTAAAAACTGTGAATATAATAAGAGTTATTACTTCTTGAAGAACCTTCAACTGCATCAAGGAAAATGGTCCTCCATTACCAATATATCCAATGCGATTCGCTGGAATTTGACAAGAATACTCAAGAAAAGCAATTGACCAACTAAAGGCTATTACCCCTATCAATGGAAGACCAGCAAACCAAGAATATTCCTGTTTCATCTTTAAATGACCATACCAAGCAAAAGTCATGAAGACATTCGATACTATAAGCAATAAAATTGTGTAGAGAGCTTTCATATTATTCTAATTCTACTATACATTATTATATATCAACGTAAAGTGTTAAATACCCAGTTGGGTTTTTCTATTTTATTATACTCAAAAAAAGCAATTGCCCAACTAAATGCAATCACACCAATCAACGGAAGGGCTGCAAACCAACTGAACTCTTGTCGCATTTTTAAATGACCATACCAAGCAAACGTCATAAAGACATTTGAAAAAATCAGCAAAATTACTGAATAAATACCATGAGACAACATATATTCTAATCTATTTTTTATCTGGAAACAATCTGCCTATAATATCCATTATGCTTTTAACAACTGCATATCAACAAGCATTTTGGGAGTGCAAAGATAATGGAAATAATCGAATTAAGAATAATACAATGAGTTATTGCCGCAACAAGCATGTTTTATTTCCGTTGAACAAAAAAGCAACCAATTCCACTCTTTCAATCTGCTATTTGTTAAGAAAAAAGTTCATTTGCTAAACCATGTTATAACAAGCTTTTTTTCTTTCTAAGAATTTGGACCCATCTCAGAAATTCGTATATTTGCACTGTGTTTTTCATAGTATTAGATTTAAGGTTAACAAAAGATTGGCTGTCTGGGAAGATAGCCTTTTTTATTTTATTCTTGTTAGCCCCCCCAAAAAAAAGTGTCACTACTAAAAATGAGACAAAATGAAAAAGGCAAAAACCAAAGTAAGATTGCTTGCAAAAATATAGGGAATGCCAAAGTATGTTTTTCCCGCATCAGAAAACATGTTTGTACACGTATATTCCCATATAGTTATACATACGTATAGACTTGTGCGGACGTATGTATGTATAATTATATGTCCAAAATAAAATTCCATATCAAAGACAAGGGCGTTTTTTAAAAAATAGCGTAGTTTTCTTTAACCTTTTGATTGTCAAAAGGTAATCGGAGCTTAGAAAATAGGCAGGTAACGATTAGGTGACGAAAATCCATCGCTTACTTGCGCTTTTCTGCATAACCTCAAATAACTCTTCAGTTACAAAAGTAGTTGATATTCTTGACGTTAGCAAATTTCTACAGAAAAAATTTCCCCGATAAAGTTTCTTGGTTTAAATAGTTTTTATCTTGAATCCATTTTCTTTTTTCACGGAAACGGATTTTTTCAACGGTCAAAGAAAACCCCCGCCTTACCACCCTCCGTAACCGACAGGAAGAGGCATATGGGAACCTGCTGAGGAACCAGGGAGTGGTTACGGTCGAACTGCTCAAGACCACTGTATCAGATGCCAATTCCGTGTCGGAATACCTCTTGTAAGCCGAAGAGGTGGAACGCGAACGTCTTAGGAACTGCTCCAAGGAGATTAACTCCACCTACCGCCAGTCGAAAACCACACAGCTCAATCTCAGGCAGTTCATCGAATCCCGCAAAACGAAGGACATCACCTTTTCAGACATCACCGGGGAGTTCGCCGAATCGTTCAAGATTTTTCTCAAGAAGGAGTTGAGACGCAGGAACGGGCACATGAATCATTGCGTGTGCTGGCCCAACCGGCTCATATATATCGCTGTAGACAGGAAAGTATTGTGGCCCAACCCGATAAAAGATACGGCATACGAGAAGAAAGAAGCACCTAAATTAAAGCATATCAGCCGCAGTGAACTGAAGCGAATGACGGAAATCCCGATGCCCGACCTGATGATGGAGCTGGTGCGCAGGGTGTTCATCCTCCCTCGCTGACCGGTCTGGCCTACGTGGATACGAGGGCTCTCCATCACCGTCACATCGGAATAACCTCGGAAGGAAGAAGATTAAGGAAAACATGAGAAGCAAGCACGACCGGCAGGAATAGTCATGGATAGTCGTTTTGTGTCATATGGGGAGGAAAAAGAAAACTGAAGCGGGTCTGGATTCACGACCCCCTTTGGGTATGTGAAAGAAACGTTGCGATGAAAGAAAAAACTCCTTTTCGCACATGGATGAAACAATGCCGGACGTCCGGCAATAAAAAGATGTGGCTTCTCTAACCCGAGTAAATACCATGATTACAGACTTCTTTTTGTTCCTATACCATCAGGTTAAAAGCTTATCCAAAATATTTGAATCCAACCCGTGACAGACCCGGATGGGAAAGGCGATGATACCACCGGACATGGAGATACGACGATAACGATACGTCCTTCTATCGGAATAAGGATATAGCGGGATGCACAGATAACCATATATGATTATCGGAACAGCCGTATGGCAGGCTGTGGGTATATGACAGCATCCGTATACCTGATTTTGTTTTTTTATTATCGGTATTTTAAATGTCTCAAAAGCCTCTTTGACAGATTACCATCCGGGATGATCGCCTGAATTCGCATATATCGGACTTTCTATTTACCTGATTAGCAAACAGCCGGATTACCTCCGGTTATTTGTCGGATCTGTCATCCCGTAATGGTTCCTGCCATCCGTTTTTGTTCTGCGGCTGTCGCTTTTTTTCTCGTGGTATCATGGTCTGTTACCGGATGGGAAGAGTCACCTTCGTCACAGCTATGAATTATAGTGTAGCCATATTGGTATATAGCCGTATGATGCGCTATCCTGATAATGCTATCACAGAATAGCAATATAGCCGGATATTAAAATAAGGATAGTCGGAGACGAAGGGAACACGCACCCTTTCGGATACAGATATATTAAATTCTCCATTTGCAGATGTGTATAAGTAGCAATCCGTTAATGGAGACGATGAAAAAACAATAAGGCGTATACAGTTACATGTCCATTTCCCATTTGCAGAAGTGTAGAAATATCAATTCATCAATGGAGACAATGAAGAAAAACCATAAGTCGTACACGGCTATATGCCCGTTCTTCATTTGCAAATGTGTAGAAATAATAATCCATTAACGGAGAATAGGGTATGGAAAGGGCAGATTTCTCGTATATGCGTCCCCTTATTCCTGAACTATGGGCGTAAGTCACATGGTTATGGCAAGACATCCACCTTTTAATGGGGTGAGCTGCTGGTAAATATCTGATGGAAATGTCCCGTAAATCGCAGGAGAATAGCCATACAACGGGCTTGTACACAATAATTATTGGATAAACGTGGTCCGCTCCTGCGGACAGCAAGTTGTGTTTTCGTTAAACGAAAACCGGACGGTTTAACGGCGGAAACGCCGCCAAACCGTACCCCCAAAAAAGCTCCGGAGTCGCTTTTCCGTACCGGTATCAGAAAAACAACCGGCAAATCACATAAAGAAGGAAAGTGAACAGTTTTCCGATATTTTGGTCAGAAATCATATCGGAAATTTTGAACGGTACATGTATTTTTGCAAAATAAACAGTACCCCTTGCTGCTTATCCGAAAACATTGCCTATCTTTGTAAAGTCGTGCAAACGACTGACATATATAGTTGATGTGTTTCGCTAACACCTTGTATTAGAAATCTGGTAAATTTCAAAATGGAAGCAGGGCTGGGCAGTAACACTTATCACATGTATCCGTATGCGAATGACATGCGATATAGGTGTGGGGTACTGTTTTCATTTATTTGCTTCCGGGTTTTACCAGAACCTCTAATACAAATAAGTAAACCGGCTCCACACTTTCTTGTCAGATAGTGTGGCATTCAAGTCCGATGGCGAAAATCGGAACAGTCCGAATGTCAATTTTCAATAAGGGAATCCATGTGTGTTGGATAATTGACGGATAATTGGTCAGGATGAACAGAAATCCGTAAAATTTATCAGCATTCATAACTCCCATATGTAGAATATAGCTATTTTTACGCAGAAAAAACGGATAAGATTATGAAAAACGTAATTGTTATAATAAAAAACGCTTGGGGTGAGAGTCCTCCACCGAAAGTCAAAACCGGCTTTATCCCCAATCTTTGTGATTGGGAGAAGAAAAATTATCTGACGAATCCCGGCTCTTACTACCGGCAAAAGGCATCGGTCGGATATATAGCCATGAAAGGATGGCTTTTCACTATTTTGCGTTTGCCGAACTGTACCTTTGCTAACCAAGTGTTTTCCTACTTCCCTTTTCCATTCTCTATCCTGAATAATCAGATTCTCGCAATATATAAATTCTACAATCATCTTTGGAATGATATCAAGGTGTCTTATCCTGTAAAAGCTGCTATGAAAAAAACGGCATTCATAGCATTGTTCTCAGGCATGGTATTGTCAGCCGGAGCTCAGAATACAGACCTGATAACCGAAGAGGAGCCTGATATAAAGGTGACAAAGGATACGGTATGGAATGTGGCGATTGAAAAGAAAGCGACACCCAAGGTACAATTTCCCCAACCGGGAGACAAAATTGATGTACTGGATCCTATCGTGTACAGTTTATGCTATACCACCGCCTATAACAGGCTCGCCCGGAAATCCGTCAAGGTGAAAACTTACAGGAAAGAGTACTCCCCGTATATCCACGCCGGCTATGACTTTGGCGTAAAGCATTGGAAAGAAATCGTTCTAAAAGACTATTCCTCGCTCTGGAAACAATTGCGGGGCATTGCAGAGAGTACCGGAATGGAAAGGATCTGCTTCCGCAACGGAGCCCTTATGGGAGCATACTCAACAAATCCCTATCCGGAACTGGATTATATCGATGCCGCAATTTCCGATGTGCTGAAACAGGTAAGGAAGCATATTGCTTCTGAAAATGAGATATCCCGGCACTATGACACCTTATCCGATAAATGGTTTTCTTTTTTCAATGAAGAGAAAGAACGCTATTACGACATCGCAAATCACAACAGACCTTATTTCCTGTGTCAAGAGCATGCCGACGATGCCCTTATTCTTCCAGAGTGGATAGATACCGCCACAGCAAGCAATGACATCACCCAATCGGAAGCCCTGGCTTCGGCAATTGCAAAATTTGATTCTCCTGCAGCCCCGGACGGCATCCGCAGGCTGAAAGACAACATGAAGCTTACACCCGACGAACGGAATGCCTTACTGGCACCTAATGATATGATTTCGTATGCAGTGGGAGTAGCACAGGCTGGCTGGATTATGGAATATAAGTGGTTTATAGGAGAAGCTCACAGAGAGGAGTTTGATGCAATGCTACTTTCCCGGGGTAACAGTCCTGCCATCATGGCCGCTTTTGGAGACGGACTGAGGAGTGCCATGGATATAACGGAACGTTTCAAAAATGCGATTCTGTGTCAGGACTGCGACTCGATATGTCTTATGAACAAAGCCATCAAAGCAGAATTGAACAAAGCATACAGACAAAACGTAGTTTATGGTTATGTCTTTATGAACGGAATGGATGCCGTTGAAATATACAGGGCCGGTGCCGAGTGGGATATTTCTGAAAAACAAACGGCCAGCGGATTGCGGCTTGATAAGGACCGGGTGCTTGAAGGTTTCAGGGATTATCTGGAGGGACATTTGAAAATGGGTGTCGAATATGCCCGGACACTGACCAAGGGGCGCAATGCCATTGACTGGCATTTATATGAAAAAGATACGGAGACAATAGACTTGTCCGAAAACGGATTCCAGCCTGCCATTCCGCTTAATATAGAAACTGGCTCTCAAAGTGAATTAAGTGCAGAACTGTCGCAGATGCTTACACTCCCACAAGAAGTTGCCGGGCAGAACATTACGGGCAAGGTAATGGCTACGGTGGTAATTGAGGCCGATGGTGCTGTCAGCAAAGTGGAAATTACAAGTTCGCCGCATCCGGCTTTGAGCGAAACTGTAACGGATTGCATCTACCGCATGCGGTTCATGCCGGCAAAATATGACGGAAAATGCGTTGCATCGGTTGCCATTATTCCTGTATTATTCTAATGAAAACACAATATCACCATTCACCATGAAAAGATTATTATCAACCGTCCTGCTTGCATGTTTCGTACTGGGAGCATGGGCACAAAACAAGACGAAAATGACAGAAGAAGAGAAAAAAGAGGCCATGAAGCAACTTGAAGTGCTCTATCAGTTCGAGACAGGAGCGGCATTCGGCGAACTTGATTCATTAACAGAAAGCCAAGAGTTCAAACAAGATAGGCTCCCTTGGGAAAAATGGGCGGACAAATTCAAACACAAGAGCTTTAAAAAGAGCCTGTCAAGACTGTTCACGTGCTTCGACAAGGCATTCATAGAACCGAACAAGGATTCTCCTATCTTTTTCAACCTTATGCTAAGGGGCAAAGACGAAGATGTATCTTCATATTTCGGTGGTCGACAAGGATCCGGCCTGTGGAAAAAGTATTATCACGAGGATGAGAACGGGAACTTCACGGGGTTCTGCAAAGAACTTTTCTTCGACCTAGAGACTGATTTGCAGCTTCATCTGGCGGATAAACAGGGCAAACCGGTCTATATACACCCGGATGAAGATATCTATCTGCTTGAGGGCGGCGACTATGCCAAGAACAAAGACATGTTGAATATATGGTTCGGATTGCAGATACCGTTGACTGTCCCTTATCAGGAAATTGCAGGCGGACACATCTCCTTGTCTTTCTATATGCCTCAGAAATACGACCGCATCACAGTACCCATAAAGGATTTTGGAGACAAACCGGTGCAGGTGACTTGGGGCAACAAGACTTTTTCCATAGAAAAGGTTGACAGCAACGGCTTCACCATTTCCGCAGACGCAGAAACTATCGATAAACTGAGACGCATGGATTACCTTTATCACAGGGATGGAAACTGGTACGAGCCGTCCTCTTCAACATTCACAACAGGAGATTTGGACAAGATTCTGAAAAATAGTACAGGGAAAATCACGTTTGAAGAGTGGTTGAAAGGAAAAGGCATCGACCCGAACAACCTGGAAGAGACCTTGAAACACTTTATGGAAGATGAAGATTCAGAGGGAAATGACGATACAGACGCTGCCGGAGTGATGGGAAAGCACTACACGGTTGCCTTGCAGGGAGATAGTCTGTTGCTCTACATGCCGGACGAAAAGAGACGGAAAATTGCCGAGATAACCGTATTTGCCCCATCGGAAGGCGAAGCATCGCGGTTAATAATCAACCGCGAGCGATGCAACGAACTTATCGAATGGTTGTGCACAGAAAAATCACCGGACAATACAAAGCAGACCGAACCGGAAGAGATGGAGGAAGTGGATTATTTCAGTCCTGATTTCCAGCCAGCCAAGCCCATCAACCCGCAGACAGGAATGCCGGACGAATGGAACATGATCTTGGCACAATTGCTCAGGAAGCCGGAAGAGGCAGTCGAGCAAGGAATTACAGGAAGAATGACGGCGGAAATAACCATCGGAACCGACGGCGTTGCCAGCAACGTAAAAATATACGGAGACCCCCATCCGCTATTGAAAAAAGCGGTCTGCGACTGCCTCTACGGCATAAAGTATGTCCCGGCAAAATGGAAGGGAAAAGCAATCTCCTTTGTCGCTACTCTTCCCGTCATTTTTAACTGACCGAGCCTATGGAAGGATATATCCTGATTGTACTACAGATTCTGATAACCGGACTGATTATCTGGAGAAGGAAGCAGGACTCCAAAGAGCCGTCAGGCTGTCTGGCAGCAGGTGTTATTTTCATGATTGTATTTGCTCTGACCACCGCACTGTTCAGTCTGGGGCATCTTATCATCAATGAAGGACTGTTTGCCAATATCTTTGCAGAGAGCAGAGGGTCGCTCGCCGCCGCTTCACCAATGGAATGGCTGATGGCTGGATTTATCTGTCTGATAATGATGCTGGTATCTGCCACCGTTTGCTCTTTGGCTGGCTATGCTGTCACAGGCCGTCACCCCAAATTCTGCAAACTGATATGGAAAACACTGGCAATAATCCTGCTGTTTCCCGTCATGGCATTGGGAATATTGGTTGCGGCATTTGGGTTTGCCTATATTATCTGCATGAGGTTTGCCTCACCCATGTTTGACAATATCGGCTGGGGCTGGATGCTTCTGCTCTTATTTTTCAGTGTGATGTGCCTGCTTGGATTTTCCGGATTCGTCGTTTACCTGTTGGAAATGAACAGCGAGAAATTAAAAAAATACGATGAAAAGGACAGCAGACGTTCTTTCAGACCGGTCGATATGAATAACCATGAGAAAGGAGGCACTATATGATACGAAAACTTATAATCTGCATAGCCGTTCTGGTGGGTTTCTGCCCGATGGCATGGGGAACGGTCGATGATGTACCTAATCCCAAGACATACGATGCGGACAATTGGGTATCCGACCCTGACCATATATTGGACAGTGAAACGAAGAATAAAATCAACGATATATTGCAACAACTGGAGGACTCACTGACCATAGAAGTGGCAGTTGTCGCCTTGAACAGCATCGGAGAAGAGGAACCGCATGAATTTGCCGTTACGCTGTTCAACCGGTGGGGTGTCGGCAAGGCGGAAGATGACAACGGACTGCTGATTCTGCTGACCCGGGATATACGGGATATCACCTTCAAGACCGGGTATGGCCTGGAAGGAGTATTGCCGGATGCCATTTGCAAAAGAATACAGATGGAAACCATGGTGCCGCATCTTCGGGAAAATGACTGGAATACAGGAATGCTTGAAGGTGTCAAGGCGGTGGCGGCAGTTCTGTACGGAAGTGACTATCAGGCAGCACCGCCGGAAGCATGGATAAAAAAGTTCCGGCGTACCACCCCTTCCCTGGTCTTTATCGTGTTTGCCCTGATGCTGATACTTATAAACTGGTTTGTCTGGAAATCGGCGGTACACAGGATGACGCCCAAAGACGAAGGGACGGAAGCCGCATTGACCTTGCTGGCGACCCGAAAACCCTTTACTGTACGCACCCTGCTCGGACTGTGCTGGCTGGTACCGGTGTGGCCCGCCATGCTGGGTATTGCCTGCTGGTATTTCGGCATACAGAAACAAAAGACCCTCAGGCGCAGCCGGACATGCCCGAAATGCAACCAGGAAACCCTCCGGGAGATTCCTTTGCACGAGTTGATAAAAGATACGAAACGGCTGACTGAAAGCGAACGCAAAGAAACAGAACTGAAAACGGCCTACATCCGCATCTACCGGTGCTCCGCTTGCAGCGAAGAGGTGAAAATCCGGATACCGCTTGAAAAGGACGGCTATGAATGCTGCCCCTCCTGCGGGCAAATGACGCTACACAAGGAAGAAAAATATCGGACTATTATTAAAGCCACCACTTCATCAGAAGGACTGATGGAGGCTCGCCATCGATGTATGCATTGCGATGCCGAATACATGGTAGGCTATACAATACCGAAAATCAACACCTCTTCCAGACGTTCGGGAGGCTCAGGCGGTGGCGGAGGCAGTTTCGGAGGAGGATCGTCCGGAGGCGGAGGTTCATCCAGCCGTTTCTAATACAGTATATCAATATTAACAAAAAATTGCAAAGCATGAAAACGATTTTTATCATGGGAATCTTGAATTTCTTTTGCGGCATCAGTGCCGCACAGCCTCAATACTGGGGTGAGGGTGCATACGATTTGGGAAATGTGGTGTTCGGAATGAACGTGGACAAGTATTATTCCAAGGCAAGGCTATACGACGAGGATTATGACGAATCATTCCGCTATTTCATGAAGAAAAAAGTGAAATGTAAAACCCAGGAAGGCAAAAATGCGGTCATTCAGGAATACAGCTCGGTAGAAACAAATTACGGAGAGGTTCTTGCCCGCTTCGGGAAATTTGAATTCCCGTATACCGGCATGGTGGCGGACAAATCAGGAAAACTGATTGGCATTCTGGCACAGGGAAGGCTGGACGAAGCGGCGGCAGTGGATTCGCTGCTATATGCCATTGCAGGAAAGTACGGTCCCAAATGCTTTGTTACAGAAGAGTATTTCGGATATCGTGTAGATACTAATTGAAAAGTGCGCTGTATTCTAATTGA
>UMGU01025524.1_pt1 | contig 12309 bp, 8 predicted proteins | sample 1965331 | NCBI WGS metagenome assembly UMGU01 (sample SAMEA4836078, study PRJEB28245) | human gut metagenome | biome: gut microbiome; material: fecal sample | place: Denmark | collected 2008
TTCGTAGAGTTGTATACTCTACGAAATTTATAACTGTTCAGAGCCAAGCAAAATTTCAAAAAACAGGTTTAAAATGCATAGCATTTTGGAGGTTGGCTCTGGCCAGTTACCATTTTCCCTTATACATAAAAAGAGCCTTAATACCTTCCGCAATACCACTGTATCGTTCAGATATTAAAGCTCTTTTTATTTCTTTTATTTTTCTTTTCTTATACCACAGCTTCTATGATCGTCTTAGAATCCACTTCTACCTGCTACACTCCGATTTCTTTCTTCTGATTTTTCTTGTCTTGTTCTGTAAAAAATACATTTTATCGTCCACTCTCCGCCCTGCCCTCCTTGAATTTTCTCCTGAAAAATGGTATAACGTTAAATGTATAATGATTAATCTGTTAATTCTAATTAATCAATTCGCGTTACCGTCCGATTTCTTAAGACGGTTAAAAACTAATTCACACTGAGGAGAAGAAAATGACGAACATCGAAATGTTAGAAAACACACTCCCGATTGCACCTCTGAAACTGATTGCTATGGAGAGCTGCAAACCTCTGGGACAGAAGGTAAATGATTATATTGTTTCCTTCCGTGAGAACACGATCAACGAAGTAACAGAATCCCCACTTTACAGAAACTATAAGGCCAACAATTACCAGGTAGACTGTAGTTGTCCGAGATTCGGTTCCGGTGAAGCTAAGGGTATCCTGAAAGAGACAATCCGTGGTACTGATCTTTTTATCATGACTGATGTATGCAACTACAGCCTGACTTACACAGTAAACGGACATCTTAACCATATGTCTCCGGATGACCATTATCAGGATCTGAAGAGAATTATTGCTGCTGCAACAGGTAAGGCTCGCCGTATCAATGTTATCATGCCTTTCCTTTACGAAAGCAGACAGCACAAGCGTACAAGAAGAGAGTCTTTAGACTGTGCTCTTGCACTGGAAGAACTGGACGCAATGGGCGTTTCCAACATCATTACATTTGATGCTCATGACCCACGTGTACAGAATGCAATTCCACTTAGTGGATTTGACAGCTTTAACCCACAGTATCAGTTCTTAAAAGCACTGTTCCGTGAAGTACCGGATCTGAAAGCTGACAAAGAACACCTGATGATCATCAGCCCGGATGAAGGAGCTATGCACCGTGCAGTTTACTTCTCTAATGTACTTGGTGTTGATATGGGTATGTTCTACAAACGCCGTGACTACTCTACAGTTGTAAACGGAAAGAACCCGATCGTTGCCCATGAATTCCTCGGTGATGATGTGACAGGAAAGGATGTTCTTATCGTTGACGATATGATCTCTTCCGGAGAAAGTATGCTTGATGTTGCAAAACAGCTGAAAGATCGTAAGGCCGGACGTGTCTTTGTATGTACAACATTCGGACTGTTCACAGACGGATTTGATAAATTCGATGAGTATTATAATAAGGGATATATCAGTAAAGTTATTACAACAAACCTTACATATCTCCCACCGGAACTTTATGAGAAGCCTTACTTTGTAAAAGCTGATATGAGTAAATTTATCGCACTGATCATTGATTCCCTGAACCATGATGTGCCGATCAGCTCTGTTATCAGCCCGACAGATAAGATTCATGCTCTTCTTGAGAAGCGTGAAAAAGGACTTCTGTAAAAATCCATAAAAATACCTGCAAGATGTCAAAATTGATATCTGCAGGTATTTTTTTAATACTTAAATTATTTTATTTCATCTCCGCAACGCGGTCCTGAATCGTCTTATTGAAATTCTCAATCTGTCTGGAATAAGGCTCATTCATGAACTTGCTATTCAGCATGAAGTCTGCTGTTGCAAGGTTGTTCGCAACCGGAATATCATATACTACTGCGATTCTAAGAAGTGCCTTAACGTCCGGGTCATGTGGCTGTGCCTCTAACGGATCCCACAAAAAGATCATGAAATCAATCTGTCCTTCTACAATCTTCGCACCGATCTGCTGGTCTCCACCAAGTGGACCACTGCAGTATCCTTTTACCGGAAGTCCTGTTTTCTCTGCGATCAGACGGGCTGTTGTTCCTGTTCCGCATAGGAAATGTCCCTGTAATACTTCTTTATTTCTATCACACCATTCAATCAGTTCTTTCTTCTTTCCATCATGGGCTACGAGTGCAATGTGTTTTGCTTTTCCAATTTCCATTGTTACAAAATTATCTGTAAGCATTTTCGTGTCCTCCTTCAAGTCTTCCTGTTGTTGATTTTTATATTCTTCAACAGTTTTTTCTCTGATGTCTATTATATTTTCTTTTCCCTGTTACTTCAACCTGTTTTGTTGATTCTTAACAGAATTTTTACGGTTACCATTCACAAATTTTTACTCTTCCGTATTTCGATGTTCTTCATCATAGAATTTCATCAACGCCTGTGTTCCGAGATCTCCGTATCCTTCCTGCTCAAGTTCTTCGTAATTGGCAAGAACCATACTGAGTACATCAAGGGAAAGTCCTTTTCTGTTCGCTTCGATCAGTGCAAGCTTCATATCTTTGATGAAGTGTTTCATAAAGAATCCCGGTGCATAATCATCTTTTAAGATCTTTGGTCCGAATGTGTCAAGCTGCTTGCTTCCTGCTGCCCCTGTCGCAACGGACTTCATGAATACTTCCGGATCCAGTCCCTGTTCTTTTGCATAAGTAAGTGCCTCGCACACACCGGACAGTGTTCCGGCGATCATGATCTGGTTCGCCAGCTTGCAGTGCTGTCCGCATCCAGCCTTCCCCTGATAATTAATGTTTGTTCCCATTGCCTCAAAGAGTGGCATACAGGCTTCGTAATCTTCCTTTTCCCCACCAACGAGAATGGACAATGTTCCGGCTTTCGCTCCTGTATCTCCGCCTGTGACAGGTGCATCCATCACATGGAAGCCTCGCTTTGTGCCTTCCGCGTAGATCTTCTCAGCAATCTGCGGACTTGTTGTTGTCATATCGATCAGATAAGCGCCTTCCTTTGCACTGTCTAAGATATTCCCCTCATCAAAGTATACTTCTTCTACATCCTGTGGGAAACCGACAATTGTGATAACTGCATCACAATCCTGCACGCAATCCTTGATCGACTCATGGAACTGTGCTCCTTCGCCGATCACATCTTCTACTTTACTCTTTGTTCTTGCATAGATATGTAATTCAAATCCGGCTTTCATGAGATTTCTGACCATAGATTTTCCCATGATTCCTACACCGATAAAACCTACTTTATTCATCTGCTTTATTCCTCCTGTCTAAGATAGCTCCCATGTGATCACACAGGAGCCATTCTTAACATTTTTATTTCCGATTATCTTTCTTCTTTTGTCACAACTTCGCCCTGTTTTTTGTAAATGCTGTTTGCCGGAACGAATCCACGTACAGAGGAAAGTGGATAGATGTTACTGTGATTTCCAACAACTGTTCCCGGGTTCAGAACGCTTCCGCATCCTACTTCTACTTCATCTCCGAGCATTGCGCCGAACTTCTTCATACCTGTCTCAATCTTCTCTTCTCCGGCTTTTACTACAACAAGCTTCTTATCTGATTTTACGTTAGATGTAATTGATCCGGCTCCCATATGAGATTTGTATCCAAGAATAGAATCACCTACATAATTATAGTGCGGAACCTGAACTTTATTAAAGAGGATCACGTTCTTAAGCTCTGTAGAGTTTCCTACAACAGCCCCTTCTCCTACGATCGCATTTCCACGGATAAATGCACAGTGACGAACCTCAGCATCCTTTCCGATGATTGCCGGTCCATTGATAAATGCAGTCGGAGCAACCTTTGCAGATTTCGCTACCCATACATTTTCTCCGCGTTTCTCATATTCATCCTCACTCAATGTAGCTCCAAGTTCAAGGATGAAGCTACTGATTTTCGGAAGTACTTCCCACGGATAAGTAACTCCGTTGAATATGTCTTTTGCGATTGTCTGGTCTAATGAATAATTTTCTTTTACTGTTAATGCTTCTAACATGGTAATTCCTTTCTGCCGGCTAGAACCGACTTACATTTATGTCTTATTATTGTGTCATTTACTTCTGCTGCCTGTTTTTGTTCTACCTGTCGTTTTATTACTATTTACAGACGGATAAAACCCAGCGGCTTTTTCATAGCAGGCTCTAAGCTGATATTGATTGTTCAACCCTTTCACCCCAACGGTTCTGCTGGTAATGAAATGATCGAGTTTTCTCATATATTCATCTGATGTGATGGAACCTTCTGCCACATAGTTCAGCCCCTTCTCCCAGCTTGCTGTAAGTTCCGGGTTCAGGAGTGACCGGATGGAATGATCAACAACATCATAGATCATCTCTCCCTGCAGCGTCGGTGTGATCACCTGTGTCTTCTTGTTCAATGCGAGATACTTGATATTCACAAGCTTTTTCAGAATCTCTGCTCTTGTCGCACTTGTTCCAATTCCGCTTCCTTTGATCTGGACACGAAGTTCTTCGTCCTCGATCAGCTGTCCTGCATTCTCCATTGCCAGGATCATGGAACCAGAATTGTAACGCTTCGGAGGTGATGTCTCTCCTTCTTTGATATCCAATGCTCTGACCTGAAGGACTGCACCCTTCTTTAATGACTTGACCACTTCGAACAATCCGGTGTCCAGGCTTTGATCGGAAGAATCGGAACCTGCCTCGTCATTTGTATCATTGTTATTATTCTCACTGTTTCCATTACTGCTATCTTTTGTGGCTGTCTGAGAAGCTTTCTTCTTCGGAATGCCTGCCACTTTCAGATAACCTTCCTCAGCAAGTACTTTGAAGCTTGAGAAGAAGCTTTCTTCTTTGATCTTCGTCACGATAGCAACCTTCTGGTAAACTGCCGGCGGATAAAAGATACTCAGGAATCTTCGCACGATCAGGTCGTACACACCCTTCGCAGTAGATGAAACAGTACTCAATACATTTAATCCTTGTCCTGTAGGAATGATCGCATAATGGTCTGTGATCTGCTTGTCATTCACATAACGTGTCTTGGCAAGTGTCTTATAGCTTCCGAAATTCAGGATATCCTGCATATATGGTGCCGCCATCGGATATTTTGACAGCCCGTTCAGATTTCTTGTGATTTCCTTTGCCACTGCGGTAGACAGAACACGGGCATCTGTTCTCGGATAAGTCACAAGTTTTTTCTCATACAGCTCCTGCACGATTCGCAGTGTCTCATCCGGACTGATCTTAAATCTCTTAGAACAGTCGTTCTGAAGCTCCGCCAGGTTATATAAAAGAGGGGGATTCTTCTTCTCTTTCTTTTTCTCAATCGACTCGATCCTGCAGTTCAATCCTGACTGTCCCTGTATTCCTGCTACATTTACAGACTCGTCATCCGGTGTCTGCAGGTATTGAATCAATTCTTCCGCTTTCTTGCGCTCCTTGAATCCATTTTCCTTATAAAGGTCATAGGACTCAAAATAGCGGGAGCCTTTCACTGCTCTCCACTCACCCTCGAACGTATGCCCCTGTGCATCGATCGTGCTAAGTACGCGGTAAAACGGTGTCTTGACGAAATCACGGATCTCGCGTTCTCTGCGCACAACCATGCCAAGAACACACGTCATAACGCGTCCTACAGATACAACGGAATACTTCGTTTGCAGAAAATTTGAAATACTGTTGCCATATTTCAAAGTCAGCAGACGGGAGAAGTTGATTCCCATCAGATAATCTTCTTTGGCGCGCAGGTATGCAGATGCTCCGAGGTTATCATACTCTGACAGATCTTTGGCTTCACGGATTCCTCGAAGAATCTCTTCTTCTGTCTGGGAATCAATCCACACTCTCCGGCGCTTTTTCCCCTCAACGTGTGCTTCCTGTTCCACGAGACGATAGATATATTCTCCCTCTCGCCCGGAGTCGGTACAGACATAGATCGTATCGACATCTTCCCGGTTCAGGATCCCGCTGACGATCTGAAACTGTTTTGCCACTGACGGAATGACTTCGTATTTGAATTCTTCCGGGATAAACGGCAGTGTCTGCAGGTTCCATCTCTTAAGTGCCGGATCATATTCCTCCGGATAGCTCATCGTCACCAGATGGCCGACGCACCAGGTGACAATGGCTTCGTCTGACTCAAGATATCCGTCCCGTCGTTTTGTATTTAGTTTCAATGCTTTTGCGAATTCCTGGGCAACGCTCGGTTTCTCCGCAATGTATACTGATTTTCCCATAAACTAGTTATCTATCTTCCATTCACTTATTTTACACGGAATCTGTAAGCAGTACGAGTATCATATTTCTCGCCTTTCTTACAGATCGGTCCTGGGAAGTTCTCGTGGTGGATTGCATCCGGATAGTACTGTGTCTCCAGACAGATGGCATCTCTCATCTCATAAACCGCTCCGTCTCTTCCTTTCACTCCGTCAAGGAAGTTCGCAGTATAGATCTGCACTCCCGGAAGGTCTGTCAGTACACTCATATGGATTCCACTTTCATCCCCGGCCACTTCTGCTACTTTATCAAATTCGCCTTCATTTTTCAATACCCAGTTGTGGTCATAACCTTTTCCGAATACCAGCGGTTCATAGTCTACTCCAATGTCTTTTCCGATTGTCTTATCTGTTCTGAAATCCATCGGAGTTCCTTCCACACTGCGGATCTCACCTGTCGGAATGGATGCTGCGTCTGCCGGTGTAAATGCATCTGCATTCAGCCATAATGTATGATTCAGAACATCTCCGCTCTTATGTCCGTTCAGGTTAAAGTAACTGTGATTTGTCATATTGATGATCGTATCCTGATCCGGTTCTGCTTCGTAGTGGATCATCAAAGTATTCTCTTCATCCAGGGAATACGTCACTTTCATAACAAGTGCTCCCGGATATCCCTGATCTCCATCCGGGCTGTCCATCTCAAATGTTACATGGGTATCATCTGCGTCCGCAACCTTCCACAATCTTCCGTGATAGAAATCAAGTCCGCTGTGTAAGTTGTTCTCTCCGTCATTCTTTGTCAAGTGATATTCTGTTCCATTGATCTCGATCACTGCCCCACCGATACGGTTTGCGTTACGTCCGACAGATGCTCCGAATGCATTTCCAAGTCCGGCTTCATATCCGGTTGCATCATCATATCCCAGTGTCACTTCTACCGGATTGTTATCCTTATCCGGAACAAGTACGCTTGTCAGTGTTGCTCCGAAGTCGGATACACTGATCTGCATTCCGGCTTCATTTTCCAGTGTATATACGGTAGCCAATTCCCCTTTCGATGTCTTTCCAAAGTCTTTTTTCTGTAACGGTTTCATCTTTCTCTGCTCCTCCATCTCTCGTCCTTCTATTGTTTTTTTCTGAAAATCTTCCGTACGGTTGTTAAGAATCCTTCTTTTTTCTTCTTCGGCACATTGGCTGCAGCCGGACGTTGTGCCTGTGATGCTTCTCTCATAAAGGTCTCCTGTGCATTCACAAGACTTGCTCCGTCTTCCACCGGTTTCTTCACATATGTTCCGTCACTTGTCATCGCGCGAGCTTTCACATTGTCAGAAAGCATTACATGAAGCTGATGGAACAGGCGTTTCCGGATCTCTACATCATAGACCGGGCACGCGACTTCTACACGCTTCTCTGTATTTCTTGTCATCATATCAGCAGATCCAATATAAACTGTTGCATCTACTCCTTTTCCGAAGACGAAAAGTCTTGGATGCTCCAGATATCTTCCGACGATACTTGTCACACGCAGATTCTCTGTCTTTCCCTTGATTCCCGGGAGGATACAGCAGATCCCACGCACGATCAGATCTATCTTCACCCCTGCCTGAGATGCTTCTGTTACTTTGCGAATGAAATCCATGTCCGTAACAGAATTCATTTTCATAATGATTCTTCCGTTCTCACCTTTTGCAATTTCTTCATCCATCAAGGCAAGTACTTTCTGTTTCAGGCTTGTCGGTGAAACAATCAGATGCTTGTAAACTCCATTCAGATTGCTGATCGACATATTCTGGAAAAAGACTGCTGCGTCTTCACCAATCTCTTGTCTGCTTGTCATCAGCGAGTAATCGGTATACATCTTCGCTGTCTTTTCGTTATAATTTCCGGTTCCAATCTGTGTAATGTAATGAATTCCGGTACGGTTTCTGTATGTGATCAGGCAGATCTTGGAGTGTACCTTATAACCCTCGAATCCGTACAGAACACGGCATCCGGCCTCTTCCAAACGCTCGGACCAGTCAATGTTGTTCTGCTCATCAAAACGTGCTCTCAGCTCGATCAGGACCGTAACCTCTTTTCCATTCTCAGCCGCTGCACAGAGATATTCTACAAGTCGTGCTTTCTTCGCCAGACGGTAGATTGTGATCTTGATCGTCAGAACTTCCGGGTCTGTTGATGCTTCTTTGATCAGCTGGAGGAACGGTTCCATGCTTTCGTATGGATAGCAAAGGAGTACATCTTTCTTCTTTATCTGCGGAATCACCTTACCCTCTGCAAGCATGGAAGACGGTTGCGGAGAAAATGGTACATCCACGAGCGTTTTTTTCTTCGAATCCGGAAGTTTATCAGCGATTGCAAAGATAAAGTCCAGCTTCATCGGCATCTTTGTTCGGAAAATACATTCCGGACGGATATTGAATTTCTCACAGAAATATTTCTCCATCTCTTTACTCAGAGAATTGGCTGCCTCAAGACGGACAACAGCCATCCTTCTTCTCTTATGAAGTGTCTCCTGCATCACATGACGGAAATCTCCGCTATCTGCATAAGCTTCATCATCCGGTGATACATCTGCATTTCTCGTTACACGGATATAGTTCTTGTCTGAGATCTGATACTGGTCAAAAACAAGATCAATAAATTCCAGGATAATCTTTTCCATACGGATATAACGGATGTCATACCCCGGAAGATAGAGAATATTAGAAATATATTGTGGTACCGGGATGATTCCGAGCATCGTCTTGTCTCCCTGCTTCAGATTCGCAACCACATACAGTTCTTTACTTAACAGATGTGGGAACGGATGGTTCGCATCTACGATCTGTGGGGAAAGCACCGGCATTACTTCTTCTTTGAAATATTTCTTTACAAACTTCTTCTCCTGCTGTTCCAGTTCCTTGAAGTCAAGACCGCAGACACCATACGGACTTAACTGTTTCTTGATCTCTGCATATGTCTTATCCCGTTCCTTGTAAAGTGGGGAAACAGCTCGATAAATTGCATCTAACTGCTGTTTTGCTGTCATACCGGATCGCTGATCGATCTTTTTGCTGTCTGCTGATGCCATATCATACAGACTTCCTACGCGGATCATAAAAAACTCGTCTAAGTTACTTGTGAAAATAGCTACGAATTTCATACGTTCCATCAAAGGAACTGTCTCATCCCGTGCTTCTTCGAGAACGCGCTGATTGAACCGAAGCCACGATAATTCACGGTTCTGAGTTTCTTCTAAAATCTCTCTCATATAACTCAACTCCCTTTTCTCTCTTCTTTTAACAAGTCGATTTATTTTTATTACTGTTCAAGATACTTCAGCATTTCTTCTGTCTTTCGCTCCATCAGATGATATCCATGCTCATAAAATGCATGCAGGACATCCGGATGCTGTTCGAGCCGTGATACTGGTTTTACATGTGGACGAAGGACATAGATCTCTCCACGCTTCTCAAGCTGGTCCAGATAATTCATCGTCTTATTATAGATAAAACTTCTTCTGAAGATTGTCCGGACTGCATTCGGATAGGACTTATATGCCTGTCTATAAAGCTTCTGCACTGCCGGTGAGATCACTTTCTTACGATAGCCCTGATTTCTCGTCAGGATCACTATGATCTTCTCATTCCCAAGCTTCTGTGCACGACGGATCGGAACAGAATCTGCAAGTCCGCCATCCAGATACGGGACACCGTCAATATTCACCATCGGAGTTACAAGCGGCATACTGCTTGATGCACGACAGATCTTCATCAATCGGTCAGGATCTTCTGTTTCCGTCATATATTCTGCATTTCCAGTCAGACAGTTTGTCGTTACCAGCTCACAGTGCATCTCTGACTGAAAATATGCATCAAAATCAAATGGGATCAGTTCATTCGGATATTTATCAAAAATCAAATCCATATTCATCAGACTTTTCTCCCTGATCGTATCTTTCACTCCATTAATATACTTCATATCTTTTGTATTCGGAATCATACAGTCTCTTGTACGTCCCGGCTGTCTGGAAACATAATCTACTGCATTACATGCGCCGGCAGACACACCGATCACATCTGAAAAATAAATATCCTGTTCCATAAGGTAATCCAGAGCACCAGAAGTAAATATGCCTCTTGTTGCTCCACCTTCCAGTACGATTGTTGCTTTCTTAAGTGCCATGGTTTCTCCTCTTTTCTACTGCTATTTATATTGTGAGATTCTTAGTAACATTATAACTTTTTACAATGGAAAGAACAAGGATTAGTTCTTATACATTTTCACACAGTTTGCCCTGCTTTTTCGTATGCTTTTTTCTATTTCAGTACTTGTCAGCACCCTTTCTTCTATGTTAATATATGGATTGGTATGTTCTTATTCACACGTATTTGAAAAAGAACAATTATAACAACGTAATCACAATTCTAATTTATTTACAAGGAGACTTTCAAATGATTAGTGCAAATAATGTAACCCTTCGCGTCGGGAAAAAGGCGCTGTTCGAAGATGTTAACATCAAATTCACAGAGGGGAACTGCTACGGAATGATCGGTGCGAATGGTGCCGGTAAATCTACATTTCTCAAGATTCTCTCCGGACAGCTTGAGCCGACATCCGGTGATGTAGTTATCTCCCCGGGCGAGAGACTTTCTTTCCTTCAGCAGGATCATTTCAAATATGACGAATTCCCTGTTCTTGATACAGTTATCATGGGAAATGCACGTCTGTATGAAATCATGAAAGAGAAAGAAGAAATTTACGCAAAAGAAGATTTCACAGATGAAGACGGAATCAAAGCAAGTGAGCTGGAAGCTGAGTTCGCTACAATGGATGGATGGGAAGCAGAATCTGATGCTGCCAATCTTCTGAACGGACTTGGTATCGAGACAGAGCTTCATTATAAACTGATGAAAGACCTGACAGGTTCTGAGAAGGTCAAGGTTCTTCTTGCACAGGCACTGTTCGGAAACCCGGATATCCTGCTTCTTGACGAGCCTACCAACCACTTGGATCTTGATGCGATCGCATGGCTGGAAGAATTCCTGATCAACTTTGACAACACTGTTATCGTTGTATCCCATGACCGTTACTTCCTGAACAAGGTATGTACACAGATTGCCGATATCGATTACGGCAAGATCCAGCTTTACGCAGGAAACTACGACTTCTGGTACGAGTCAAGCCAGCTGCTGATCCGTCAGATGAAAGAGGCCAACAAGAAAAAAGAAGAAAAGATCAAAGAGCTGCAGGAATTTATTTCTCGATTCAGTGCGAACGCTTCCAAGTCCAAACAGGCTACTTCCAGAAAGCGTGCCCTGGAGAAAATCCAGCTTGATGAGATCAGACCTTCCAGCCGTAAATATCCTTACATCGACTTCCGTTCGAACCGTGAGATTGGTAATGAAGTTCTCACTGTAGAAGGACTTTCCAAGACAATTGACGGCGAGAAGATTCTTGATAATCTTACATTCACACTTGGCCGTGAGGATAAAGTTGCTTTTGTTGGTGGAAATGAGTTTGCTAAGACAATCCTCTTCAAGATCCTGATCGGCGAGATGGAACCGGATGAGGGAACATATAAATGGGGAGTTACAACTTCTCAGGCTTACTTCCCGAAGGATTTCGGCGGAGAATTCGACAATGACTACAATATCACAGAGTGGCTGACACAGTACTCTGAGGAAAAGGATGTAACTTATGTTCGTGGATTCCTTGGAAGAATGCTCTTCTCCGGTGAAGACGGAGTGAAGAAAGTTGCTGTACTTTCCGGTGGTGAGAAGGTTCGCTGCCTGCTCTCCAAGATGATGATCTCAGGAGCAAATGTACTGCTTCTTGATGAGCCAACAAACCACCTGGATATGGAGTCTATCACAGCACTCAACAATGGTCTGATCAAGTTCCCTGGAGTACTTCTCTTTACTTCCAGAGACCACCAGATCGTACAGACAACAGCGAACCGTATCATGGAGATTGTTCCGGACGGTAAGCTGATCGATAAGATCACAACTTATGATGAATATCTTGAGAGCGATGAGATGGCAAGAAAGAGACAGACTTACTCTGTACAGACAGATGATGAGGATTAAGATATAATTAAGAGCCAGAACAGACACCGTGTGTTGTGATATGCTACCCTCATATAGGACAATGAAATATAAAAGT
>UMGU01008470.1_pt1 | contig 11591 bp, 10 predicted proteins | sample 1965331 | NCBI WGS metagenome assembly UMGU01 (sample SAMEA4836078, study PRJEB28245) | human gut metagenome | biome: gut microbiome; material: fecal sample | place: Denmark | collected 2008
TTTTGAATAATCTTGCTCAACCCCATTTCCATTATAATAACAGTTTGCCAGATTGTATTGTCCCCAGTCATACCCCTGTTCTGCCGACTTTTTATACCATTCTACGGCCTTTGAATAATCTTGTTCCGTTCCTTGTCCATTATAATAGCAATTTGCCAAGCGGTTTTGTGCGACTGCATTTCCTGGCTCGGCACTCTTCTTATACCACGCAACTGCCTCTTCTTTATCCTGCTCCACTCCTTCTCCATTATAATAGCAATTTGCTAAAATGTATTGCGCTTCTACATTTCCCTGCTCAGCGCTCTTTTTATACAACTCGACAGCCTTTTCTTTATCCTGCTCTACTCCTTCTCCATCATAATAACAATCTGCTAGATTGTATTGCCCCCAGTCATATCCCTGTTCTGCCGACTTTCTATACCATTCTACAGCTTTTGAATAATCTTGTTCCGTTCCTTCTCCATCATAATAACAATCCCCTAAGCTGTTTTGCGCTTCTGCATTTCCCTGCTCAGCTGCTTTTTTATACCATTTTATGGCTATTGAATAATCTTGTTCTACTCCTTCTCCATCATAATAACAATCCCCTAAGCTGTTTTGCGCTTCTGCATTTCCCTGCTCAGCTGCCTTTTCATACCATTCAATTGCTTTTTTATAATCCTGTTCAATCCCCCGTCCATAATAATAACAATTTCCAAGCTTAAGCTGGGAATTTACATCGTTTTCCTCTGTAGCTTTTTTATAACATTTCATCATATTCTCAAACGTAAATTCCATATTTCCCTGCTCATTCATTTGTAATATCCCCCATTATTTTATTAATCTGTGAGTCCAAGATTCGCGGCTTTAGTCATGAGTTACTTGACAAATAATTGCAAATCTTAGCACATTTAACTTCATCTTTTTCCGCCTATTATCAATTGATAATACCTTCAATCTCTGACACATTGCCTTTCACCATAAATTCTTTGGCAAACGACATATTTTAGTCTGAATCCATTATACAGTCTCTGACGTAGGACTTCAAGTTTTTCATCCCACCTTAAAGTGGAACTTTGCAATATAACTCCACTTTTGACATAGCTGATTTTTACATAAGTTTTTCAATAGATATTTTCTCCGCGGAGAAAAACTGCAATGCACTCATTCTCATCTTTTAACAAAGAACATTCTCATCCTGCTGCGGTTACACACGAGCAACATGGCACCGACTATACCGCCTCCGCGGAAAGGATCCTCAATACAGTAGTTCCTCTATATTTCCCATCTCATGATACCAACCGGTCTATCCGCAGCGGGAATTTCCCCTGTACTCATTGGGATCCGCCGTCTCTCTACAGACATAACATCCAGACTACCCCGCCACCCACAGCATCCCTGCATCCTGACCTGTCACTCTCATTCCCCAATACAATCCGCGGATAAGACCACCACAACACTGCACTCTCCCACCTTAACATGACATTACCCTCAACAGCCGGAAGCATTCAACAATCCCACGCTGTACTCTCTCTCCGCGGAAAAATCATTCCATCCCATTTTAACCTGTCGCCTGCCCTCAGGACTTAGACCAGCGACTGCCATCCTGCTGCGAATACTGATTCTTTATCGAAAAATAGATGAAGAAACCACAAGTTTTCTTCTTTTTTTGCTCCTTTCAGTTTTTTTACTATTGAGGATTTGGCTGTGGTAGGATACGAGACACATGGAACAGGTGAAGGATATTCCTGTGGCAGCGTAACACAAAGAAGCCATCAGGTATACAGAGCTTTTGTTAGAAAAAGCTTATATTGACTGCCGTCGACATCGAATCATATGTTGACCAGTCTTTGTCGGGTGTATTATAACTGGCACATGCAGTGAGGCATACAGCTAGTATTAGCAGAAGCATAATTAAGAATATATATTTTACTTTCATTAAAATCACTCCTCTTAAATCTAACTGTCCTTATTATGACAAAAAATAGACTCATGAAAACTGACACGAGAAAACAGTAGGCATGGGGAGAGATAAAGAAACCGCCTAACTCATGACTGAAGTCACGAGAATGCGGCGGTTATTTTTCAAGCTTACGGTATTGTTTTATAAAGCGGATCTCGTTCCCGTTTATCTCATAGGACGGTTTCTTCCCGGTGTTATCCACATACAGGAACGGTACCGACATATCAAGGCCGATAGCGGAAACGGCATCCCGGCCCCCTGTCTTAAAGAACTGCCGGAGGCCGAATGAGGGTTCTGCCTCTTCTGCCGGATATTCGAATGTAATGGAAAAATACCATTTTCCATCAGGCTCATGGGTGACGGTCACATTTTTCAGCTGGTCGCCGGGCCTGACCGGTATGTGCATGGAGAGCCGGATCGGATCTGCGATCTTGGGCAGACGGATCCCGTCCCCTTCAAAACGGATGTTGTTTTTACAGAAGTTCGTTGTATAGGTATCCCTGCAGCAGTGTTTCTTTTTATAACGGGGTTTCCCCTTGTCCCCGGAAAAATAATCACTCCGGGCCTTTTCCAGGTTCAGCTGAACATTCAACAGGGCATAGGAATCCACGTCGCTCAGCCATTCCAGCCCGGAAGTGCCCTTGTAATCCGAAGGTGTCATGGGGATCGTTTTCTGCGTCTGCCATACGTCTGGAGGAAGATCTCTTCCTTGTCTTCTCCTTCTGTGGGGGCACATAGTTACCGTCTATCACATCATACAGGCTGCATGATGGCACAAAGGAATCCGCAAGATGCTTTAGTCTGCAGTTTGTCTCGCATGTCTGGATAAAATCAGTAATCTTTATTTTACGTCTTGCCATACATAATCCCTCCTGTATTATTTTCAGCCTGAAATCAGATCCATATATTTCAGACATCACTAATATGATGAATTAAAAAAAAATGAGAATTCTGGCCACCACACCTGCTGTCTCAATCCGATTACCCTGCTGCAGATATCTCGATAGCGACCAGCTCCTTATACCTGACACTCTCAGCAGTACTTCCGAACTCTCTTCTCCTCTATCTCACCTTAATATGTGATTTCTGGCTTTCCAGGTATCCGCGGATAAACCAGGCCTTAACCAACAGCCCCTTAGCTCCCACCTTTACCTGACACTACATGTGGAATACTCCGCGGATACCCCACCTTTATCTGACATTATAAAGCTATCGGGGCTTCGGATATCATCACAACTTAATATGCCACCATTATAACGTTTTCTATCACACCTTAACATGGAACCTATATTACAATTCCTGCCTTTTCAGTATCCCACCTTAATATGTGATTTCCGGCTTTCTATATATCCGCGGATAAACATTCCACCTTTATCTGACACTATAAATCTATCGGAGTTTCAAATATCATCACAACTTAACATGTCACCATTATAACGTTTTCTACCACACCTTAACTTGGAATCTATATTACATATCCGCAGATCAATACCCCAGTTTCCCTGTTACACCTTAACCTGTAGGCATCCGCGGATATCATCCAACCTTTTTATCTTCTTTTGTTACACCTTAACATGGGATATTATTTTGCTTTTTACCACACCTTAACTTGGCACTATCTTTATCCGCGGATATCCCACCTTTATCTGGCATACATATAAAACAGCTTTCACCCACCTTTACTTGGCACTCTTTCCGCGGATTATCATCACACCTTTATCTGGCACATATTTTCTCTTTACCATTCCACCTTTATATGGCACCTTTTCATCGCATTTCGCTGGCACCTGCTCCGCGGAGGTTCTTTTTTACACCCACCTTTACTTGTAACCTTTACTCTCCATCTGCTTCCATATTATTCCACCTTAATGTGACACTTCCCCAGGGCTTCTCCGCGGAGTATTTCTACCCACCTTAACATGGTATCTTTCTCTCTATTTTTATCACACCTTTACATGACACTGATTCTTTTTATCATAACCCGGCAGCATTACTCTCCGTAGCTTCTCCACAGCTTTTCCGCGGAGGGGTTTTCACATCACTTTTCGCTTTCAACCAGTCTTTCACACATCTTTCCCTGGCTTTTCTTCAGATAATCACGTTTTAACAAGGTTTTTTTAGGATTTTCTTATATCCACGGCTTTTCCGCGGAAGAGGAGCTTTAGCAGGGTTTCTTTTCTACACACTGGATCAACTTTCCATATCTCTCCGAGGCATATCCGCGGAGGGCTTCAACCACCAGATTTTCCTCTATTTCCCACCATTTTTTTATCCGCAGCATATCCGCGGAAGGGATTTTATTAAGCGTATGGTCAAAATAACACAATCCTGTTCTATCTTTAACTCACCAAGGTATAACCCCCTGGTTCCAAAGACTTATTACAACAATCCTGTCTTTTTCTTATCCGAGGCATATCCGCGGAGAATATGACTCCCACAACTCTTTCTAAGACATAACTAAATTGTCTCACAATACTTTTCCGCAGAATAACAAAGTCTAGTTTCCGTACACTTATTACGGAATTTGATTTCTCCCAAAAAATCCCTTATCTTCCAAACAAAACACCCAAAATAAATCCGTAAGTATATACGGAATCTGCATTTTTTCCTCGTTTTTAGCCTGTTCTGTTCTAAAAATGCCATTTTTTCTCCCAAATTTTAAATTCCGTAAGTATATACGGAATTTACCCTCAAAACCCTTCCTCAGGCTCTGTAGAAGATCATTTTTCAGCCTGTTTCCTGTCCGAAAACAGCATTTTTACCTAATTTTATCCGAACAGTAGATTATTAATCCTGTTTTCTGAAAACTCTTTCATTTAAAAAATCCCGTAAGTATATACGGATTTTCATTCCTGCTCTTTCTGTTCATATTAAAGAAAAACATTATAAAAAGGAGTAAAACGTTATGGGATACTGTTTTATGGATATAAAAAAGATCAAGTCTTTGAACGTTATGGCGGCCAAATACAAACACAATTACAGGGAGATCACTGTCCCCAATGCAGTCCCGGAACTGTCCGGGATGAACAGGGAGCTTGTTCCTCTTATAGGGAAAGACGGAAACCCAGTCGACTACAACGAGGCGTTCAAACAGAAAATGGAGTCTTTAGAGTATTACAAAGACCACAAGCTGCGGAGTAATGCAGTCCTGGCATACGAGATCGTCACTACCTTCTCCCACGAGGATGCCGGAAAGGTAGATGTAGAGAAATGGCAGGAGGACAATGTGAAATGGTTAAAAGACACGTTCAACCTGACTCCTGAGAACGGGAACTGCGTATTGAGTGTCATGTACCATGGGGACGAGTACGGAAATGTCCACTGCCACTCTCTCGTAGTCCCCGTAAATGAAGAAGGCAGGATCTGTGCCTCCCGGTTTACTGACGGTGCCGCTGCCCTGCGCCGCCTGCAGGATTCCTACGCAAAGGCCATGCAGGAACATGGACTGAAAAGAGGGATCGAGCGTTCCTCCGCAAAGCACCAGGACATCAAAAAGTTTTATACCAAGCTAAACCAGACCATGGACATTCCACGTCCTGAACGGGGCGAGTCTGCCAACTCCTTCCGTGAAAGGATCCTGTCCCTGATCCAGGAGGAACGTGCCGCTTCCCTCCGCGAGATGCTGAACAAGGAAACAAAAATGCGCCAGGAGTTAGACGAGCAGAACGAACGGGCCAAGAAAGCAGCCATGAACATCGTTTCCTCCCAGAGGGCTGAGTTCAAAGAGGAGGAAGTAAAATTAAGACGTAAAAATCAGGAACTCTCCGATCAGGTTGGAAAGCTGGAGAAAAAATACATGGAGATGGACAAGCTCTGCGGAGAAATGAATACAAAATACCTGAAGTTAGAAGAAAAAAGCAAAAAGACGCTACAGGACTTACACAAGGTGGAAAGGTTAAAAGAAATCGTTGAGGAGAACACCTACCGGAACCAGGTTATGTCCTACATGAAAGACGAAATGCCAGAGTTTGCAGAGAAAATGGATCAGGATTATGAAGCTGCCAAACAGATGTATGAGTCAAGGGATGTTACCCTGGACAGATAAAATACAGCCCATTTTGTACATTAACATCTCTCTAAATTAGAAGCTGTATGCTTTAGTTAAACGTATTTTTCGTACAAATGAACAAATCAACCTGCTTACAAAACAAAGGAGAAAAAGATGATAAGAAAAAGTTTTACAAAATTAAAGAGGATTATATTCTCAGGATTAGTGATGTCTCTTTGCACATTTGTCTTTAATCCTACTACCCCGGCAAATGCAGCCATGGTGCAGGAAAGTGAACCGAACGACGATTGGACGACCGCGGATAATCTTTCCCTTAATACATGGGTAAAGGGAACCATGAGACGCAAAGCTGACGACCGGTATTATCGTGATAAGGATTATTACAAATTCACAATTTCTCAAACAGGAGAAACATCCATTGAGGTGAACTTCCCGCCACTGATTTCTGCGAACAGAAATCAATGGGGGCCTCTGGGGGCCTCTTTCATGCACAGCCGGAAGGTATTGCCGAAACAAAACGGATCCCGGTTGCGGGATTACTCAAGGGGTTACTTGCGGTTTTGCAGTTCACCTTGCTTTCACCTGGGTATGCCGTCAAAATCCCAAACTGTCCTCAAAGCAGCGGCCGGAGCCGGTACCCATCGGAAGATAACGGTCATTCTCTCTCATACCTTTAAGATGGATATGCCCGATTTCATCCTTGGACGGGAAGTTCTTCCTCTGGTTTCCTTCCGGTTTCCGGTTCAGGCACATCCATACGATCTATTATTATATCCTAAATAGTTGTTGCGTTTCCCTGTTTGCGGGCCGCCATCTGGTTAAGTATGACTGTAAGTTTTTTCAAAAAACAATTACGGTCCTGTCCATTGCAGAACTCTTCTTTCATGTACTTGTTCATATCTGTAATGCATTCAAATTCAGAGTATGGTATTTTACGGTAAAATTTGTAAGGGGGCTGGCCTTTCAGGTATCTTGCCAGAAACCTCCACTGGGACCAGTGATGCCTGTCCTTGTTTGCCTGCGGGATCAGATGCCGGATATCCTTCGGAGGACGCTCTTTAAATCCCATGGCCCTCCGGCCAATGGCCAGTGCTGCTGCGGTATGTATGGAGATCCCATAGTGACGCATATACTTGATCTTTCCTATCTGGGAGGTAAATGCCGGGGTTACCCTGCACAGACCGATGCCGTATTTATACGACTTGGACTCTGCAAGCCGGGTGATCTGCGTATAAGCAAACTCCGACAGCTTCCGGTTCACCTCTTTGTTCCCATACATAGACTCGTTTTTAATATCCTTCAGGTTTTCCATCGCAACAGGTTTGTATCTCTCCCGGGCACGTTTATATACCTTCTCAAGTGCCAGGGACAGGATCTGTTCCCTCTGCTCACTTGTTTTCCCCGTAAGGTTAAAGGGGATCACTTTATGGTAGATAAGGTTTCCATGCCTGTCTGTTTCTGCCACCGCAAGGTGGTCTACATTTGTATCGAAAGCAATACATCCGTCTGCGTAATATTCATTTTTTCTTGAGAGCCCCTGGTCTATGGACACCATGCATTTTACAAGGATCCGGTTCCCCGCATCTTCAAACCTCCAGGCGACTGCCTTCCTGTCAGTGCTGTTTAGTGCCTCATTTACAAGATCCTGTCCATATGGAAACACGACCCTGTCTATCTCATAGGTGACAGCCCGGAGGACGGCTTCTTTTTTCGTCTTACGGCTCTTTGTCTTCACAGGGATCCTGGTCATGGAATCGTAAAAAAGCGTTTTTGTCCCCGTATCATATCTGACCACGCAGTTACCCTGTATGATGCCGGACCTTCCCGGGATCGTCATGCCATGGTTCCTGCGGCTCCGGAACTTTTTCAGCCATTCCTCATGCCTGCCTGCGTAGACAGTATCCTGCTGTTTGAAGAACTTCCGGCTTCCAAAACAGACGGACGGATGCCCGCTGTCAAGCTGTGCCTTCACTTTCAGGAGCTCATGCTCATGCCGGGTCTTCCTTTGCTCTATGTTATGGATCCTCTGTTTTAACCGTTTGATCTCAGGGTCGAGGTACTTTACCTCAAAAAGATACTGGTTTTCATAGACTGTGACCTTCCTGCCTTTCCTTACCCGGAAAGTGCCGTCTTTGGCCTCTGTCTCGTTTCCGCCGCGGTAGGATCTGAACTTCAGCTTTTTCTTTGACCCGGACTTCAGTTTCCTGCTCCTGTTTATGAGCGAATCTTTTTCCTTCTTTAAGTGGTCAAGCCGTTTCTGCTCGGAAGAGAGTTTTTTTGTTTCCTGCCGGATCCTGCTCTCAAGGGTCTCCACATTGAGCTGCAAACATTCCATCGCAGACCTGTAAGCCGCGGAAGCTTCGTTCTTTGCCGCATTTGCAAAATGGTCGTTTACGTTAAACTTCTCTTTCAGGTGGTTGTGAATGGAAGTCCCTCCGGGGACCGGACCGTCTCCGCCCTGTTTTACGATAAGAGAGAAAGCATACCGTTTCATGCTGTTATAATATTCCATATCGTTCTTTATGGAAGCCATCTTATCCGGCTTTGTATATGTAGAAAAAAAGCATTTTTGCATACGCATCCCTCCTTATATCCGGTCTTGACATATATTACCTGTATATTTATAATTATACCATAATCACAATATCTGTCAATATTAATTACATTTACATATATAGTTGTTTTGGAGGAGATTTTATGGAATACAGAAGATCATCACATGCAGTATTCGGGCTGCAGTACCATATCGTGCTGGTTACAAAATACCGCAGGAAATGTATCAGCGGGGAGATAGGGGAGCGGCTGAAAAAGGAGATCGTCCGGCTGATAGAAGGGCATGAAGGACATGTGATCTCGATCGAGGCAGTGGAAGACCATGTCCATATCCTGGCGGAATTAAGCCCGAGATATGCAGTCTCAAACGAGATCGCAACCATAAAGACGGTCACAGCAAGACTGCTGAGGAGGGACTACGAGGATTATTTAAAACAGTTTTTGTGGGGAGACAGTTTCTGGTCAAGGAGTTACTTTGTCGCAACTTCAGGAGGGGTGACTTTGGATGTCCTGAAGGAATACGTGGAAACACAGAACAGAAAGCCGGGACGCCCGTATGGAACAAAAAAGAAAAAATGATTTTTGTTCGTTTTTTATTATAGGCAAATTCATCTCCACCTGAATCAGAGATTCAGATGGAGTCTTCTTTGCGGATTATGATAAAAAATCCGCGGACACCCGCACAGCCTGAATCGCTGTATTTGGGGTATCCGCGGATATAAGAAAAACTGATTACTCTTCTACTGTTGCTTCCATTCTAACATCGTCTACGCATCCGCAACCGAACATCTCGCAAAGAGCCAAAAGAGCATCCGCTTGTGTCTTAAATCCGTCGATGTAGTAATATCCCTTAAATTCGCCGCAGGTATATACCTTAAAGACAACATCTGAATGTACATGATCGCAACAGGAGTCTTCGCTTATATATTCATGTCTCTCCTCACAGTAATGACCATTCACATGGGAATAGCATTTTCCGCAGTATGCCGGGCGGATCATGGTGCCATCATCCAGATCATTGCTTTCAGAATATACGGCTTCGATGCACTCGTACTCCGTTTCTCCGTTTCCTTCGCAATATCTGTCATACGCCTGCTCCGCAAGATCCTGGGAATCTTCTGGCGAAACACCAAAGTCAGTTTCCAGTGTCATTCTCATGAAATTGGTAACAAATTCTGCATGAGCCTCTTCCAGTTCTTCTGCTGTTAATTCAATTTCTTTTCCGTCTCTTGTAATCTTCATAAGTTATTTTCCTCCTACTTAACTATCATCATATGTTTTTCATCATCTTTGTAATCAAGCATAAACTGAATTACAATATTAATCAGTTTAGCTGCTGAAATCACTGTATATCTGCCACAAGAATATCCTGCAAATGACTCATCCTCGTTATACTTCATATGATTTTCAAAACGTCCACATACAGGACAATACTCAAAATCCGCGGATGTTTCATATTCTTTATGCCAAAGATCTGACTGCTCGCTGTAATAATAGTGCTCACTGAACATATAGCAGCCCCCATTAGAGGATTTCCCTTCTTCATATTGAGACCAATCCTGAAATTCTACCTCAGTATATGCACGAGTGCGACAAATGCCAACGATGAGATCTAAAACACGATTTTGAAAATCCTCATCATGCTGACACACTTTTGTCATAGACTCATGATCCAGAATATGCGCTGCCTGACGAATAAGTTCATATGTATTAGAAAACACATTAATAAGTTCTTTTGTTTTGTTTTCTTCCATAAGTTTTTCTCCTTTATTTTCAGATTTTGTAAATTCGGTACTGTGAAACCTCATCCGAAGGAAGTTCATCATCTGCATTTTCTCTAAAGACCACATGTGTCTCAGAACCTCCATATGACATCAAGGTTGGCATATATCCGAATTCTTTTTTGGTTTCACTCATTTCTTCCAGTGCCTACTGCGCCATATGCTCTTCGGCTTCTTCCCGAGAAGAACATCGATCTACCCTGTATCCGCAGTCTGTATTTGTCGTATAGACAAGAATGTACTCTTCTACTTTTCCAGAGACATCTTTTTTTCATACAGAACATACGCGGCATGCAAGATACCTTCCGTGTAATCTCTAAGAAACCTCTCCTTACCTTTAAGACCTGTTGTTACATTTGCGAGAGCATAAATTACGCCATTAGCAAAAGCAAGTCTGTTTTCTTTCGAAGTATGATTTTCCTGAAGAATCTTCTCTACTTCTCATTTTAGTAATTTCAGTTTTTCCATTGTTTATATTCTCCTTTCGTTTTTTAATTACACCAAAAATATGAATACGGGATACTATTAATAAAAAAAGAAGCTGTCTCAAGAAATAAAAATCCGCAGACACTCAAATACAGTAATTTCCTCTGTATCTGAGTATCCGCGGATAAAAATAGATTCACAATAAGTATATAAACTGCCTGATAAGCATACATGTTTTTGGGAAACTATGGTTATTCTGAAAACTAAACAACATCCCAAACCTGCCATTCATATCCGGTATCAACGCGATTCTAAAATCATTTTTCGAATACTACTTATATTTTTCTCCTTTGTTTTTCGATGAAACCATCAAGAACGCATTTCTCTTTCTACAATTAAAGACTATTTATCGAATATTTCTGATATTAATTCTTCCGGAATCACATCTATAAATAGCTCTCGCGCTATCCAATTAGTTTGACTACTACTGTTTGATATTGCATAAGCGACAGCATTTCTCACAAGGTTTGCGAACTGATCTTTCTCTGTCATGTTTCCAAGGATTTCCCTTATGTCACACGAATATTTGGCAAATTGCATATCATCCATAATTGTTTCTCCTTTGCTTTTATTTCTTATACATTTTACACCAGGATAGGGATACATATGATCATACAGGAAGTTTAGCAGCATTTCAATCACGAATAAAATAATCTTTCCTTGTTTTTTTCATATGCTCTTTTTCTTCTCTTGTAATCATAGTCTTATCTCCTCTTTAGCAGTTTAATCTTATTCATTTTTTCTTATTCTCCTTTCTTTTTTTGATTACTGAGAATATGACTGACTACTCCTCGCCGCAAGCAGCGAGGGTTCTTATGGT
>UMGU01028014.1_pt1 | contig 11545 bp, 11 predicted proteins | sample 1965331 | NCBI WGS metagenome assembly UMGU01 (sample SAMEA4836078, study PRJEB28245) | human gut metagenome | biome: gut microbiome; material: fecal sample | place: Denmark | collected 2008
GTTGGAACAAAAACGGATTGCCCAATTGGCAGAGGAGCAAAGACGCAAAAATGAAGAGGCATGTAGGAGAAAAGAAGAGCAGGAACGAATCAAAAGAGAGCAGGAGCGCCAAGCAGAAGAACTTCGTAGAAAACGGCAGGAAAAAGCGGATAAGCGTGCCGAAGAGGCTCTAAAGAAAGAACAAGCAGAACAGGCTGAAAGGCAACGATTGGAAAAATTATCATCCGAGAGAAAAGAAAATTGGGATGATTTTTATCAAGTACTTGTCAGTAACAGCATTCGTTATTTATATCATTTCACGGACATAAGGAATATTCCTTCAATAAAGAGACATGGCGGTCTGTTTTCATGGTATTATTGCAAGAATAACAACATAAGTATCCCATGTCAAGGTGGTGACTACGATTCGAGAGAATTAGACAAAAAATACGGATTGCAGGATTATGTCCGTTTGAGTTTTTGCGATGACCATCCCATGGCCTATCGTTTGCAACAATCGGGTAGCGATATAAAAGTCTTGCGTATCAAAATAGATGTTGCTTTGTTGAAAGATACATTGTTCTCTGATATCAATGCGGCTGACAAACTTCATACGCATGGAGGTAGTTTAGAAGATTTGAAAAGAGTAAATTTTACAGCTACAAAAAGGCATTATGTTTCAAAAAACGATGAGGACTTCAAACCGCATCAAGCAGAAGTTATGGTAAAGACATTTGTTTCATTAAAATACATAGAAAATATATGATATACATAGAAAACAGGAAAAGAAAGATAGAACGAATTAAGGAAGAATATCCCGATGCCGACATCTTGGATATTACCTCCAATTCAGAAACTATGTATGCCCAAATTTTAAGTCCGTTCTATCCTCACGGAAATATCCCTATCCCTTTTACGGATGGGCTAAAGGCTACCTGCGTGGAAGCAGTATGGCAAGGATTGAAAGTATTTGAAAGTGCGGATGTGGATTTCTCTACGTTCAAAAATGACACAATGCGGAACTTGAAACGGACGGTAAGAAAGTTTGGCATACCCAAAGGACATCGTAAAGGAGCCTACGGCAAAGAGTTATTGGGCTACTTTGAGGCAAGAATGTTGATTTATTTACCTACATACAAATGGGTATTAGACAATGTGCCGGAAGTCCACCATGTTGTGGAAAGGATAAAAGAACGAAATAAAACGCGGGATATAGTCTTGTTGGACTATAATACTAATACAGATTTTCGGGATATTTCAAAGCCTCTATCCCATGCTGGATTGGTAAAATTATACATTGAGGGAATTTATCCCAAGGGAATAGAAGGTTACAATCCCATGAGCGAAGAAGAAATAGAAGCAAAAAGAATTAAAGAGAAAGGGTTAAGAAAGAATGCCAAGGTAAAAAAGAACACACAAATTGGCAATATGTTTGATGAATTAAATGCAAAGGAATAATATGCAAGAGTCTATCGGTTTGATTATTGCTGTGGCTGTCGTTTTCGTAGTCATTGCATTACAAGTTTCCAGTTTTTTTAAAACAAAGAAAAGAATAGTTGAGTTACGAGACTTATTTAAGGATGTAGATAACCTTTCATTGAAAGAAACGTCTATAACTTCTGATATTATACGAGATAAACTCTCCTTGCAGAAGTTTTTAGCAAACATTCCTTCAAGAAAAGAAGATGAAGAAGGATTCAATGAGAATTCTACCAATTTATCGCTAATAGTATTTCAAAAAGGAGGTATGCCTAAAGGACGGTTTGGCGTTATTATCCATAGAACCAATGAATACCTATGCAAAAATACAGGGACGAGTGCTGACTTGAGTGTTCTTAGAGACATTAGTGATAACCAAAAGGGCGCATTGGAAGATGAAATTCATAATAGTCTGAATGTGCCTCTGTATTTAGGCTTGGCAGGTACTTTTGTGGGTATCATAACAGGACTAATTGGTGTCGATTTTAGTCAGATTTTTGGTCCTGCAAGTGATTTGAAAGGATTGCAGCATCTGTTGTATGGCGTGGTCGCTGCAATGTTCGCAAGTTTGTTGGGTTTGGGATTTACTGTCTATAATAGTGCCATATCATACAAGAATGCCATTTCTAAATCCAATGAAGGTACGGAAGAGTACATGAATTTTTTAAGAAGAGAACTGATGCCTTTGCTGTCAAATAGCATGGCTTCAAGTTTGAACTCGTTGAAAGGAGTTCTTGGGCATTTTGTGGATAAGTTCGGGCGTAATCTTGATGCCTATGCAGACTCTGCCGAGTTGTTAAATGACAACCTCGAAAAACAACATCTTGTTTTGTCAGAGATAAACAAACTGAGTTTGACACAGACAGCGAATAAAATAGCGGAAACATTTATGCAGTTGAAAGATTCTTCTGACTCGCTCAATGTATTCCGCATATACCAAGAGCAACTTAATTCAACCATTGCCAATGTATCGGGAGTGGTTAATCAAATACAGACGTTAATCGGTAGTTTTAATGAGTTTGCCACAGGTCTTTCTGTTGTAGTCAGCAATCAAAACAAGACAACGGAACTTCAGAGAGAGTTTCAAGAAGCTATAACAACTCATTTCCCTACGGGAGGAGAGGCAAGAGACATTTGGAGAAAAGAATTTGATATGCTTGTATCAGAGGGAAAGAGTGTTTCTGAAAGCCTGTCCACACAGCTTACTGCATCAACAGAGTATATACAAAACTTCATAGCGAACAACAAGGACTTCTTTGATACATTTGACAAGTTTCATGAAGTGCTTGGCACGATGGTACAATATACACAAGTTCAAGCAGAATGCTACAAGGATTTGAAAGGCGAGATTTTAAATCTCCGCAAAGATTACAAAGATGCGCAGATAGAGTCAATCGATTTACACAAGTCAACGCTGAAAGCCATAGATTCTATGACTAAAGCCCTTAACGAAATCAAGAAATAGCCATGGCAAGGGAAAAGCATAAGGATTCATTTTGGCTCAGCTATTCTGATTTGATGACAAGTTTGTTCTTCATCATGTTGGTTTTGTTTATTGTGTGTATTTGTAAAATGAAAACTGCTTTAAATGATGCGAATGCCTCCAATGAGCAACTCCAACAAATTCTTCAATTGGAAACTCAATTTGAAGAATTGAGTAAATCTTCAGATTTGAAGTATGTTGAAGAAAAGAAAATGTTTGTAGCCAAAGATTTTATCGGCGTAGAGATATTCAATCCTAATAATGACGTGATAAAAGCTGAATATATTGAAACTGTAGATAAAGTTGGAAAATCGTTACAAGAAATCGTGAAACGGTTACACGAAAAGAATCCTAATCTTAATTTTCAACTTGTCATAGAAGGAAATGCCGCAATTCCATGGAAACAATTAAGGGAACATTCATATAATGCAGATAATCTTGAAATGTACAAATTGAGTTATCGCCGCGCCTTGGCTTTATACCAAAGATGGAGAGCAAAAGGATTAAATTTCAGGGACTATAATACAGAGCTTATTATTGCAGGTAGTGGTTTTAATGGAATAAATCGTGATATGAAGGTTGAGGAGAACAACAAAAGATTTATAATACAGATTATTCCGAAGATTTCAAGACCGCCCCAATTTAAGTTTTAATCAGTACGCAATAAACAGAAGGTATTCTATGACAATCGGCGCAACTTTCATTGTGAGGGTTGCATCAATTATTCATAGTAATCGTGTCTGAACCAATAGCGGCAACCGATGATACCAATATTGCAAAATAGTATTGGTGCGATAAAATCAAATAGTCTCTATGATAGGTCGCAAAATATTGATACATAAAATATTGAGAATTATAATATTGCTATTTTCTCTATTTTTCAATTTCAAATCGAAAAAATCATAATCAAGATATAAGTATCTTGTTATAAGTTACTTGTATCAGATACTCCTGAGAATATCGCACCAATAGTAATTGCAAAATAACAAATAAAGAGGTAGCTACCGCCTAATACTGTCTTTTTGCATACGTCCAATTTTCCAATCATATGCCCCTTCTGCCACATCGCCCACCTCTTTGAGTGTGTGGCGATGTTTAATTTCATCAAAGGGCTGCTTATGTTCCGCATAGCCACACAGCCAGTCGCCAACAGCCTTTTGCATTTCGATTGTTTCCCCATATTCCTGCATCACGCTCTTGATGTCAGCGGCTTCGGATGGGGCAAAGATAGACTTGTACTGCTCTGTCCCGAAATGAATAATCGCATCAATTGCTTGTCTGAACACCTCGCTTGCTTGGTAGAGAATATCAGCAATGACATTTAGAATTTTCCGACTGGCTTCCAATGCCCCCTGCAACAAGCGGATAGTATTGTCTTTCTTCTTCGTGGCTGTAAGGACCGCTTGGCTGATGCGCTGCTGTATGTCTGCTTCCTGTGCTTGAAGCTGCCTGATGGCATCGTCCCTCTCAATGGCAAATGAGCGACTTTGCACCAAAGCCCTGTCCCGTTCAGCTTCGGCACTCTGTTTTTCTTCGGCAAGTGTCTTTGTCAGTTCTTCCACCTTGTTCCTGACGGCATTGGGAAAGGCTTTCTTGATACGCTCGATGTCGGCTTTCAGTTGGGCGTTTTCCTTTTCAACCGCTGCGGATTTACCGACACCGACAATACTGCCGACACTGTCAAGTATACTGTCCATCTTAGCCTTGCGCTCGTCTTTGAGCTGCCTTTCCTTATCGGTAATCTCACTGTCAAGCGAAAGGCTGTATTGTTCTTTCGCCTTGTTCTCGCCATCAATGGATTTCAGCTCGGCTTCGGCTTTTTCCTTGGCTGCAAGGGTTGCTTCCTTTTCAGCTTTGACCTGTTCCACCTCCTGCTTCTGTTTGGCTATGATGAAGTCGTTTCGTTCCAAATGCTCCTTGCCTGTTAGTTTCTTTGAGATGCCCCTCTGCATCTCCAGACACTCAGCCAAAACGGTCTGCATTTCGCACATGGCTTTCTCGTCCAGTTTGCAGGATTTGCCTGTTTCGTGGTTCATCCAGTCCCAGACGATATGTGCGTGAAGATTGGGCTTCCAAGTGGCAACGTCTTCGGGATTGCTGTAATGCCCCTCGTCACGGTGGATGAACACTTGCAGGGGTGTGATACCCCAGCGTTCCTTGCACACCTCACAAAAATGTCGCAACTGCTCCATTGTGGTATCTTCCTTGATTACCACCACGCCCTCTTTGAGCGGAGTGCTGCCACGGACAATGGTCACCTTCCCGGTCTTTTTGTTCACCCGTTCACGGTCTTTGGTCTGCATCGCCCGACCTGTCTTTTCCTTGACCATTACGGCTATCTGATTGTAGCGTTCAGAGAGCGATGTATTTCTAAAGTCAGGTGCTACCCATGCTTCGTTTTTCGGCATGAGGTCAGTGCGTATATAGAACTTTTCTTTGTTGATACGGGTAAGGTATTCTGCTGTCCGTCTGTTATGGGGTTCGCTACTGCCGATGTTGCAGGGCTTGATGTTGATGGATGTCTTCTGTGCCATAAGTTTACTTTATTCGGGTTTCACAATGGGTTATTAGGGCAGAGCCTTAATCGGAGGGTGCAGGGAGAGGGTCACTTCCTGCTCCGGGTTCTTAGGGGTGGAAGCCACTGAGCGGAGTTTCCAAAGAGAGGGTCACTCTTTGGTCGGGTTGCATAGGGCTGACAGTCCTTGCCGGGTTCTTAGGGCAGCGTCCTAAGTGGGACGGGGCAACGCCCAGCCCCTCGGGAGAGCCCACAACTACGGAAGCGAGGCGTGTAGTTATAGTGGGCTATATCAGGGCAAGCCCTGTCTGTCACACCACGACAACTCAGCTACCTGCACATACTGTATTTCTTTTCTGGCATATAATACTCCTTGTCTGCTGCTATGTGGTTCAACACATCTTGCAGTCGGTCGAGTTGTTCATGGTCAAGCACACGGATGGCATTGATGGTTATCTTCTGTGTGGCAATCTTCCGGTGTGCTATGGCGGTTTCGTTCATCGTTCCGTCACCGTTCGCATGAACAGAACGGAGATAGTCATTGACCGCTTCCGTCTGTTCCTTGCTGGGATATGGTGCTGCCCATTTGTCTTGAATATAATCCACCATTTTGCTGACTGCATTTGCCAAAATCAGGTCTTGTTGTTTGATAGATTGTATCAGCTCTATTTTCTTCATACAAATATCATTTAAGTTGGGTTTTACGATTATTTATTCCATAGTTGATTTTGTTGACTTTGTTGAAGATGATTCAAAAAAGAGGGAAAAGAAAATTAAAGATGCAGTACACAATCTTTTTTCTTTTTTGGAAGGCAAAACTCTTTGTTGAAGTTTGTTGAGGGTGTTGTTGAATAGTAACCCTCTTATTTATACTTCTTCCTTTATGTTTCATCATATTCAACAACCTCAACGATAATCTTTCAATTTTTCACGGGTAACGGTATAAAAGCGTCCCACCTTTTTGGACGATGCAGAATACTTCTGTCCCGGCAACACGGATATTTGATAGGTGGAGTAGGACAGCGCATTGGATGCTGGCTCCAGTTTCCAGTACTGCTGCAGAACATTCCTCACCTGATGACGCTCCATCTTTACCATAGAGTAATTGAACAACGCTAACAAGTCGTTGATACAGAAATCTACCACATCCACCTGCATTGTGTCCATGATGTCAAGCAACAGTTCTGCCATATCAAGTTCAATGCGACTGCGGTTGCAACGGATGATTTTCTCCAATGCTTCCGTGCGGATGAGTGAAGGAGAAAACCACATACGGCTTTCTTCTTTGGTGGTTAGATTTCGATGTTGTAGATGGTACAGAAATGCAGGTATCTCATCTTGCAGTTTCTGAAGAAAAGAGGTGTCGTCTTTTCCCAACCTACTAATCTTTCTTACCCAATAGCGTGTCTCCTCTGGCTCAATGTAAACAGGGAAATTCTCATTGTTGGAACACAATACGAATTTGGCAAAGAACTGCACTTCATAGCGGTCTTTGCCCTTTGCCTCCATCTTGTATGAGTGTGCCGTACTGAGGTTTTTCAATCGTTCGCTATCTTCCCTACGGTTGAGTAGCACCTCGTCCACCACTATCATCAGTTTACCTGCCCAGTCGGCATTAAACTGGCTCCGAAAGTCCTCATTGGTGTTGAAGGTCACGTTCTCTTGAAACAACGCTTTCAGAAAATTCAGGAACGTACTCTTACCCGTGTTCCGTTCCTCCGACACTAATAGAAGTATCGGTAACTTCTGCGTTGGTTTTAGGTACAACAGTTGAAGATAATCCATTCCCAATTTATATTGCTCACCAAAGATGTGTTCAATCAAGGATTGTATATGATTAAACTCACCTTCTTTTGGAATGTGGGTTATTGGCTCATAGAGATTATAAAAGTTATTCACGTTTAATTGGTAATCTGTATGACTTGGCATAGTGCAGAATCCGTCATATTTCGGAATGAGTGCCGCTTCATCCTTGCCGTGGTCTAATCGGAATACGCTCATTTTCCATTCAACCCGCATTTTGCGGAATGATCCATTCATCATTGGCTGATTGATAATACGAAACAAGGTTGTACCGATACGGACATACTCTTCCTCGATATTCTCAATTTTTCCACTTGTAGGAGTAACAAGTGCATTATCAATCTTTTCCATAACCAGATATTTTGTTGGTTTCCCCCAAGATGCGCTTCACGTCTGAGAAGCGGTATCTTACTTTGTTTCCCACCTTGATTGCTTTCAGGTAGTTGCGCTTGTTCCAAAGCCATAAGGTGGTGTCGCAAACGCCACACATTTCCTTGACTTCCTCACGTGTCAGCAGTTTGTCTTCATTGGTGGCTTTGAGTGCAACAGCCACTTCATTCACTGCGCGGCTAATAAGTTCATCAGAGAAGTGGCGTAAATCTTCACTCGTAATCTCCAATTTGATATTAGCTGTGCTATTGGAGATGATTTGCATTAAATCTGTCATAGCATATATGTGCTGCCATAGTCCGACACAATCACTTTGGCAGCATTATAAATGATTGCACCACCGCTCCGACATTGGAACGATGGCGCAAAAGTATAAATGTAATTCGCTATAATTCAACAATCTACATTTCGCTATTTTCGCTGAAATCATAAACGAAAGAAACGAAATGTAAGGTAATCAATTTGGTTCGTCTGAAAATGGTCTTATCTCAATGTCAATACTGGATTTTGAACAAGTTGGTCTATAACTGGATGGTAAATGGCTCCATCAGTAACCGCTGTAATTGTCGTAACTTTATTGCCTCCATCTTTCGATGAAGCGCCACAATGGTAAATCTGTTCATCAGCCGTTTGGTAATCAATGACAATATACCTGTCGTGGAATATTCCCCCAGACGTTTGCAGCGAAATGGTAACATTGGGATATTCACGGCAGAAATCGTTAAACTCGGCTTGGTGCAACCTATTACCGATATTGTCGGAGAATACTACAACATTCACATTAGCCGGAACATCTTTAAGGAGAACCAATGTCTTCAATCCGATGTAATTATCAACTACAAATATCGTTTTCTTGGCGGTTGCATAAATCTGTTGGTAAGCCAAATCCGATTCAACAGGTTGCCCATTGAGTATCAACCAACCTCTCCTTACTGAAGGATTGCCAAAATCAAGCATGACATTTGCCAGTTCCGACTTCGTAACGACATTACCCAAAGCACCTATTATATCGGCAACTTTGTCATCAACGGCTGATAGGGATTTGCGCAAATCAAGCAGGTCTTGTGTGTTTTGGGTTGTCTGCAAGGACAGTTGCAGATACTCCCTTTGCCCCAATAATGGTTGATTATCTACGATATAGTCTTTCATCTGTTTGAAGATGCGAATCAAAGCCTTACTTTGCTTGGTTGCCAAATCTCCTTTTAGAACAGTCATAAGCATATATATACCTTGTTCCGTGAAGGCATAAGGGTTGTATCTACGACCGCCCCAACTTGAGGTGGAATTTTTGCACCTCAAGATTTCACACTCTTCATCGGACAATTGAAACATAAAGTCTTGCTCAAACTTTTCAATGTTGTTCTTTACTTGACGGTTAAAATCTTTGGTGCTATAGCCATAAATTTGGGCTAAGTCCATATCCAGCATTACACGAACACCTCTAATGTTGTATATATAACCTTTCAGATATTCGGCATTGATTTCTTGGGCGATGATGTCTTTATCCATATCATTAAATTAATTGGGTTCATACTTTTAGTTATTTGCTTCTGTGAGGTAAGTCTTCCACTCATTGATAAGCGACCGTTCAATACCATTGTCTTTTATTTTCCCTCTGTTTGTACTGTCATTCAACTTCTTAATAGAAATTTGGAGATTTCGCACAGTCTTCAAGTCGCAACTTGGTAGTTCATTGGCAAGTAGCTTATGGAATGTTGTCACATCACAGCCTGTCAGAAGTTCTTCCTCTTGAAGGGCAAAATACAATCGTGCCAAATCGGTGCCTGTGTGTTGCGTTGAAACTCTCAATTTTATCTTCTCCAAAATCTGTTTTTGATTTCCGTGAAGATAATCTTTCAATGTGCGTGATGGCTGCTGCTCACCAGTTGGCGATTTTTCTTCGACAGGTTTATCATTAAAAGGCAATCTATCAATGGTTGTTTCTACGACACAATCATCCTCAATAGCCTTTTTCTCCTGATGGAAATTCTGCCAATCCTCTTTTGTTCGCATTTTGTTACGAATACTGCTGTTGATAACTACTTTAATCATTATAGCAGCTATCTTTTTCTCAAAAAAGTTGTTCGCAGGATTATGTGTTTCTGCTTCTAATTGGGTGACCATAGTTTCATAGCACTTGCCGTAATACAGCCATGCCAACATTGCAGGAGCTATTGAATCGTTTTGCAAATTGCGAAACTCCCCAACCAATAATCTTGCAGCATCGGCATCTGCCGAATAACTTTGCAGACGGTGTTCGTCGGCAAGGTCTCCATGACACTCGTCTTGATATTTACGCATCATTTGAGGGGTGAGTTTCCATCCTAATTTGAAAACCTTTTGCAAACCAGTTGCTGATTTGTTGTTCACTTCAGCAACGAATCTGTCATATTCTTCCGGATGGCTGTTGAGCCATTCTTTAACATCTTGTTTGAATTGTTCGAAATCTTGTTTTGCCATAGTCTTTCCCTTATTAGTCCAACAGGTGAACAAGTTCTTGTTTCATTTCCTCGTCAATCTCCCTATATCGGCGAAACGCCTTGCTGCCTTCCTTGTGTCCCGATACCGATGAAACAAGATCTGGGTCTTTCACCTTCTTATACATATTGCCAATGAATGTCTTTCGGGCAGTATGTGTGGTTGCGACTTCATACAAATACTTCTGCTCAGGATTGCGAGTAAGTGGGTTAAGCACTGTGACAATTCTGTCAAGACCAGCCAACTGGAACGCTTCTTTGATGGCTTGATTATATTTTTGCTCTGATATAAAGGGAAGCAGGGTTGCGCCTGCGTAATCTTTGTAACGTTCAAGTATGGTTTTCGCAACACTATTCAGTGGCACTCTTATTGTTCGGGGATTATGACTGCGTGTTTTTTCTTGTATATATTCCAATGCTCCGTTCACGATGTTTTTCTTTGTGAGCTTATAAAAATCGCCCACACGACAACCTACAACAGATTGGAACACAAAGATATCACGTTGAATGGCAAGTTGTGGACGAGCAGACAAATCAGCTTCAAACAATTTGTCACGTTCTTGAAGGGTAATATAAATCGGAGTTCCATAAAGACATTCTTCCAAAGGGAACTTGTCAAACGGTCGATTGGTGGTCTTGCCTTGATTATAGCACCAGATAAAAAAGGTACGTATGCGTGAGAAACTGTCTATAAGAGTATTCTTCCCTCTCGGTTGAGGAGTCCGTTTCTCGGGAATGGTCTCGTATATATCGGGATATTCTTCTGCATACATATATTCGTTCTCCATAAAATCCCACATATCGGCAAGCGTCTCTTTGGTGGTAGTATGAATATCAAGGGTGAAATGTTTCATTCCACGCCTTGTTTTTCTGACAAACAATTCATAGCGCATAAGAGCCCTTTTTACTACACGGAAGTTTTTCTTCCGTACCTCCGAAAGATTGTGTTTCTCCAAAAACTCATCGAAAAGTTCGGCAAAAGTAGGTGGATTCTCTATTGCCATTTCTTCTTCTGTCTTGTACTTTTCGGGATGATGGAATTTGTCTATGACTTCTCCGAGCCATTCACTTCCTGCATCCTCTTTGTATTCTTTCTCAATCATTCGGGTCAATGCCTGCACTTTATGGTTCAAGTCCATCTTTTCGTTTTCTGCCACCAAAGCTACGCGGTCTTTATAGCCCTGCCGGTCAGCACTCCAATGGTTCGGGCTGATAACAAGTTCGCTTGCTGCCTTGATGTCTTTCTTTCCATCACGCAAACGAAAATAGATAGTAGCCTTAGTATCTACATCGTTCTTTTTGGCAGTCTTCCGTATAAATGCAGTCACTTTCATAATCTTCAATTTAATTTCTGGATTGAACACTGCAAAGTTAGCGAATTGTTCCCAAATTGTTCCCAATTATCCCGAAATAATTTCA
>UMGU01002480.1_pt1 | contig 11326 bp, 8 predicted proteins | sample 1965331 | NCBI WGS metagenome assembly UMGU01 (sample SAMEA4836078, study PRJEB28245) | human gut metagenome | biome: gut microbiome; material: fecal sample | place: Denmark | collected 2008
TTTCTGTGCACAAAAACAACGGGCGTGTTATACGCCCGTTTCAATATTTAACACATGTAGAGATTACATGTTCTTGATGATCGCATCACCAAACTCGCTGCATTTCAGCAGTTTAGCGCCTTCCATCAGACGCTCGAAGTCATAGGTTACGGTCTTCGCGTTAATCGCGCCTTCCATACCTTTAACAATCAGGTCTGCGGCTTCAGTCCAGCCCATATGGCGTAACATCATCTCAGCGGAGAGAATAATAGAGCCAGGGTTAACTTTGTCCTGACCGGCATATTTCGGCGCAGTACCGTGGGTGGCTTCAAACAGGGCGCATTCGTCACCGATGTTTGCGCCTGGGGCGATACCGATACCGCCGACCTGTGCAGCCAGAGCGTCAGAAATGTAGTCACCGTTCAGGTTCATACAGGCGATAACATCATATTCAGCCGGACGCAGCAGGATCTGTTGCAGGAATGCATCAGCAATCACATCTTTAATGACGATCTCTTTGCCGGTATTCGGGTTTTTAACTTTCAGCCACGGGCCGCCGTCGATCAGTTCACCGCCAAACTCTTCACGCGCCAGCTGGTAGCCCCAGTCTTTAAACGCGCCTTCGGTGAACTTCATGATGTTGCCTTTGTGCACCAGGGTCACAGAGTCACGATCGTTCGCAATTGCGTATTCGATCGCTGCACGCACCAGACGTTTGGTGCCTTCTTCAGAACACGGCTTGATACCGATACCGCAATGTTCCGGGAAGCGAATTTTCTTCACGCCCATCTCTTCACGCAGGAATTTAATCACTTTCTCGGCGTCGGCAGAGTCAGCTTTCCATTCGATACCCGCATAAATGTCTTCCGAGTTTTCACGGAAGATAACCATATCGGTCAGTTCAGGGTGTTTAACCGGGCTTGGAGTGCCCTGATAGTAACGTACCGGACGCAGGCAGATGTAGAGATCCAGTTCCTGGCGCAGGGCAACGTTCAGAGAGCGAATACCGCCACCAACCGGAGTGGTCAGCGGACCTTTAATGGCAACGCGATATTCACGAATCAGATCAAGAGTTTCAGCAGGCAGCCAGACGTCCTGACCATAAACCTGTGTGGATTTTTCACCGGTGTAAATTTCCATCCAGGAGATTTTACGCTCGCCTTTATAGGCTTTCTCGACTGCAGCGTCGACCACTTTCAGCATGGCTGGGGTTACATCTACACCGATTCCATCACCTTCAATGTAAGGGATAATCGGATTTTCAGGAACGTTGAGTTTGCCGTTTTGCAGGGTGATCTTCTTGCCTTGTGCCGGAACAACTACTTTACTTTCCATTCACCTCTCCTTCGAGCGCTACTGGTTTGCTCGTCTGCCACCACGTTGCATATGCGTTTGCGTCCTGCGATACGGATGCTTTAGAGCAATTTTTTGTTAATGATTTGTAATTGGCTTGTCAATACTACCCTATTGTTTGCCGTCATGAAAGATGCGCGTTATTAGGCTATAATGCGGCAATTCATAATCTCTGAAAATACCATGCAAAAAACTTCTTTTAGAAATCACCAGGTTAAGCGATTCAGCTCGCAACGTTCTACCAGGCGTAAACCTGAAAACCAGCCCACGCGTGTGATCCTGTTCAATAAACCCTACGATGTTCTTCCGCAGTTCACCGATGAAGCCGGACGCAAAACATTAAAAGAATTCATCCCGGTTCAGGGCGTTTATGCGGCAGGTCGTCTTGACCGCGATAGCGAAGGGTTACTGGTACTGACCAATAACGGCGCGTTGCAGGCGCGTTTAACCCAGCCGGGTAAACGCACCGGAAAAATCTATTATGTGCAGGTGGAAGGTATTCCCACACAAGACGCACTTGAAGCCTTGCGCAATGGCGTAACCTTAAATGATGGCCCTACCCTGCCCGCCGGCGCGGAGCTGGTTGACGAACCTGCGTGGTTATGGCCGCGGAATCCACCAATTCGTGAACGCAAAAGTATTCCCACCAGCTGGCTGAAGATCACCTTATATGAAGGACGTAATCGCCAGGTGCGCCGCATGACCGCCCATGTTGGTTTCCCCACGCTGCGACTGATTCGCTATGCGATGGGTGATTACTCTTTGGATAATCTTGCCAATGGCGAATGGCGAGAAGTGACAGATTAAGGATGCAAAATGTTTAAACCGCACGTTACCGTTGCTTGCGTGGTGCACGCAGAAGGCAAATTTTTAGTCGTTGAAGAGACGATTAATGGTAAAGCGTTATGGAACCAACCTGCCGGGCATCTGGAAGCCGATGAAACCTTAGTGGAAGCCGCCGCCCGTGAGCTGTGGGAAGAAACCGGCATCAGCGCGCAGCCGCAACACTTTATTCGTATGCATCAGTGGATTGCGCCAGATAAAACGCCGTTTTTGCGTTTCCTGTTTGCTATTGAGCTTGAGCAAATATGCCCGACCCAGCCTCATGACAGCGATATCGACTGCTGCCGTTGGGTCAGCGCCGAAGAAATTTTACAGGCGTCAAATCTGCGTTCGCCGCTGGTGGCGGAAAGTATTCGTTGTTATCAAAGCGGGCAACGCTATCCGCTGGAGATGATTGGCGATTTTAACTGGCCTTTTACAAAGGGTGTCATCTAAAAGGCTGCGTGATAGAATACGCCGCCTTGAAGTTCAATGTCGTGAGTGATCCAATGTCTGAAACCGCAAAAAAAGTAATCGTCGGCATGTCCGGCGGTGTCGATTCCTCCGTTTCTGCCTGGCTGTTGCAACAACAGGGATATCAGGTCGAAGGCCTGTTTATGAAGAACTGGGAAGAAGACGACGGTGAGGAATATTGCACAGCGGCAGCGGATCTGGCTGATGCCCAGGCTGTCTGCGACAAGCTCGGCATTGAACTGCACACCGTTAACTTTGCTGCCGAGTACTGGGACAACGTCTTCGAACTGTTCCTTGCCGAATATAAAGCCGGTCGCACGCCAAATCCGGATATTCTGTGCAACAAAGAGATCAAATTTAAAGCTTTCCTCGAATTTGCCGCCGAAGATTTAGGTGCCGATTATATCGCTACCGGTCATTACGTACGTCGGGCAGATGTCGATGGCAAGAGCCGCCTGCTGCGTGGCCTGGACAGCAATAAAGACCAGAGCTACTTCCTTTATACGCTCAGCCATGAGCAAATTGCGCAAAGCCTGTTCCCGGTCGGCGAACTGGAAAAACCGCAGGTGCGTAAGATTGCTGAAGATCTCGGTCTGGTCACCGCGAAGAAAAAAGACTCTACCGGTATCTGCTTTATCGGCGAGCGTAAATTCCGCGAGTTCCTGGGCCGTTATCTCCCGGCGCAACCGGGCAAAATCATTACCGTCGATGGCGATGAAATTGGTGAACACCAGGGGCTGATGTATCACACCCTCGGTCAGCGTAAAGGTCTGGGTATTGGTGGCACCAAAGAAGGCACCGAAGAACCGTGGTATGTGGTCGATAAAGACGTCGAAAACAACATTCTGATTGTTGCGCAGGGCCATGAACACCCGCGTCTGATGTCTGTCGGTCTGATTGCCCAGCAGTTGCACTGGGTCGATCGCGAACCATTCACCGGCACTATGCGTTGCACGGTAAAAACCCGCTATCGCCAGACCGACATTCCGTGCACCGTCAAGGCGCTGGACGATGATCGCATTGAAGTGATTTTCGATGAGCCGGTTGCCGCCGTGACGCCGGGCCAGTCTGCCGTCTTCTATGACGGTGAAGTGTGCCTCGGTGGCGGTATTATTGAGCAGCGTCTGCCGCTGCCGGTCTGATTATTTTCTTTACTTAAAACAAGGAAGCAGTGAACGTGGCAAAGAATTACTATGACATCACCCTCGCTCTGGCCGGTATTTGTCAGTCGGCACGCCTGGTGCAACAACTCGCTCACCAGGGGCATTGTGATGCCGATGCGCTACACGTCTCACTCAACAGTATTATTGATATGAACCCCAGCTCGACGCTGGCGGTTTTTGGCGGTAGCGAAGCCAACCTGCGCGTCGGGCTGGAAACCTTGCTCGGCGTGCTCAATGCCAGCAGTCGCCAGGGCTTAAACGCTGAGTTAACCCGCTACACACTCAGCCTGATGGTGCTTGAGCGCAAACTCTCCTCAGCGAAAGGTGCGCTCGACACTCTGGGCAACGGGATCAACGGCCTGCAACGCCAGCTCGAACACTTCGATTTACAGTCCGAAACGCTGATGAGCGCGATGGCTGCTATCTATGTTGATGTGATTAGCCCGCTTGGCCCGCGCATTCAGGTCACCGGTTCCCCTGCTGTACTGCAAAGCCCACAAGTGCAGGCGAAAGTTCGCGCTACCCTGCTGGCAGGCATTCGCGCCGCCGTGCTCTGGCACCAGGTCGGCGGCGGACGTCTGCAACTGATGTTTTCTCGTAATCGCCTGACCACTCAGGCAAAACAAATTCTTGCTCATTTAACCCCGGAGTTGTGATCTATGGAATTATCCTCACTGACCGCCGTTTCCCCTGTCGATGGACGCTACGGCGATAAAGTCAGCGCGCTGCGCGGGATTTTCAGCGAATATGGTTTGCTGAAATTCCGTGTACAAGTTGAAGTACGTTGGCTGCAAAAACTGGCCGCGCACGCAGCGATCAAGGAAGTTCCTGCTTTTGCTGCCGACGCAATCGGTTACCTTGATGCAATTGTCGCCAGTTTCAGCGAAGAAGATGCAGCACGCATCAAAACCATCGAGCGTACCACTAACCACGACGTTAAAGCGGTTGAGTATTTCCTGAAAGAAAAAGTGGCGGAGATCCCGGAACTGCATGCGGTTTCTGAATTCATCCACTTTGCCTGTACTTCGGAAGATATCAATAACCTCTCCCACGCGTTGATGCTGAAAACCGCGCGTGATGAAGTGATCCTGCCGTACTGGCGTCAACTGATTGATGGCATTAAAGATCTCGCCGTTCAGTATCGCGATATCCCGCTGCTGTCCCGTACCCACGGTCAGCCAGCCACGCCGTCAACCATCGGTAAAGAGATGGCTAACGTCGCCTACCGTATGGAGCGCCAGTACCGCCAGCTTAATCAGGTGGAGATCCTCGGTAAAATCAACGGCGCAGTCGGTAACTATAACGCCCACATCGCCGCTTACCCGGAAGTTGACTGGCATCAGTTCAGCGAAGAGTTCGTCACCTCGCTGGGTATTCAGTGGAACCCGTACACTACCCAGATCGAACCGCACGACTACATTGCCGAGCTGTTTGATTGCGTTGCGCGCTTCAACACCATTCTGATCGACTTTGACCGTGACGTCTGGGGTTATATCGCCCTTAACCACTTCAAACAGAAAACCATTGCTGGTGAGATTGGTTCTTCCACCATGCCGCATAAAGTTAACCCGATCGACTTCGAAAACTCCGAAGGGAATCTGGGCCTTTCCAACGCGGTATTGCAGCATCTGGCAAGCAAACTGCCGGTTTCCCGCTGGCAGCGTGACCTGACCGACTCCACCGTGCTGCGTAACCTCGGCGTGGGTATCGGTTATGCGCTGATTGCGTATCAATCCACCCTGAAAGGGGTGAGCAAACTGGAAGTGAACCGTGACCATCTGCTGGATGAACTGGATCACAACTGGGAAGTGCTGGCTGAGCCAATCCAGACAGTTATGCGTCGCTATGGCATCGAAAAACCGTACGAGAAGCTGAAAGAGCTGACTCGCGGTAAGCGCGTTGACGCCGAAGGCATGAAGCAGTTTATCGACGGTCTGGCGTTGCCAGAAGAAGAGAAAGCCCGCCTGAAAGCGATGACGCCGGCTAACTATATTGGTCGCGCCATCACCATGGTTGATGAGCTGAAATAAGCCTCAAATCAGTGCCGGATGGCGATGCTGTCCGGCCTGCTTATTAAGATTATCCACTTTTTGTTTTTTCACTTTACCTCCCCTTCCCGCTGGTTTATTTAATGTTTACCCCCATAACCACATAATCGCGTTACACTATTTTAATAATTAAGACAGGGAGAAATAAAAATGCGCGTACTGGTTGTTGAAGACAATGCGTTGTTACGTCACCATCTTAAAGTTCAGATTCAGGATGCTGGTCATCAGGTCGATGACGCAGAAGATGCCAAAGAAGCCGATTATTATCTCAATGAACATTTACCGGATATTGCGATTGTCGATCTCGGTTTGCCTGACGAGGACGGTCTGTCACTGATTCGCCGCTGGCGTAGCAATGATGTTTCACTGCCGATTCTGGTATTAACCGCCCGTGAAAGCTGGCAGGACAAAGTCGAAGTATTAAGTGCTGGCGCTGATGATTACGTGACTAAACCGTTTCATATTGAAGAGGTGATGGCGCGAATGCAGGCATTAATGCGGCGTAATAGCGGTCTGGCTTCACAGGTCATTTCGCTACCACCGTTTCAGGTTGATCTCTCTCGCCGTGAATTATCTATTAATGACGAAGTGATCAAACTGACCGCGTTCGAATACACCATTATGGAAACGTTGATACGCAATAATGGCAAAGTGGTGAGCAAAGATTCGTTAATGCTCCAACTCTATCCGGATGCGGAGCTGCGGGAAAGCCATACCATTGATGTACTGATGGGACGTCTGCGCAAAAAAATTCAGGCACAATATCCGCAAGAAGTGATTACCACCGTTCGCGGCCAGGGCTATCTGTTCGAATTGCGCTGATGAAAAAATTACTGCGTCTTTTTTTCCCGCTCTCGCTGCGGGTACGTTTTCTGTTGGCAACGGCAGCGGTAGTACTGGTGCTTTCGCTTGCCTACGGAATGGTCGCGCTGATCGGTTATAGCGTCAGTTTCGATAAAACCACGTTTCGGCTGTTACGTGGCGAGAGCAATCTGTTCTATACCCTTGCGAAGTGGGAAAACAATAAGTTGCATGTCGAGTTACCCGAAAATATCGACAAGCAAAGCCCCACGATGACACTAATTTATGATGAGAACGGGCAGCTTTTATGGGCGCAACGTGACGTGCCCTGGCTGATGAAGATGATCCAGCCTGACTGGCTGAAATCGAATGGTTTTCATGAAATTGAAGCGGATGTTAACGATACCAGCCTCTTGCTGAGTGGAGATCATTCGATACAGCAACAGTTGCAGGAAGTGCGGGAAGATGATGACGACGCGGAGATGACCCACTCGGTGGCGGTAAACGTCTACCCGGCAACATCGCGGATGCCAAAGTTGACCATTGTGGTGGTGGATACCATTCCGGTGGAGCTAAAAAGTTCCTATATGGTCTGGAGCTGGTTTATCTATGTGCTCTCAGCCAATCTGCTGTTAGTGATCCCGCTGCTGTGGGTCGCCGCCTGGTGGAGTTTACGCCCCATCGAAGCCCTGGCAAAAGAAGTCCGCGAACTGGAAGAACATAACCGCGAATTGCTCAATCCAGCCACAACGCGAGAACTGACCAGTCTGGTACGAAACCTGAACCGATTGTTAAAAAGTGAACGCGAACGTTACGACAAATATCGTACGACGCTCACCGACCTGACCCATAGTCTGAAAACGCCACTGGCGGTGCTGCAAAGTACGCTGCGTTCTCTGCGTAGTGAAAAGATGAGCGTCAGTGATGCTGAACCGGTAATGCTGGAGCAAATCAGCCGCATTTCACAGCAAATTGGCTACTACCTGCATCGTGCCAGTATGCGCGGCGGGACATTGCTCAGCCGCGAGCTGCATCCGGTCGCTCCACTGCTGGACAATCTCACCTCGGCGCTGAACAAAGTGTATCAACGCAAAGGGGTCAATATCTCTCTCGATATTTCGCCAGAGATCAGCTTTGTCGGTGAGCAGAACGATTTTGTCGAGGTGATGGGCAATGTGCTGGATAATGCCTGTAAATATTGCCTCGAGTTTGTCGAAATTTCTGCAAGGCAAACCGACGAGCATCTCTATATTGTGGTCGAGGATGATGGCCCCGGTATTCCATTAAGCAAGCGAGAGGTCATTTTCGACCGTGGTCAACGGGTTGATACTTTACGCCCTGGGCAAGGTGTAGGGCTGGCGGTAGCCCGCGAAATCACCGAGCAATATGAGGGTAAAATCGTCGCCGGAGAGAGCATGCTGGGCGGTGCGCGGATGGAGGTGATTTTTGGTCGCCAGCATTCTGCGCCGAAAGATGAATAAATATGTCCATACTTCACGCATTACGTTAAGCATCCGTTATAATCGGTTGCAGATACCAGCCTGTGGATGCTTAACATGGAATACCAACTCACTCTAAACTGGCCCGATTTTCTTGAACGTCACTGGCAGAAACGTCCGGTGGTGTTAAAACGCGGCTTTAATAATTTTATTGACCCGATCTCTCCAGACGAGTTGGCGGGTTTGGCGATGGAAAGCGAAGTCGACAGTCGACTGGTCAGTCACCAGGATGGCAAATGGCAGGTCAGCCACGGCCCGTTCGAAAGCTACGATCATCTCGGTGAAACTAACTGGTCATTGTTAGTGCAGGCAGTGAACCACTGGCATGAGCCGACCGCCGCGCTGATGCGACCGTTCCGTGAACTGCCGGACTGGCGTATTGATGACCTGATGATCTCTTTTTCCGTACCTGGCGGCGGCGTCGGCCCGCATCTCGATCAGTACGACGTGTTTATCATTCAGGGTACTGGTCGCCGTCGCTGGCGAGTGGGCGAAAAGCTGCAAATGAAACAGCACTGCCCGCACCCGGATCTGTTACAGGTTGATCCGTTCGAAGCCATCATTGATGAAGAACTGGAGCCAGGCGATATTCTTTATATTCCGCCAGGATTCCCGCATGAAGGCTACGCGCTGGAAAATGCGATGAACTATTCCGTGGGTTTTCGCGCGCCAAATACGCGGGAACTGATTAGTGGATTTGCCGATTATGTGCTGCAACGTGAACTGGGCGGCAACTACTACAGCGATCCTGATGTTCCACCTCGCGCTCATCCTGCGGACGTTCTGCCGCAAGAGATGGATAAACTGCGTGAGATGATGCTCGAATTGATCAACCAGCCGGAACACTTTAAGCAATGGTTTGGCGAGTTTATATCCCAGTCACGTCATGAACTGGATATCGCGCCGCCAGAGCCGCCTTATCAGCCGGATGAAATCTACGATGCGCTGAAACAAGGTGATGTGCTGGTGCGCCTGGGGGGTCTGCGCGTATTGCGCATTGGCGACGACGTGTATGCCAATGGTGAGAAGATCGATTCCCCGCACCGTCCGGCACTGGATGCGCTCGCCAGCAACATTGCGCTGACCGCGGAGAATTTTGGCGATGCGCTGGAAGATCCGTCATTCCTCGCGATGCTCGCGGCGCTGGTCAATAGCGGATACTGGTTCTTCGAAGGGTAAGTTTGGATTTAAGCCGGATGCGGCGCTGATTGCGCCTTATCGTGCCTACATGCACTGAACGCCTGTAGGCACGATAAGTATGTGGACCAGTGTCAATATAAAGGTTTCATCCCGGTAATTGGCAGTCCACATACGCATCGGGCAATCACGACTTCCGTTGCGCCGTCAACTCGGCAATACGGACGATCACCTGCACCGCTTTTTCCATACCTTCCAGAGTCACAAACTCATGCTTACCATGATAGTTGTAACCGCCAGTGAACAGGTTCGGGCACGGTAATCCCATAAACGACAACTGCGCGCCGTCGGTACCGCCGCGGATCGGTTTCAGTTCCGGTTCAATATCGCAGTCACGCATCGCCTGCTGGGCGATATCGAGAATATGCGGATGCTCAACCACTTTCTCGCGCATATTGTAGTAACTGTCTTCAATCACCAGTTCAATGTAGCAATCAGGATGTAACCCTTTGCCCACTTTTTTGGCGATCTCCATCATTTTACGTTTACGCGCTTCAAACTGTTTACGGTCGAAATCACGGATGATGTAGTGCATATCGGCCCGTTCAACGGTGCCTTTCATGCTCGCCAGGTGATAGAAACCTTCATAGCCTTCTGTCATTTCCGGGCTTTCATCCGCCGGAACTTCCGCATGAATACGTGCCGCCAGCGACAGCGCATTTACCATTACTCCTTTCGCCGTGCCCGGGTGAACATTGTTACCGACAATTTTGATATTGACCGACGCGGCGTTGAAGTTTTCAAACTCCAGTTCGCCTACGCCACCACCATCAACGGTGTAAGCCCAGCGGGCATCGAAGGCGTCAACATCAAAATGCTTCGCCCCTTTGCCCACTTCTTCATCCGGGGTAAAGGCGACGCGAATATCACCATGCGGAATGTTTTTTTGTTGCAATACCGCCAGCGCGGTCATGATTTCTGCAATACCTGCTTTGTCATCGGCACCTAACAAGGTTTTACCATCGGTGGTAATCAGCGTCTGACCCAGTAGCTGATGCAGCACCGGGAACATAACCGGTGATAAAACTTCATCGCCGATACCCAGCGCAATATCGCCACCGCGATAGTTTTCAACAATTTGCGGATTCACATTTTTGCCGCTGCAATCCGGTGAGGTATCCACATGAGAAATAAAGCCAATCGCCGGGATATCGCCAGGGACGTTAGCCGGTAACGTCGCCATCAAAGTGCCCTTCTCACTTAAGGTCACATTGATAAGCCCCATCTCTTCGAGCTGCTCTTTCAGCAGATGCAATAACTTCCATTGGCCTTCCGTGCTGGGAACCTGTCTCACCCCTGCCTTTGATTGGGTATCCAGAGACACGTAGTTCAAAAATCGCTCAAGTAGTTTATCCATGTAGTCACCCTCACTTTTTGTGACAACATTATTAAGAAGCAAGAAAAGACAAATATTGCGTCAGGTCACTTTTAGCCCTGCAAGCGGGAATATTTATCAGCATTACCTTAATGAATATAAAGCTAAGCCAGTAATTCACAACAAAGATTGGCGATTCAAGCGGTTTGCCGTAGAATTACCGCCCTCATTAAGAGTCACCAAGGTGGTTAACCACAAACCCCGCATCGGTAAGCCATCCGTTGCGTTTACATGGGACAGAGTAAAAAATTGAATAAACAACCGAGTTCGCTTTCACCGCTGGTGCAATTGGCGGGAATTCGCAAATGCTTTGATGGTAAAGAGGTCATTCCCCAGCTGGATCTGACTATCAACAATGGCGAGTTCCTCACGCTGCTTGGCCCTTCTGGCTGCGGTAAAACAACCGTTCTTCGCCTGATTGCAGGTCTGGAAACTGTTGATTCCGGACGCATCATGCTGGATAACGAGGACATCACCCACGTTCCGGCGGAAAACCGCTACGTGAACACTGTTTTCCAAAGCTACGCACTTTTCCCCCACATGACCGTGTTCGAAAATGTGGCCTTTGGGTTGCGCATGCAAAAAACCCCCGCTGCTGAAATTACGCCCCGCGTG
>UMGU01018528.1_pt1 | contig 11154 bp, 10 predicted proteins | sample 1965331 | NCBI WGS metagenome assembly UMGU01 (sample SAMEA4836078, study PRJEB28245) | human gut metagenome | biome: gut microbiome; material: fecal sample | place: Denmark | collected 2008
ATGTATATAGTTTCTCACCTTGATTAACACATCAATGTAGGAACCGTTTTCCAGGAAGTCCACTTTTAATTTGTCCTGATATCTGTCCCTGCACTTCACGTTGTTTGTCACTACGATGTACATGATGTTTCACCCTTTAGATCTTTCTTATTTATTAGGCATAGGATTCCATTCCACATAATATTAGAGCAATTATCGTGCCAACTTTTTCTAAAGCGGGATTTTTTTTATTTTTTTACCTTTTAACCAACGGAAATACATTTTTTCTATCGGGTTTCCGTCCTTTATAGGTTTTCTATATTGTCTATTTTGTCATTCTTTTAACTTCTGGCCTTTTTAAATTTCCTTTTTTTCATGAACTATTTTTCTTGATAGTGAAATAAATTTCAGTTATAATAGGGGGTAGGGAGGGATTCTTTTTATTTTTTGCTTCCACATTTCCCTTCTTTTACAATTTTCATGTTAATTTTTTCTCAATTTTATGCATAATTAATAATTTTTTAAAAATCAAGTACAGGAGACACGCTTATGGACGAAAACGATATGAAAAAAAAGTTTTTTTTCAACACAAAATCCCCTGCCTACCGGAGGGCATTGGAAGACTGTGAACGTGTGGCAGCTTCCAATGTAAACGTCCTCCTTATCGGTGAATCCGGTTCCGGCAAGGATGTGGCTGCACAGTATATCCATGCCTGCAGCCGCCGTTCCGATATGCCGCTCATAGCGGTCAACTGTAATGCCTATACGGAATCCCTTCTGGAAGCAGAACTGTTCGGCCATGAACAGGGCGCGTTTACAGGCGCCATCAAGGGAAGGGCCGGAAAATTCGAGCTGGCTGATAAGAGCACCCTGTTCTTAGATGAAGTGGGCGACATCAACCTGACCACCCAGGTAAAGCTTCTGCGGGCCATTGAGACAAAGAGAATCGAGCGAATCGGCGGCAACAACAGCAAGCAGCTGGATTTCCGGCTGATAACCGCCACCAACCGTGATCTGGTGGCCAAGGTCCGCAACAGTACGTTCCGCGAAGATTTCTTTTACCGTATCAGTACCATTGTCATCCGCATCCCCGCCCTCAAGGAGAGGAAGGAGGACCTGGTGGACATGATTCACTTCTTCCTGGAGGAATCCCAGCGGGTAAACCAAATCAGAATCGACAGCATCGACGAGAAGGCCTGGGATTTTCTTATTAATTATGATTATCCGGGCAACATCAGAGAGCTGAGGAACCATGTGGACCGGATGGTGGTCCTCTCCAAGAACCATGTCATCACCACGGAAGGAATACCGATTCTCTATAATCTGAAGACAACAGATGACGACAGTCCTTCCACCGCCTTTACCCAGGCAGGAATCGTCCCCTGGCGGGAATTCAAGCGCCGCAGCGAGAGGGAGTACCTTCAGTGGGTACTTAACCAGATGGGGTGGAACATATCAGCCACCGCCTATAAGCTGGGCATCAGCGCCAGACAGCTGTTTAATAAGATTAATGAATATAATCTGGAGAATCCGCAGACCGGAAGACCCCAGAAGCCGGTGCACAGTATCTGAGGCCAGGTGGCGCACTGATTCTTTACATAATAATTTTTCATACAAAAATAACGTGCTGCGAAAGCCGAATCCAGTTGGCTTTCACAGCACGTATTTTATAATATCCGGCTTCAGATGTCCTGAACTTCCGGCTGTCCTGCATTTGATTGCGTATGGCAAACTCTCCCAATCTCCTGCACAATTTCCCTGAGACAATCCTCCAGCACTACATTTTCATACTGCCTTGTTATATTGCTCTGTTCCAGATGGCTGGGGCTGAAATCCTCCTCATCTGCCAGAAAACGCCTGCACATTTCCTTATACTTAGGCACGGTCTGCTGCTGCTCCCGTTCCAAAGCCCGGCGCAGCCTCAATCCATCCTCTACATGAATATAGATAGGGACAAGGGCTTCCTCTCCATAATAAGCACGCATCTTCCCGTAGGATTCCAGAGTTCCCATAATCAGATAATTGCCTGTTTTCAAATCGATCTGCCCATCGTCCGCTGTAAAATAACTCCACGGGCCGTATACCGTGTCATACGTCCGGCATTCAATTAAAATACCATCTTTCCTGCACTGGTCCAGATAGGAGGGGTCCACAAAAAAATACTCCACCCCATTGTGTTCCCCGTCCCGTATGGGTCTGGTGGTATACATGGTAACTGTCTTAAGTTCCGGCATTCTGCTGTGGAGCTTCTTATATATGGTATCTTTTCCCGAGGCACTCTTGCCCATGACATAAAATATCTTTCCCATGATTCTCTCTGCACTTTCTAATCTCAGTCAGTTCTCATTCTGTCTTAATATAAAATCAATCCTTCTGCACAACCCGGATGGTCCTTAGGGATTGGTCCGCAGGCCCCTGTACCGGAAGCCCCTTATCCCTGTATTCCAGGATCACTTCCAGAATGGGTCTGCTGATCCATTCCCCGGGAGCCACAATGGGGATACCCGGCGGATAAATATAGACAAACTCCCCGGAAATACACCCTGCGCTGTCCTCCAGACCGACGGATGCCATTTTCTCCTCCATGGCTTCTCCCATGGACATGGCCGTGTCGCACCGCATACTGTATACACTTTTCTGGTCCCCGCTGCGCCCGTCTGGTTTATAACCGGCATCCGTCAGTTGGCTGTCAATCCTGGTCAATGCATCCCCCAGCCGCTCCAGGCCTTCCCCGCTGTCCATAACCGTGGTAATGGCTGTCACGTAATCTGCCCCGCACATCTCCATCTCCAGGTGATACTCTCTGCGCAGAATGTCATCCAGCTGCGCGCCTGTAAATCCGGTCAATCCATCTTCTGCCGGATACAGGCAGGTTCCCCTGGTAGACACCACGATTTTGGAGATATCCAGGTCCCTGATTCCGGCCTGTCCTATAAGCCCTGTATCCGCAAGACGAAGATGCCTCATCTGACCCAGTCTCCGGCGCAGCTTGTGAAGCTGTTTCCCATAGGGCGCCATATCCGTCTGTTCCATCTGGTATATACTGTTCTCTATACTGGCCATTAGCACATAAGAAGGGCTGCTGCTCTGCACCATATGGATATACCGGTCAATCCGCTCCCTGTCTGCATAGCATCCTCCGTCCGGCCGGTTGCATTTAATATGGAGCAGGGCTGTCTGGGTCAGGCTGGGAAGGGTCTTGTGGACGCTCTGAATCACCACATCTGCTCCCAGGTCCAGGGCAGACACAGGAAACATGGCGTCATAGCGGAAATGGGCGCCGTGGGCCTCATCCACAATCAACGGAAGCCCGGCCCTGTGTACAATCCGGGCAATGGCCTCTATATCGGATACAATTCCGTCATAGGTCGGACATACGATAAGTACGGCCTGTGTATCCATATACCGGTTAAGCATCCTGTCCACATCTTCAGCCGTAATTCCTCCCTGTATCCCCAATCCTTCTATCTCCTGTGGATAAACATAAGAGGTTTTCAGCTGATTCAGACAGATTCCATGGTACACGGATTTATGGCAGTTCCTGCTCACCAGGATTCTCCCGCCTCTGGGAACGGATCCGCATACTGCTGCCAGTATCCCGCCGGTACTTCCATTAATCATATAATAAGTCTGGTCCGCCCCATAGACATCTGCCGCCCATTTCATGGAGTCCCTTAAAATGCCCTCTGGATGGTGAAGATTATCAAACCCCTCAATCTCCGTTATATCCACTGCAAAGGGATTTGTAAAGGAGTCCACGCAGGAGTTCATAAAGGAATCCTCCGGCCCCGTCCTGCGCTTATGCCCTGGCATATGGAAGGGATACATGTCCGACCTGGCATATGCGGCCAGGCGGTTAATCAGAAGTTCTTCCTGTCTCATCCCAATGTCCTCTCACGGCTTCTCAATATCAGCCTTGTCATGCTGTCCTTCAGCTGTTTCCGGTTGCGGACCACCAGCGTCTTATGGGGATATCTGGCTTTAATGGACCGATAGCTGTGGTTCTCATCCCTCCCGTCACGGAGAATCCATTTCACAAAGTCCCAGTCAATCTTCTCCCGGCAGCCCTCTGCCATGCTCTCCCTGGTTTTATCCCTGTATTCCAGATACCGTTTCACCGCCTGCCACAGGCAGATTCTTCTGGTATAGTCCATAAATACAATGAGATCCGCTTCCTCCAGACGCCGTTCCTGGCAGAATTTAGCGTAGTTTCCGTCAATAATCCAGCCCGTGTCCTGATTATCATTCAGAAATTCCTCTGCCATACGCTTTGCTTCTTCCCGGTTCCTCTCTTTCCATCCGGGCTCAAATTGTATCCTGTCCAAATACAGAACCGGGCAGTCGTAGAGCCTGCCCAGTTTCTTAGCCAGTGTGGATTTCCCCGCACCGCTGTATCCCATCACTGCTATTTTCATATTGTCAGCTCCATATCATCCGCGTTTTTCTTTTCATAGTATACATGAAAAACCATGGGATTCATAGAGAAATTCTCAGAGTTTATTTCTGGCTTTCAGTACTGAAAAATTAAAGGTCCTGAGTCCCATGGGGTTCCCATCATCCCAAACATCGTATCTTTTGGCATACCAGGACAGAAGGCGCTCCTTTATTTCGGAATCCTCCATTCCCTCCAGGGCCGGTGCGGCATCTGTGGAAAGGCGCATAAAGTCGCTCTGCTCCACCCCGGCAATGCTGTCCCTGTGCGCCACATTATAGCGGGCTGTTATATAGTCCGGCCTCATCCAGGCAAATACCAGATAAAAGGAGGATACCACAGCCAGGCAGAACCGGAACAGAGGAAACTCATGATTGAAAATAAGAATTACCACCCCTGCCATGAGCACAAACAGCATGGCCAAAAACCATAGAACCAGGATTCTGAGAAATGTCAGCTGGTACTGCTGTACATATAGCACCATTCTGTACACAGCGGATGCCAGCATCACATAGGTACAGAGGCTGACCAGAAGCAGAAACCCATTTAACAGCACATGTTCCCGAAAATACTTAAGACACATTAGCACCATCACAAGGTTCAGGACAGCCACAAAGAGAAGCTGGAAAAATCCCTGTCTGGCGTACTGGGAATAGGTCATCCCCTCCGGCAGGCTGCCCTTTCCCATAAAAAGATACACAATCTGGATGACACAGAATACCAGATAAACCAAACCCACCATGGCCATGAAGCTGACCGCTGCCACCGGCGAATGCCTGCGTACATTGACCATCCCGTCGCTGATGCTTCCTCCATAGGCGCTGCAGACCAGGCAGTACATGGCCAGTGACCAGAATACGGTCTGGATCACCACCATGAACAGGGTAACCGGATTGAGGAACTTTGAAATGACAACTGATAGCATGTTCCTGAATACCATATCAGCTCCAGACAAGAGCACACACAGGAATATGACAGCCGGTACAGCCGCACAGGCGCCTGCCAGCAGCCGGAACACATTACGGCTCCGTTTATCCTTAAGGGACAGTATATATTCCCCTAAATGGCGGAAGGGGTAGAGAACCATTCCCACGGCCTGAGCCAGATACAGAACAATGGAAGCCATGTATTTTCCTATATTCCACTTATTATCCTGATGGCACTGGTGAAGGATGAAAATACAGAACAGCAAAATCAGAGCCAGACGGTTCATATAATAACCAACTGCCATATTACCCGTAAAACAGGCGGAAAGCCCAATCAAAAGGGATACGGCTGCCAGCAAATAAGAATCCTTCTTGATGGGCACCCCCATTTTTCTGAATATCAGAAATGCAGCCCCATAGGTCACCGCCACAAACAAAGGGACTGTAATCCCCAGAGGATTCCGAAACAGGCAGAAGCTGGCGCTTACACCATAAAAAATGCTGAGAACGCTGAAAAAACCAAACTCCTTTCCAATCCGCTGCAGACGTGCGCCTAATTTCTCCTCTGCCCGTCCCCCTGTGACCTTTACTTCCCCCTGGGCTGTTGCGGTCAAATACATCTTATCGTCCATTCTCATCCTCTCCTTCCTCTTGTTCATAACTTAATATATCTCCCGGCTGGCAGTCCAGAGCTTTACAGATCGCCTCCAGGGTGGAAAACCGGATTGCCTTTGCTTTATTATTTTTCAGGATGGACAGATTTGCCATGGTAATATCCACTTCCGCAGACAATTCCTTCAGGCCCTTTTTTCTCCTGGCCATCATCACATCCAGATTGATTACAATTCCCATGTCATTCCTCCCTGTCTATATGGTCAGGTCATTTTCCTGCTTGTAGCGGATCGCCTGTTCAAATACCAGACAAAGCACAAAACAGAAAAGGCCTGCGATTGAAAACACAATAATAATCACTGCTGTGGCCGGAGTAAACGCCACAAAAAGGCGGAGAACAGACAGAACGGCTATGAGAAAGCTGCATTTCCCCATTCGTTTTAAGGATGCCGCATTTTCCATCACAAATGCGTCATCTGCCAGCACAGTTGCAAACATCCGCCGCAGCTCCAGCACCAGCAAAAGAGCCAGCACCCCGGACGCCATGTAAAGCGCACACTGAACCACGTAGTAGGTCCTGAATTTCTCTATATACATACCTACATAATGGAAAATAACCGGAATTGCCGCTGTTATAGCCATCCCCACATAAAACATGATGTCCAGAAGCCCTTTTGTAAACCTTACCAAACGCATATTCATACTAAATCCACCTTTCTGTATTGCTTATGTGCCCTGCAAAAGGGCTTGTGGGGCTTGCGGGTTACCCTGGTAAAAGCCTCACCTGGAATTTCTTACTTGAGATTCCTTACTTGGAATATAACACCATTTATATTATTTTTCAATATCTTTTTATTGATATTCGATAAATTAATATTGATATATGATAAAATTTAAGAAGATTGTAAAGTACGGGGAAAGTAATAAATATCGGCAGCATAGGCAAAATCCAATTGACACAGTATATAGTTTGAATTATAATCATTAGCATTCTAAATATTTTGAAAGGCGGTCCGTATATTCATGACATTTCACTATCTTTTAATGGCAGGCCATGCCATATATCTGAAGCAGCTCATGGCGGAGCTGTACCATACCGGGCTGACTCCCGGACAGCCCAAGGTCCTGGACTATCTCATGGAACACGATGGGGCAAACCAAAAAGAAATAGCAAATGCCTGCCATATAGAAGCCGCTACCCTCACCTCCGTACTCAACGGCATGGAGGCAAAATCCCTTATTGAGCGCAGAAGAACGGACGGCAACCGGCGATCTTTTTATATCTTTCTGACTGACCGCGGAAGGGAAATGGGCAGGGAGGTAACGGAGGCATTTGCCAGACTGGAGGAATATACCTTTCAGGATATCCCTACTGAAAAGGTTGGTGAATTTATGGAAATGTTCCAGGAATTATATCAAAGAATGGAAAATCACGCTGATACCGGGAAACCAACAAAGTAAACATTACATCTAAAATCAAACAAGGAGACAAATGCCCTATGCCATATGGAATCATAACCAACTGCGCTGCCGTATTCCTGGGAGGTATCCTGGGGGCAGTTTTAAAAAATTATTTTCCACAGAAATTAAAAGAAGCCCTGCCCAATATCTTTGGTCTGTCGGCCATCACCATGGGAATCAGCCTTATTATCATGTTAAAAAGTCTGTCAGCCGTGGTACTGGCCCTTATCGTGGGAACGGTCATAGGAGAACTTCTGAACCTGGAGGATAATCTGTTAAAGGGACTTCACAAGCTGGAGCAAAAACTTCCCGTGAACCTGGATGACGAACAGATGGATGTATTAATCAGCATGATTATCCTGTTCTGCTTCAGCGGCACCGGGGTATTCGGCGCCATGAATTCAGCCATGACCGGCGACCATTCCATCCTCTATGCCAAAGCTGTCATGGATTTCTTTACAGCCATTATCTTCGGAACCACCGCAGGCTATCTGGTAGGCTTTATCGCAGTTCCGCAATTTGCCGTGGGCATCCTTCTGTTTGGAGGAGCTTCCTACATACTCCCCCTGGTCACTGATACCATGCTGGCTAATTTTAAGGCCTGCGGCGGGATCATCACCCTGGCAGTGGGACTAAAAATTGCAGGAATCAAACGGACCAAGGTCTTAAATATCCTTCCGGCCATCGCCATTATCTTCCCGCTGTCATGCCTGCTTTAAAAAATGGTAAAAATCCACATATGAAATGTTGTTGTAACAACATACAATCCGTCCTCTTCATTGTATACTTCTATCATAACATCCATTGGCTAAAGTACTCATAACGAGGAGGATAAAAGAATGATCAGAAGAATTATTAAGATAAATGAAGACCTGTGCAACGGATGCGGCGCATGTGCTGACGCATGTCATGAAGGCGCCATTGCAATGGTAGATGGCAAAGCCAGGCTTATAAAGGACGATTACTGCGATGGACTTGGCGACTGTCTGCCCACCTGCCCTACAGGGGCCATTACCTTTGAGGAAAGGGAGGCAGCTGCCTATGATGAGGCAGCCGTAAAAGCCCGTATGCACCAGAGCCGGAACTTGTCCCCTTCCGACGCCCCCCTTCACAGAGAATGTCCGGAAAGCCGTCTGACCCAGTGGCCTGTGCAGATTAAGCTGGCTCCTGTCCAGGCTCCCTATTTTAAGGATGCCCGCCTTTTGATAGCAGCTGACTGTACCGCCTTTGCCTATGGTGATTTCCACAATGACTTTATAGCCGGCCGCATCACACTCATCGGCTGTCCAAAGCTGGATATGGTGGATTACTCTGAAAAGCTGACGGAAATCATCCGTCTCAATGATATCAGGGATGTCACCATTGTCCGCATGGAAGTTCCATGCTGCGGCGGTATTGAAAATGCCGCGAAACGCGCCCTCCAGGCCAGCGGGAAATTCATTCCGTGGCAGGTTGTGACCGTGAGGACGGATGGAAGCCTGGTACGGAATTAAACTCATGATATGAAAAAAACGGTGTGAAACTTAAAATAACCTGGAAAGATGATATGAAGCAAAAGGAGACCATTGCCAGAGCATTGCAAACCAAATCAACCATGAGATTCAGGCAGCCGGCAAAAACAAAGAATCCCAAAACTGTCTCGTCAATGCAATACAGGTCTGTATAAAAGCGGACAAATGTGTTGTCGATGATATTACAGCATTAACCATAGAAACACTTGCCGGGAATACATCCGGTGCTGTACTGCGCAGAATTGCAGATGGATATGGGCGGACTGTTCCCATGGCATAGGTTCCCTTTCTCCAATAGTCATATATGCTTAAAGGCGCTTAAGATACGGATATAACCTTATCTTAAACGCCTTTTTGCGGTTGTTATTTCTCTTTCATCTGAATCATCTTTTTAATATCTTCAATAAACGCATCCAGTCCCGCAGCACCCAGGTCGCCCTTATCCCGGCTTCTCACCGTGATTGCTCCCTCTGCCGCTTCCTTCTCACCCAGAACCAGCATATAGGGAACCTTCTCCAGCTGTGCCTGGCGGATCTTGTAGCCTACCTTCTCGTCCTTGTGATCCAGCTCTGTGCGGATGCCGGCAGCCTTTAATTTTTCATATACACCAGTTGCATAATCCATAGACTTCTCAGAAACAGGAATTACTTTAACCTGTACCGGAGCCAGCCATACCGGGAACTTGCCTGCAAAGTGCTCAATCAGGATGCCGATGAAACGCTCAATGGATCCGAAGCATACGCGGTGAATCATAATTGGACGCTTCTTGGAACCGTCCTCAGCCGTGTACTCCAGGTCAAACCTCTGAGGCATCTGGAAATCCAGCTGGATGGTACCGCACTGCCATGTCCTGCCCAGGGAATCCCTCAGGTGGAAGTCAATCTTAGGACCATAGAACGCGCCGTCGCCCTCGTTTACAATATAATCAAGGCCCATGTCCTCCAGCGCCTTCCTCAGGCCGTTTGTAGCCATCTCCCAATCCTCGTCAGAACCCATGGAATCCTCGGGCCTGGTGGACAGCTCCACAAAATACTCAAAGCCAAACTGTGTATACACTTCATTAATCAGCTTTGTTACGCCCTTAATCTGATCCTCAATCTGGTCGTCCCTCATAAAGATATGGGCATCATCCTGGGTAAAGCAGCGCACGCGCATCAGACCGTGGAGCTGTCCGCTCTTCTCATGGCGGTGAACCAGTCCCAGCTCGCCTACCTTTAAAGGCAGGTCGCGGTAAGAGTGGGGCTGATTCTTATAAACCAGCATTCCTCCCGGACAGTTCATAGGCTTGACAGCATAGTCTTCCTCGTCAATGACCGTGGTGTACATATTGTCTTTGTAATGATCCCAGTGTCCTGAATTCTCCCACAGCTTACGGCTCAGAATAATAGGAGTGGAAACCTCCTGATAGCCGTCCCTGTAGTGAATCTCGCGCCAGTAATCAATCAGGGTATTCTTTAACGTCATACCCTTTGGAAGGAAGAATGGGAACCCAGGTCCTTCCTCTGCAAACATGAACAGACCCAGCTCCTTGCCCAGTTTCCTGTGGTCACGCTTCTTTGCCTCCTCCATCATGGTCAGGTAGCTCTCCAGGTCTGTCTTATTGGCAAACGCGGTTCCGTAAATCCTGGTAAGCATCTTGTTCTTCTCGCTGCCTCGCCAGTACGCGCCCGCAATACTCGTAAGCTTAAATGCCTTTACACCCTTTGTATACATGATATGGGGTCCTGCGCACAGGTCCACAAATTCGCCCTGCTGGTAAAAGCTTATGGTCTCCTCCTCAGGCAGATCTTCGATAAGCTCTACCTTATACGGCTCGCCTTTTTCCTCCATGAATCTGACAGCCTCAGCCCTTGGAAGCACAAAAGGCTTAACCGGAAGATTTTCCTTTACAATCTTAGCCATCTCTGCCTCTAACTTCTCAAGGTCCTCAGGCGTGAAGCCTCCCTCCCTGTCAAAATCATAGTAAAAGCCGTCATCAATAGCCGGTCCAATAGCCAGCTTTGCATCCGGATACAATCTTTTCACTGCCTGTGCCAGCACATGGGATGCCGTGTGGCGTATGGCCCTTAATTCATCCTCAGCTTCCTGTACACTTCCGTCTGGTAAAATGATCTTCATACGAATCTCCTTTCTTCTATGGGCCATTTCAGGCTCCATCTCTTTGGTGTTATTCTGATATGATGATTCCGGCTGTTCTGCTGAAAAACATTCCTTCTGAATATGTCCGCTGCCG
>UMGU01010692.1_pt1 | contig 10912 bp, 10 predicted proteins | sample 1965331 | NCBI WGS metagenome assembly UMGU01 (sample SAMEA4836078, study PRJEB28245) | human gut metagenome | biome: gut microbiome; material: fecal sample | place: Denmark | collected 2008
GTACCGATCGCTCGTCTTGCAGCAGCACAGGCAGCTATCGCTGAGAAGAATGCATAATTAGCATAAAATATAGATTCATGCGCGAGCATGAGAGTGTCCAAACGTAAAATGGCTCCTGGAACTTTAGAAAAATCTGAAGCTCCAGGAGCTTTTTGATGTATTTTGTAGTGAAACGTGGAATAATCATTTGTAGAAAGTTTTAATTATGTGATCTTTGCATTTATGATCAGGAGATTTGATTTCAAAACTCCGGAATGCGAGGATGATGATACAGAGACAAAACTTTATACAAAAGCAGACGTAAATGTAAGAAAAGAAGCAGGAAAAATAGCCGGATAATTAAGATAGTTTATCTGATTATCCGGCTGTTTTTGTCTGGCTGCATAGTAAGTTTCATAGTAACCTTCATGGTAAAACAAATTGACGTTATATATGAAAAGTGATATAATGTACAATGATTTGACATAAAATATATAAAAAAAGTACAAAATACACAAAAATACTTACTGTAGAGGTGCTTCAATGTATGCAGAATTACAAATGGAACTGGAAACAAAAGAAATAAATTACAGGCAGTCATCAAATTTACAGGGAGTTATTATGGAAAATATTTCTCCAGAATATGCAGCCAGACTACATGGAAACCAGTTAAATCCTTATAGTCAATGTATCACGAGGGAAAATAACAACACCATCTGGACAATAAAGACTTTGAATGAAGAAGCATATGAAAATATAATTATGCCGTTGTCTGAATGTACAGATATTTTTTTGAGAAAAAAGGGATTATCAATTTCTGTATGTAATAAAAGGATGCACTTGAAAAATGATAATGAACTTATCACAGAGTTTTATGAGAAGAAATGTCCGAAATATTTGGAGATAAAGTTTCAGACACCCACAGCTTTTAAAAGTGACGGAAAATATGTAATATATCCGGATTTGGGCTTAATATATGCCAGTCTTATGAGAAAATACAGTGCTGTTTCAGAAGCTTTTGATATGTTTGATGAGGAAACACTGGGGGCACTTGTTGAACAGAGTGAAATCGTGCGGTACCGTTTGCAGACAGTACCATTTCCATTGGAGAAAGTTCAGATCACAGGTTTTACAGGAAGTATCTGTATTCATATTAGAGGACCAGAAACAATGGCAAGATATCTGAGAATGTTATTTAAATTCGGAGAATTTGCCGGAGTGGGAATTAAGACAGGCATGGGAATGGGAGCAATGAAATACGTCAGGAGGAATGAAGATGATTGACCAGAAAATTAAGTTGATTACAGGAAGTCTGCTTCATGACATAGGAAAAGTAGTTTACCGGGAAGGTAGTGACAGAAGAAATCATAGTGTATCAGGATATGATTTTCTTAAAGAAGAGGGAAAAATAGAGGATAAAGAGATTCTTGACTGTGTAAGATACCATCACTTTTCAGAAATCAAAAGTGCACGTCTGAAAGAGGATAATCTGGCGTACATCGTTTATCTGGCAGATAATATAGCTGCCTTTGCAGACAGGAGAAAAAAGGAAGACACTGAAGAAAAGGGTTTTGATCTGTCAGTCCCGCTTCAGAGCGTGTTTAATGTATTGAATGGAAATAACCAAAGTTTTTATTATCAGCCAGGTGATATGGATAATCAGGGGAAGATTAATTATCCTGCTTCTGAGAAAAAGCCATTTTCCAGAGAATTCTATATGAAAATCTGTCAGAGAATGTTAGATAATTTCAGAGGTATGAATTGGAGTGAAGAATATCTGAACTCCTTACTGGCCGTTATGGAAGCAAATCTTTCTTATATGCCATCCTCCACTTCAAATGAAGAATTAAGTGATATTTCTCTGTTTGATCATGTAAAATTGACTGCGGCAATTTCTAGCTGCATATATGATTATCTAAACGAAAATCATTTGAGTTATAAGACGGAATTATTTGATAAGAAGGATTTTTATGACAGGAACGCATTTCTCTTATGTTCTATGGATATTTCAGGAATACAGAGTTTCATATATACAATAAGCTCTAAAAATGCATTGAAAACTTTGCGTGCAAGGTCTTTTTACCTGGAAATTATGATGGAGCATATCATAGATCTTCTTTTAGACAGACTGCAACTGTCAAGGGCAAATCTTTTATACTCCGGAGGCGGACATTGTTATCTGCTTCTTGCAAATACAACGAAAACTGTTATACAGATTCAAAAATTTCAGGAAGAATTGAAGGAATGGTTATTGAAACAGTTCCAGACAGATCTTTTTGTTGCTTTTGGATATGTGCAATGTACAGGGAATGCATTCAGAAACGTTCCGGAGGGTAGTTATACAGAGTTATTCAGGAAAATGAGTAAAATGCTGTCGTTGCAAAAACAGCACAGATATACGGCGAGAGAAATAATTCGGTTAAATAATCGAAAAGAGCAGGATTATTCCAGAGAATGTAAGGTTTGCAAAAAAATCGGATATGTAGATGAAGAGGGAGTTTGCGCTCTGTGCAGAAAAATAGAGAAGCTTTCAAAAAATGTATTGTATGCAGATTTTTTCTCCGTTGTACTGGAAAATCCAGATGAAAGAGAAGATGCCATGCCACTGCCGGGAGGATATTGTCTGGTTGCAGACGATGAAAAAAAACTGTGCAGACGAATGGAAAATGACGATTATTTTGTACGAGCCTATTCTAAAAATAAGCTTTATACAGGAAAACATATTGCTACGAAGCTGTGGGTAGGAGATTATTCAACAGGAAGTACTTTTGAAGAATTTGCCCGGGAAGCTGAAGGCATCAGCAGAATCGGGGTATTGAGAGCAGATGTGGATAATCTTGGACAGGCTATTGTGTCAGGATTCTGTAATTCAAAAAATGGAGACAGATATATGACATTATCCAGAACAGCTACTTTATCCAGACAGTTATCCTTATTCTTCAAGTATTATATTCGATTCATCCTGGAAAATGGAGAATATTCACTGGAAGGAAAAAATGGTGGAAAGAAAAGACAGGCTACAATTGTATATTCCGGAGGAGATGATGTATTTATTGTAGGTGCATGGAATGATATTATTGAATTGTCTGTAGATCTGAGAAGAAAATTTGAACAATATACTCAGGGGACATTAAGCATTTCAGCAGGCATCGGTATTTATGATTTTTCTTATCCGATTGCTGCCATTGCAGAAGAAACCGGTATGATGGAATCAGAGTCAAAGAGAATGCCGGAAAAAAATGCAGTGACATTACTTCAGGATGGAGAAATTCATCTGGTGGATGACGGGGATGAAGAAAAAGAGATCAGCGATGGAACCTATTCATGGAAAGAACTGGAAGAAGGAGTTGTTCAGGAAAAATACAGGGCATTATGTGATTTTTTTGAAGGTATTGACGAAACCAGAGGAATGTCCTTCTTATACCGTATGATGGAGTTGGTAAGAGGACATGAGGAGAAGATCAATTTTGCAAGAATGATGTATCTTCTTTCCAGGCTGGAGCCGACAGAGGAAGGACCGAAAAAAGAAAAATACAGACAGTTGTCTCAGAAAATGTACAGGTGGATTCAGTCGGATCAGGATTGCAGACAATTGAAAACAGCAATTAATCTTTACGCATACATTCATCGCAAAAAGGGGGAACACAGGGATGAGAATTAATGAGAATAACTATGTAGATAAAGCTGAAGAGGCGATTAAGAGTCTGGTTGAGGAGTCAAAGCAAAAATGCAGAGGAAAAGTAAATATTGTAACTACATCTAAAATACGGAATCTTCTGGCAATGACTGCGGATATTTATAATCAGGTTCTTACATATACATCAGAAAAATTGGATGATGAAATTTGTGGAAGAATTGAGTATCTCAGAATTCGTTTTATATATGAATGTGGTCGGGAGCCAAAAGTAAAAGCATTTGTAAAACAGGCAGAAATTCTGGAGATTCTTAAAGAAATCAGACAGAGTAAAAAGAATTATCTGTTGTTCAGCAAATATATGGAAGCTTTGATTGCATTTCACAAATATTATGGCGGCAAAGAACAGTAGGAGGAAAGATTTATGTATGGAAAAATCAGGATTTCAGGAAATATTTTAGTAAAAACAGGAATGCATATTGGTGGAAGTGGTGCATTTGCTGCAATTGGAGCTGTGGATTCGCCAATCATAAGGGATGCCAGAACAAATCTGCCGATGATTCCCGGAAGTTCTCTGAAGGGGAAAATGAGAAGCCTTCTGGCAAAAGAATTCAATGAGCGTGTAGTGGAGCCAAATGAAGATCATGAACGTATTACACGACTGTTTGGCTCTTCAAAAAAGGGAAATATAAAAAGAAGCCGATTACTGTTTTCTGATATGGTTTTAAAAAACGAAGAAGAATTACGAGATGCCGGACTTCAAAGTATGACAGAAGTAAAATTTGAAAATTCTATTTCCAGAGCTACTGCTGTAGCAAATCCCAGACAGATTGAACGAGTTGTCAGAGGTTCTGTTTTTAAACTGGATTTGATATATGAATTAGAAGAAGAACAGGAATTTTTGGAAGATATGGAAACTCTCGCAGAAGCAATGAAATTATTGCAGTATGATTATCTTGGAGGAAATGGATCCAGAGGATATGGAAAAATCCAATTTCAGGATATTTATACAGATGCAGTTGTCGGCCATGTTGATAATACATTGCTGGAAAAATGCAATTTGATTCTGAATGAGGCTGTGAAAGAGTAGTCGGTGAAAGGAAGGATACTTTGAATTATACATTATATTGTTTGGAGTTTATAAATGGAGTCCATTTTGGCAGGGGAAATCTGGATAGTTCAGAGATCACTTTTCATGCAGATACTCTGTTTTCAGCTTTGTTTCAGGAAGCACTGAAAATGAAAAAACAGGATAGATTTTTGAAACAGGTGTCAGATAGAAAAATCATATTCTCTGATGCATTCCCATACATAGGAAAAATTTACTATATTCCGAAGCCAATGATTGCTGTTCAGACAGCGGATGAAAGCAAACAGGGAGATTCCCGTCAGAAAAAGAAATTCAAAAATTTGAAATACATCCCAGTAAGTACGCTCACGGATTTTGTGAATGGAACTTTTCCGGAAGAACATATGGAGGATATGAAATATCTGGGACTTTATGATATGAAAGTTTCAGTAGGAATTCATGGAATGGAGGAGCCGGAACCTTTTCGGGTTAATACATGGCATTTTAATACAGGAACAGGTCTGTATGTGCTGGCAGGATATGAGAATGAAAGTGACAGGGAATTGTTAGATGAACTGTTCGAAAGTCTGCAATACACTGGTATAGGTGGAAAGAAAAGTTCTGGACTGGGAAGATTTGTATACAAGGTCTGTAAAGTTCCGGAAGATATGATGGGATATTTAAAGAAAAAATCAGAAAAAAACATTTTGCTTTCCACTGCGCTTCCTGAAGATGAAGAATTGGAACAAGTCATGAAAGGTTCTTCATATCTTTTAATAAAAAGATCAGGATTTGTGGATTCATCAGAGTATGCATTGCAGCAAATGCGAAAAAGAGATCTCTATGTTTTTTCATCTGGTTCATGTTTTGTGCACACATTCAGAGGAAGAATCATTGAAGAAAGAAACGGTGGAAAACATCCGGTATTTCGATATGCAAAAGCTTTCTTCATGGGGGTATAATATGGAACGAAAATTAAAAACATATCAGATACATCTGAAAGTCAATGGACCGGTATTTGTAGGTGATGGAAACGAAATACAGAAAAAAGAATATATGTTTCTGAATAGAAATACCATAGGGGTAATAGATGGCTCAAAGTTCTATATGTTGGCTAAAAAACTTCATCTTCAGAATGATTTTGAACGTTTCATGATTGATGATACAAGAGAAGACTTAAAACACTGGTGTCTCAGAAACCATGTATCTCAAAATGATTTAAAAAACTGTATGAAATATGTAGAGAATGTGGGCGACAGATCAGAAGAAAAAGGAAAGCTTCAGGTAATGACCTGCATTACAGATCCATATGGGAATCCCTACATACCCGGAAGTTCTCTGAAAGGAATGTTGCGAACACTTCTTCTGGGTAGAGATATTCTACAAAACTGCGAAAAATATAGAACTGATACCAGACAGATCAGGAGTGATTTGGAAGTTAACAAGATTAACAGAAGAATCTTAAATAATAATATTGTAAAAATTGAGAAAAATGCATTCAATTCAGTAAGATCTTCGGGAAAAGAAACTGTTGATTTCGATATTATGTCAGGTATTATCGTTGGAGACAGCGAACCCTTGTCCAGAGAAGATATTATTTTGTGCCAGAAATGGGAGCAGCACACAGATGGTACATACAAAACATTGAATCTTCTGCGAGAGTGCATAAAACCGGGAACAGTCATTAAAAGTACATTGACAATTGATGAAACACTTTGTAATATAAAAAAGGAAGATATTTTGGAAGCAGTACAGTTATTCTATGAACAGTATTATCAGAATTTCCAGAAGAAATTTCCGCGAAGTGACAGGAGAAAACCGAATACAGTATTTCTGGGCGGTGGAAGCGGTTTTGTTTCCAAGACAGTGATTTACCCGTTATTCGGAGAAAAAGAGGGCATTGAAACTGTAAAAAATATTTTTGACAGAACAAATGTGCCTAAAACCCATCAACATTATAAAGATACCCGTATGGGAGTATCCCCTCATATTTTAAAATGTACAAGATATCAGGGAAAAGAATATATGATGGGGGAATGTGAATTAAATATTATTTGAGCATTTTGTTCTTAAATGCGTGAAATTTCGTATTTTGCCGCGCATGGCTTAAATGCTGGATTTGTGAGAACTTTTTACTTTCCAAAACAGCTGTATTTCAATGAAATTACTTTTCCCCCGCAATCCCCCTATTCGTCCCAGACAGGACATGGGGTTGCGGGGATGGTATTGAGAAATGTAGCTCCCCGATAGGGGACGGAAACCATATTTGACCTCCTGTAAGTTGTGTCTTTCATTATTGAGAAATGTAGCTCCCCGATAGGGGACGGAAACCATCTTTCCGGCATCAGTTCCATCAGCATTATGAATTGAGAAATGTAGCTCCCCGATAGGGGACGGAAACTTCTGTACGTTTATCGTATCCTCTAAGTCGCACATCATTGAGAAATGTAGCTCCCCGATAGGGGACGGAAACGCTGATTGTCTTTTTAGTCCAGTATGCGTTGCGAACTATTGAGAAATGTAGCTCCCCGATAGGGGACGGAAACCTATAATGCAGTATTGCCGAGTGGTGAGTTGATGATTGAGAAATGTAGCTCCCCGATAGGGGACGGAAACAGAATGTAATCACCTCTGGATTGAAGCTCTCTGAGCATTGAGAAATGTAGCTCCCCGATAGGGGACGGAAACACGAAAACAAAACCACTTACACCCGTATTTTCCCATCATTGAGAAATGTAGCTCCCCGATAGGGGACGGAAACGGTCAGAGATATACTGACAGAACTGTTCTGGTGATTGAGAAATGTAGCTCCCCGATAGGGGACGGAAACATGTCATTTTCCCAAATTTTCTTCCCGTTCTTGTCGCAATTGAGAAATTTAGCTCCCCGATAGGGGACGGAAACGCTCGGTTTTAATCGTCTTAAATAGTCTTATTATTATTGAGAAATGTAGCTCCCCGATAGGGGACGGAAACACTCCACCGAATGTCTTGTCGAATTCATCAAACATTATTGTGAAACGTAGCTCCCCGATAGGGGACAAAATTTGTATCCAAATTTAGAAACAGTTACATTTGGCAATAAAGTGAATTATTACTAGAGAAACAGAGGTGATATCATGAGTCTTTTATATGTAAATGACAGTGGTGCAACAATAGGAATAGAAGGTAACTGCTGTACCGTAAAACAAAAAGATGGTTCGAAACGAATGCTTCCCATAGAATCTCTGGATGGAATTACAATTATGGGGCAATCCCATATGACGACACAGTGTGCAGAAGAATGTATGCAGAGAGGAATTCCTGTAAGTTACTTTTCAAAAGGTGGTAAATATTTTGGCAGATTAATCTCAACAGGTCACGTCAATGTAGAACGTCAGAGAAAACAATGTGCACTCTATGATACAGGTTTTGCTGTGGAACTTGCTATGAAAATTTTAAGTGCAAAAATCAAAAATCAAAGCGTAGTGCTGCGCAGGTATGAGAAAAGTAAAGGTTTAAATCTGGAAGAAGAACAAAAAATGTTAGCTATCTGCAGAAACAAAGTATTAACCTGTGATAGAATAGAAGAGATGATTGGTTTTGAAGGGCAGGCTGCAAAGTATTATTTCAAAGGATTGTCAGCCTGCATAGATGAAAATTTTACTTTTCAGGGAAGAAACCGCCGTCCGCCAAGAGATGAATTCAATTCTATGATAAGCCTTGGATATTCAATATTGATGAATGAGGTCTATTGTAAGGTAGAAATGAAAGGCTTAAATCCATATTTTGGTTTTATACACAGGGATGCGGAAAAGCATCCTACTCTTGCCAGCGATATGATAGAAGAATGGCGGGCAATTATCGTGGATGCTACGGCGATGAGTATGATTAATGGACATGAAATCCTGAAAGATCACTTCTATTTTAATATGGATGAACCGGGATGCTATATAACAAAGGATGGCTTAAAGCTGTATTTAAATAAATTGGAGAGGAAATTTCAGACAGAAGTCAGATATTTAAAATATGTAGACTACGCGGTAAGCTTTCGTCGTGGTATTTTTCTTCAGATGGAACATCTGGCGAAAGCAATTGAGGAGGGAGACGCAAGCCTTTATGAGCCAATTATCATACGATGATGAAGATTATTATTTCCAGATATCTGATGAATTGGAATCAGATAAGGAATTTGTTTTGATTATTTACGATATTGTAGATAATCGTAAGAGGGTAAAACTTGCCAAACTTTTGTCCGGTTATGGAAAACGTGTTCAGAAGTCAGCTTTTGAGGCAATGCTGACAACACAGAGATATAACAAACTGATAGAAGAAATTCCGAGATATATTGACAAAACAGAGGACAATGTCCGAATATATAAAATAACAGGAAAAGGCAAGGTAACTTCATGGGGTGAAGTGCCAGAATTTGATGAAGAGATTGTTCTGATCTAACTAAAAAATGTATAGATAAAACGGAGGAGAAAAATGGCAAGGAAATATTTATTTTCACCAATTGGAAATACAGATCCTATTAAATATTTATATGATGGCTCTATGATACACATATGCAGATATTATCAGCCGGATGTTGTATATCTTTATCTGTCTAAGGAAATGATGGAGAATCATAAAAAGGACAACCGTTATGTAAAAACCCTGGAGCTGCTTGGAGAGTTTCTGCATCACAAATTTGAGATTCACATTATTGAGAACTCAGATATGATAGATGTTCAGCAGTATGATATATTTTATAATGAGTTTCATCGGATTATTGCAGAAATAGAAGAACAAAAGGACTCGGAAGATATTCTGCTGGTAAATATGGCTTCCGGAACTCCTGCAATGAAGAGCGCATTGCTGGTTATGGCAACGCTGTCTGAGTACAGATTTTTACCAATTCAGGTCTCAACGCCACAAAAGAAAAGTAATTTAGAACATGAAGAACGGGACGAGTATGATGTTGATGCCAACTGGGAATTAAATATGGACAATGAAGAAACCGCAGAAAACAGATGCCAGGAAGTAAAATGCCTGAATTTAATGCGTCTTTTGAAAATTGATATGATAAAGAAGCATTTACTTGCCTATGATTATCATGCTGCTTTAGCTGTGGGAAAAGAAATAAAAGAAGATTTAAGTCCTGTTGCATATCAGTGGCTGGAAACTGCAGATGCCCGTTCGCTTCTGGACTGGACAAGGATGAACAGGGTTTTGCCGGAAAATAATGGGATTATTACTGCAGTACGCGGAGAAAATGAAAAGAAAGTCCTGTTTGAATATATGCTGGCTCTGGATTTAAAGGTAAAACGGGGAGAATATGCTGACTTTATCAGGGCGATTACTCCGTTAGGTGTAGATTTGCTTGAAATAGTATTGGAACAGTCATGTGATATTGACATTACCAGATATTATAAGCGAAATAATCAAAGAATCTGGGACAAAAACAGACTTGTCGGTGAAATACTGGATATTTTAAATCAAAAATTTTATCCATTCAGATATGGGCCGGTATATTCTGCTCATCTACTGGAAATTATCCAGAAGAAATGTACAGATACGTTAATGGTGCAGAGAATACAGGAACTGGTAAATATAGAGCAGAATGTGAGAAATGTAGCAGCGCATAACATAGTATCTGTTACTCCTGAATGGATCAAAGAACGCACAGGAAAAAGCGTTGATGATATTTTCTGGATTCTGAAATACGTCTGTGAACAGGTAAAAATAAACACCAGAAAAGAAAACTGGAATTCCTATGATTCTATGAACAAGAGGATTATTGATGAATTAGATAAAGATTGATCTGCCAGATCTTAACTGAATCAGTATCTGTTAATGCAATCCCTGTTTTTCGGACTTTGCTGAAAATTTATTTCTGATAGAAATGAGGTACATATATATATGAGTAAAAAAGGTTATAGTCGTCCCGGATTATTTGGAACTATGAAGCATTATGACGCGGACGGAAACTTTATAGGAGAGAGCCGTCCAGGATGGCTTGGCAGCATGGAGAATTATGATGCCAATGGAAATAAGACTGGTGAAAGTCGTCCAGGCTGGCTTGGAAGTATGGAAAATTATGATGCTAATGGAAACAAAATAGGTGAAAGCCGCCCCGATTGTTTTGGAAATATGAATCATTATAATGAAAATGGGCATAAGACAGGACATAGCGATAAAGGTATTTTTGGAGGATGGAACCATTTTGATGAATAAAAAAGATACAAAGATCAACCGAAATGATATGCT
>UMGU01015036.1_pt1 | contig 10805 bp, 6 predicted proteins | sample 1965331 | NCBI WGS metagenome assembly UMGU01 (sample SAMEA4836078, study PRJEB28245) | human gut metagenome | biome: gut microbiome; material: fecal sample | place: Denmark | collected 2008
TGTGGTGGCATTGACCGTCAGCACTCCATCGGCCTCCGGCAGGTTAAAGAGCCAGCGGTTTTGATAGGAGGTAATGACCCAGTAAGGAACGCCGTCATCATCCAGCTCAAAGGAATAGTCCGTAAGACCTTTAAAGAGGCCGCCGCCAAAGAAGCGCACATGGCGGTTTAAGTCGTCTAACAGGTAGGCGTTGGCCTGGTATTTGATTTTATAGTCTGTTACCAGGGTTACGTCGCTGACATCACTGGCCGACACCACGATATAACCCGCGGAGCCGTCCATGTTTTTAAGCCATTTGAAGAAGCCGGAATGCTCCAGGGGAACGACCCATACCAGTTTTCCGTCTACCTTCTGGATGACAGGGGTACCCAGGATGACCTGGCTTCCCAGGCCGGGATTTTCGCCCACCTTCTTATCGGCCAGCTCTCTTGCCAGACTCTTGTCCACGATTGGAAGCTGGTCCAAAGCAAGGGGCTGTACCGTATCCGTGAATTCTGATACGGCCGGGACGCCTAACTGGTCCCTGTAGGCCTTGTAATTAAAAAGGGGCATGGACAGGATGGAAACGCCAAAATACAGTACCCAAAGGATGGCGAGAAGGACGAAGCCCCTTTTATAACCCCTTACACTTTTGTCAATGCTGATCTGCGGGCGGCCGTATTCATTGGCACCTACCCGGACACTGCCCAGGGCTACGAAAAAGTTCAGCACCACATAGCAGCTGATGATAAAGCACCATGAAAATGCCCCATCCGGATACAGGGGATTCAGATTGGGCCCCTGGAAAATGATCAAAATAAAAAAGATGGCGGTAAGCGCCAGGTTTAACAAGAATTGTGTCTTTTTCTTCATAAAATCCTCCATTTCTTAACATCTTTTTAGCAGAAGTCTTATAGAGCATTATATATCATGTGGAAATAAATACAAGGGGGAAAAGCTGGTGGCTTCATAAAGAATGTGTGAAGAAAATACTTTGCAAACCAATCACCCGGTGATAAGATAAATAGATAGATTAGATATAAGGAAGGAATGAAGGCATGCCGTTCAGCAGAAAGAAACCGGAAATACAGGTAGGATTAAGCGGTACCGCCCTGAAATATATTGCCATGGCCACCATGCTTGCGGACCATATTGGAGCTGTGCTGCTGGAACGGATTGTATACTACCGGGGGAACCTGGAACAGGTCGCCATGCTCATGACATCCCAATGGGGGGATACCCTTTATTGGCTGTGGCGGATGCTCAGAACAGTTGGGAGGATTGCATTTCCCATTTACTGCTTTTTGCTGGTGGAGGGATTCCTTCATACAAGGGACTGGCGCAGATACTGGCTCAGGATGGCTGCGTTTGCGCTTATCTCGGAAATTCCTTTCCGCCTGGCTGTGTGGAATACGTGGGCCGGGGGAAGCAGCAACGTGTACGTTGAGCTGGCAATCGGGCTGCTGGTGCTCCGGGGCCTGAAACAGAGCGAGGGCTTAACACAGCCGCGCCGTGCCGCCGGGATGGCGGCCGTAATCGGAGGCGGATGTCTGGCCGCTGTGTTTTTGAAGGCGGATTACGACATGGATGGGATACTGATTATCTCATTGTTTTATCTACTGCGGGAGAAGCGCATTGTCCAGGTGATGTCCGGCGGTATCCTGTCTTTACTGGAATCCTGGAATATATGTTATGGGGCAGGGATTCTGTCTGCTGTTCCCCTGTATTTTTACAACGGAAAAAAGGGACAGGCACCATGGAAATACGCCTTCTATTGGTTTTACCCGCTGCATTTAATGGTACTGTTTTTCATACGGCTGTATGTGGTAGGAATTCCTCTCGGATAATTCCGGGGCATGCCGGTTTAAAACGGACAAAACTGTTTTGGTTTGCGCAGGGGATTTATCCGGCAGACCCATTATAAAAAGAGATGTATGAGGTTTATATGGCAAAGACAAAATATAATGAGATTTATATGGCGCTCCGGGAAAAGATGGAGGATGGGACCTACGGGTTCCAGGAACTGCTGCCCTCGGAAAATACCCTGGTAAAAGAGTTTGACTGTTCAAGGAATACCATCCGCCGGGCCATCGGGCAGCTGGCGTCGGAAGGATACGTGCAGAGTATCCACGGCAAGGGAGTGAGAATCATTTACCAGCCCGGACAGCAGCAGTCGGAGTTCATACTGGGCGGCATAGAGAGCCTGAAGGAAGCAGTGGCCAGGAACAGGAAGAACTATACCACCAGGGTGGTCTGTTTCGCGGAGCTGACCGTGGATGAGACCATACAAAGGAGGACCACCTTTCCTGTGGGAGCCCAGATTTATTATATCCAGCGTGTGCGCTGCATTGAGGGGGAAGCCTTAATCATTGACCACAACTATTTCTTAAAGGATGTGGTACGGGACCTGACACCGGAGATCGCGGAGCGTTCCATCTATGAATATATGGAAAAGGACCTGGGTGAAAGCATTGTGACCACCAAGAGGAAAATGACCGTGGAGCGCGTCAACCAGATTGATGAAACGTATCTGGATTTAAAGGATTATAATTGTATGGCAGTGGTGAGCAGCATGACCTATAACAAGGAGGGAGTCATGTTTGAGTTCACCCAGTCCAGGCACAGACCGGACCGGTTCGTATTTTACGATCTGGCCCATCGGACTAAGTAGGTAAATCAAGGCATCGGAGAACAGGGAGCTTCAGGCAAATGTTCGTCCGGTGCTTTTTAGGTACAGAATGTGAAAAACACCGGAAAAAATCAAAATCATCATTGACAAACTTGTTTAAACAAGATATAATCCGGATATAAGGAGCTTGTTTAAACAAGATGCTGTTTCGTGGTCAGATTCATAGGAGGTATTGAACGTGGGAAAGTTTACCGGGGATTCAAAGAAACTGTTGGAGTATGTGGGCGGCAGGGAGAATATTGCAGCCGTATCACACTGTGTTACCAGGATGCGCTTTGTGTTAAACGATCCGTCCAAGGCGGATACAGAGGCCATCGAAAGCCTGTCCTCTGCCAAGGGTACATTCACCCAGGCAGGGCAGTTCCAGGTCATAATCGGCAATGAGGTGAGTACCTTTTACAATGATTTTGCGGAGGTGGCAGGCATAGAGGGAGTCTCCAAGGAGGCGGTGAAGAAGGCTGCCATGCAGAACCAGACCCTTATCCAGAGAATCATGAGCAGTCTGGCAGAGATATTTGCGCCCTTGATTCCGGCTATCATTGTAGGCGGTCTGATTCTGGGATTCCGCAATATCATCGGGGAGATTGCCCTGTTTGACGGCGGCACTAAGACACTGACCCAGATATCTGTATTCTGGGCTGGTATCAACAGCTTCCTGTGGCTTATCGGCGAGGCCGTATTCCATTTCCTGCCTGTGTGCATTGTCTGGTCCATCACCAAGAAGATGGGAACGACCCAGGCCCTGGGAATCGTTCTGGGAATCACACTGGTGTCGCCCCAGCTGTTAAATGCGTACAGTGTTGCCACCACGGCGGCGGCAGAGATACCAAAGTGGAATTTCGGACTCTTCCAGGTGGATATGATTGGATATCAGGCCCAGGTGCTTCCGGCTGTGCTGGCCGGCTTTACCCTGGTGTACCTGGAGCGGTTCTTCAGAAAAATATGTCCTGCCATGATTTCCATGATTGTGGTCCCCTTCTGCTCCCTGCTGATATCCGTGGCAGTGGCCCACGGCATCCTTGGACCCATTGGCTGGAAGATTGGCGCCGTGATTTCAGACTGTGTGAACGCGGGCCTGACATCTCCCTTTAAGGGCGTGTTTGCCGGTATTTTTGGTTTTTTCTATGCACCTCTTGTAATCACAGGACTGCATCATATGAGCAATGCCATTGACCTTCAGCTGATAGCTGACTTTGGAGGCACCACCCTGTGGCCCATGATTGCCCTGTCCAATATCGCCCAGGGCTCCGCTGTACTGGCCATGATACTTCTCCAGAAGAATGACGCCAAGGCAAAGGAAGTATCCGTACCCGCCTGCATTTCCTGTTACCTGGGTGTAACAGAACCAGCCATGTTTGGTGTGAATCTGAAATACGGTTTTCCATTTATCTGCGCAATGGCCGGATCGGCAGTGGGCGCGGTGCTGTCTGTTGTCAGCGGAATCAAGGCCAATGCCATTGGTGTGGGAGGCATACCGGGCATCCTGTCCATCCAGCCCCAGTACATGGGACTCTTCGCGGCTGCCATGGGACTGGTAATCCTGATTCCGTTCTGCCTGACCTATGCCATAGGAAGGAAGAAGGGGATAGGCGGCGGCCGGGAGAACCAAAATGAGTCCGGCCATGAAGCCAGCCGGGAGGAAAGGAAAGACTCTGCAAGCCAGCCGATCAGGGAATTAAAAGCATATGTATCCGGTGAAGTTATCCCCATGGAAGATGTTCCTGACCAGGTGTTTGCATCCAGGGCACTGGGGGACGGGGTGGCCATTAAACCGGAAGACGGCGTTTTGAGGGCGCCGGCTGACGCCATGGTGGCTGTTGTCATGGAAGAAAGCCTGCATGCCTGCGGACTGGTTCTGGATAACGGCATGGAACTGCTGTTACACATAGGGCTGGATACAGTGGATATGAAGGGAGATGGTTTCAGGGCCTTTGTAAAGCCCGGGGACAGGGTCAGAGCCGGAGAGGAACTGATTGCATTTGACCGTGAGAAGATTGCCGGGGCAGGGCACAGCGACATGGTCATCATGGTCCTTACCAATCCCGGAAATTCAGGAGCTATAAGCTGGCAGACCGGACGAAGGGTAAGGGCTTTGGCGGATGCGGTGGCCAGGATAGATTGAGTCATATAACGGGGCAGATTTGTCGGAGCAGATATGACGGAGCAGATATGAAGGAGGAACCATTTATGGGACATTTTAAGGACAGTACGGTTTACCAGATTTATACCAAGTCCTTTCAGGATACAACAGGAAACGGCCTGGGCGACATACGCGGAGTCATAAGCAGGCTGGACTATTTAAAAGAGCTGGGAATTGATTATATCTGGCTGACACCGTTTTTTAGCTCCCCACTCAATGATAACGGTTACGATGTGGCTGACTACCGGGCAGTTGACCCTGTATTCGGCACCATGGAGGATGTGGAGGAACTGATCCGGGAAGCGGACATAAGGGGCATGGGATGCATGTTTGATATGGTATTTAACCACACATCCACGGAACACCCATGGTTTAAGAAGGCACTTGAGGGCAATCCGGAGTACATGGATTATTATATCTTCAGGGAAGGGAGCCCGGACGCGCCGCCCACCAACTGGCAGTCCAAATTCGGGGGAAATGCCTGGGAGTATGTACCCCGCCTGAAAAAATGGTATCTCCACCTGTTCGATGTAACCCAGGCCGACTTAAACTGGGATAATCCCAGGGTGCGTCAGGAGCTTAAGGAGGTAATCCTGTTCTGGAAGGCCAAGGGAGTGAAGGGATTCCGGTTCGACGTGGTGAATCTGATATCCAAACCGGATATTTTTGAGGATGATCACAAAGGGGATGGCCGCCGCTTCTATACCGACGGGCCCAGGGTACATGAGTATCTCCAGGAGCTGGTGCGGGATACGGGCATAGAGGACATGGTGACAGTGGGAGAGATGTCCTCCACCACCCTGGATAACTGTATCCGCTACAGCAGGCCGGAGGACCGGGAGTTATCCATGTGCTTTAACTTCCATCACCTGAAGGTGGACTACAGGGACGGGGATAAGTGGAAACTGACGGAGCCTGACCTGGTCCGGCTTAAACAGCTGTTCATGGAGTGGCAGGAAGGCATGGAGCGGGAAAACGGCTGGAATGCCGTGTTCTGGTGCAACCACGACCAGCCCAGAGCCATATCACGGTTCGGGGATGACGGCCGATACTGGAAGGAATCTGCCAAAATGCTGGCAACGGTCATCCACATGTTCCGCGGGACGCCGTATGTATACCAGGGGGAAGAGCTGGGGATGACCAACCCGCATTACGGGGATATTTCCCAGTACCGGGATGTTGAAAGCATTAACTATTACCGTATCCTGACAGAGCAGGGAATCACCGGGGAGGAAGCGCTGAAGGTGCTGGCTGCCCGTTCCAGAGATAACGGCCGGACGCCCATGCAGTGGGACGGCAGCCGATATGCCGGATTTTCACAGGGGGAGCCGTGGATAGGCATACCGGAGAACCATTCTTATATCAATGCCCAGGCAGAGGCAGCGGATTCCGGCTCCATATTGAATTATTACAAGAGTCTGATTGCCCTGAGGAAAGAATATAAAGTCATATCAGAAGGGGAGATTGAATTCATATACAGGGAACATCCTCAGGTGCTGGCGTACAGGCGCACCTATCAGGGTCAGGAACTTGTAGTGCTGGCCAATATGAAGGCTTCTGCTGCGGATTTGGGAGAAAAACCGGAGCTTGAAGGCTGCCGGCAGCTGATAGGCAACTACGGGGAAGCGGATTGCGGACAGACATTGGAACAACTGAAGCCTTATGAATGCAGGGTATATATAAGGACATTGTGATATAAGAAGAGGCGCGGATGCGGTATTGCAGGGACTGTGTTTTGTTATTTGCTTGTCATGTCAGGGTGGTTCTGTGTATAATAGAGGAAAGGCGGCGAAATGGGACGCACAGAGGGCGGAAGAAAATTCCGGCCTGAGAAAGGAATGGCCTCTATGCAGGATTACTTTACGGATAAAGGGAAGACAGACATTCTGCGCAGCACCCGCACAGGACTGTGGGAAATCATACTCTGTCAGGGCAGGGAGCCTGTCATGCACGCGGACAGTGTCATGCTGGAACTTCTGGGGCTGGACGCTGCGCCGGCACCGGAGGAGTGCTACCAGGTATGGTATAACAGAATCCAGGATGAATACAAAGGAGCTGTGCAGGAGACCGTGTCCAAGGCGATTGCCAGTACCCGGGCAGAGGTGCAGGAAGTCCAGTATAAATGGAACCATCCCCTGTGGGGGCCTATATCCGTGCGGTGCGGCGGCATGAAGGATCAGGAATGGGAGGATGGAATCCGCCTGCGGGGATACCACCAGAACATCACGGATACCATCATGTTCCAGAAGGAATATGATGCGGTCATCCAGACCCTGAGCGGACGCTACAGGGGAATCCTGCTGTGCGATTTAAGGGACGGCTCCTATAAGATAATCAAGGCTGCGGAGGATTTCAAGGATAATCTGACGAAATATACGGATTTCAGGGAATTTCTCCGCGGATATTCACGGTCCTGCATCAGACCGGAATTCAGAAACAGGATTGAACGGTTTGCGGAATATGAATATATACAGGAACAGTTCCTGTCAGGGGAAAAGCAGATAGAGGAATTGTACCGTATCCGAAGCGGAAGCTGGCAGCGGGTTATGGCCATACCGTTTGCGCCTGAATCCGACTTAAAAGCCAGAGCTATCCTGGCATTTGACATACAGGACGGCGAGGTGGAGAAACGGATGGACGAGGTAACGGCCAGAGTGGCTGTATCCACGATTTATACTCTTGTCCTGAGCCTGGACCCAACAAGTCAGGAGTACAGCTGCCTCCATTACATGGGAGACCGGCTGAAGATAGCGCCTAAGGGAATGCTCAGCGAATTACTCAGCCAGGTGATGCCGTCCCTTCCCCGGGAGGACAAAGAAAAGCTTGAACAGATCTGTTCTCCTGACAGCTACAGGGACACAGAATCCCTGGAGGGCATTCTGAGAATCCGGGACCGGGACCGGAAGCTTCATTATTACCGTTACTATGGGGTTCCCATCCATATGGAACTGGGCGACCGGATTCTCATAACAGGGCGGAATATTGATGCCAGGCAGGAGGTGGAGCTGCGGGAGAGCGTGCTGACCAACCTGTGCCAGTGCTACTATTCCATCTATCTGTTTGATTTGGAGCACGATATAGAGGAGGCAATCTGGCAGGAGGAAATCATTCGCAGGCGCCAGGAATTTCCCAAGGGTTCCATGGCTGTGTATTATGAGAAATTCGTCCGCTGTCATGTCTATGAGGAGGACCAGGAAAAGATGCGGCGGGTTGGAAGCCCGGAGTTTCTGAGGACGAACCTTACACCGGAGCAGCCGGTGTACGATGTGGATTTCCGCCGGGTATATCCGGACGGTATAAGATGGGTGAGGTCCAGGTTCAGCATTGCGGAGACCGCAGACGGCGTTGTCACCAAGGTCATTTTCGCCAATATGGGCATTGATGAGCAGAAGCGCAAGGAGCTGGAGGAGGAAGCTGAGAATAAGAAAAGCCTGTTTGCAGCATACGAATCAGCCACCATGGCCAACGAGGCCAAAAGTAATTTCCTGGCCCGGATGTCCCATGACATACGCACGCCCATGAACGCAATCATAGGGATGACGGCGCTTGCAGCATCCCACACAGACCAGCCGGAGCGGGTAAGGGACTGCCTGGAAAAAATCAGCATCTCCAGCAGCCATCTGCTGTCCCTGATTAATGAGATACTGGATATGTCCAGAATCGAGAAGGGGAAGCTGGAACTTTTGGAGGAACCCTTTCATCTGGAAACCATGCTGGATAACATATATTCCATCATCAAGCCCACTGCCATGGAGAAAAACCATGACATAACCTTCAGCCGGAAGGGTGTGATCCATGAGTCGCTTATAGGGGACGCCAACCGGGTGAAGCAGGTGCTTTTAAACCTGATTACCAACGCGGTGAAATACACGCCGGACAACGGAATCATCCGAGTGACGACCGAGGAAGTCCCCATGGGGAAAGCGGGGTGGGCCTGCTACCGGTTTGTGGTGGAGGACAACGGCATCGGCATGTCAGAGGAATATATGAAGCAGGTGTTTGAACCATTTTCCAGGGCCGTCGTGCCTGTGGTGCAGGAGCAGCAGGGAACCGGCCTGGGCATGTCCATTGCCCATGGCATAGTGTCCACCATGCAGGGGGACATACATGTCGAGAGCAGGGAGGGGGAGGGAAGCAGTTTTACAGTCACCCTGAATTTCAGAATCCAGGGAAAGGAACAGGAAAGGGCAGGAGATATGAGAGACTGCATCCGGGATGATGACATGGACTGTGCTTCCCTGGCGGGAAGGCGGATTCTCCTGGTGGAGGACAATGCCCTTAACATGGAAATTGCCAGGGCCATACTCTGTGAACACGGCCTGGAAGTGGATGGGGCAGAAAACGGACAGGAAGCATATGAGCGATTCACCTCCTCAGCACCAGGTACATATGAGGCAGTGCTCATGGACCTGCAGATGCCGGTGATGGACGGCTGCACCGCAGCCCGCATGATCCGGGCAAGCAGCCACCCCCAGGCCCGAACCATCCCCATTATTGCCCTGACTGCCAATGCCTTTGCCGAGGATGTGGCAAAGGCACTGACCAGCGGAATGAATTACCACATAGCAAAACCCATTGATTTTCACCAGCTGTTTCATGCGCTGAAACAATTCATGACCACCAGTTAACCGGGACGCGGAACAAAGACATGGCATCCAGTCTTTATAAATGAGGGATGCCATTGTCTGTGTTCCGCGTTTTTGTGTACGTCCGTTTATGTTTCATGGTTTCCTGCGGGTCCGGGACCTTGCGGGGGCGGCAGGGGACATAATCCATTTACATTTCCGGTGAAACATAGTACAATTGTGAAAGCAAAGAGAGCGAGAAGCAAAGGAGCATATCCGGATATGAAAAAATATGATTATATATTAGTGGGAAGCGGTCTGTATGCAGGCGTGTTTGCCTGGTACGCCAGAAAGAACAAAAAGCGCTGTCTGGTGGTGGAGAAGAGGAACCACATAGGCGGAAACGTGTACTGTGAGGACGTTGAGGGCATCCATGTGCACAAGTACGGCGCCCATATCTTTCATACGGGCAACCGGAAGGTGTGGGAATTTGTGAATTCCCTGGCGGAGTTTAACCGCTATACCAACAGCCCGGTGGCCAATTATAAAGGCCAGATGTACAACATGCCGTTTAATATGAATACCTTCAGCCGCATGTGGGGCATATCCACACCGGATGAGGCTAAGGCCATCATCGAGAAGCAGAGGGCGGAGATTACTGGCGAGCCGAAGAACCTGGAGGAACAGGCCATCCGTCTGGTGGGAAGGGAACTGTACGAGAAATTAATTAAGGGGTATACGGAAAAGCAGTGGGGCAGGGACTGCAAGGAGCTTCCGGCCTTTATCATCAAACGTATACCTGTGCGGTATATCTATGACAACAATTATTTCAATGATCCCTATCAGGGAATTCCCATAGGGGGATATAATGTCATAGTGGAGAAGCTGTTTGAGGGCTGTGATATAGAGACTTCGGCGGATTACCTGGAAAACAGGGAACACTATGACAGCCTGGGAGAGACCGTGGTATACACAGGCACCATTGACGCATTTTACGGCTACCGGTTCGGCAAGCTGGAGTACCGCAGCCTGCGTTTTGAGTCCCAGGTGCTGGACCGGGAAAACCACCAGGGAGTGGCGGTGGTGAATTACACGGACCGCGACACGCCCTATACCAGGGTAATCGAGCACAAGCATTTTGAGTTCGGCACACAGCCAAAGACAGTGGTTACCAGGGAGTATCCGGTGAACTGGCAGGAGGGCATGGAACCCTACTATCCGGTGAATGACCAGAAAAACCAGGAGCTGTACCAGAGGTATGAGGAACTGGCCAGGGCGGAATCCCATGTATTGTTTGGCGGCCGCCTGGGAGAATATAAGTACTACGACATGGACAAGGTAATCGAGTCTGCCATGAACAGGGCAGAGGAGATTTTCGGATAAGACAGGACAAAGGACAGGAAGGATATACGGCAGATGACTAAGACACAGG
>UMGU01014415.1_pt1 | contig 10747 bp, 10 predicted proteins | sample 1965331 | NCBI WGS metagenome assembly UMGU01 (sample SAMEA4836078, study PRJEB28245) | human gut metagenome | biome: gut microbiome; material: fecal sample | place: Denmark | collected 2008
GCAGGTGTAAGGCCGGAGCATATACAGACACTGAAGGATTTACAGAAGCTTCCGTTTGTGACGAAACAGGATATGAGGGACAATTACCCCTATGGCCTGTTTGCGGTTCCAAAGAAGGAACTGCGCAGAATCCACGCATCCAGCGGTACCACGGGAAAGCCAACTGTGGTGGGTTATACGGAGAATGACCTGGAGGTGTGGAAGGAATGTGTGGCCCGTCTGGCCGTGGCAGGAGGCGCCTCGGACGAGGATGTTGCCCAGATTTGTTTTGGGTATGGCATGTTCACCGGCGCCCTGGGACTTCACAATGGACTGGAGAAGGTAGGAGCTGCGGTGGTTCCGTCCTCTACCGGCAATACCCAGAAGCAGCTGATGTATATGAAGGATTTTGAGACTACCCTGCTGGTGGCCACTCCCTCCTATGCCATGCGCATTGCTGAGGTGGCCCTGGAGATGGGAATTAATCCCAGGAAAGACCTGAAGGTAAAGACCCTTGTACTGGGCAGCGAGCTGATGACAGAGGCCATGAGGAATGAGCTTTACAAGGTATGGGGAGAGGATGTGAATTTGACCCAGAATTACGGCATGAGCGAGCTGATGGGTCCCGGCGTGTCGGGAGAATGCCTGGAACTTAAGGGAATGCATATCAATGAGGACCATTTTATTGCGGAGGTAATAGATTCCGCCACAGGGGAAGTGCTTCCTCCCGGCGAAAAGGGAGAGCTGGTTATCACCTGCATTTCCAAGGAGGCGCTGCCTCTCATCCGTTACCGTACCAGGGATATTACCAGGCTAATGTATGAACCCTGTCCCTGCGGCCGCACCACCGCCAGGATGGAGAACCTGTCAGGACGTACGGATGATATGTTAAAGATTCGGGGCGTCAACGTATTCCCGAGCCAGATTGAGGAAGTGCTGATTAATACAGAGGGAATCGGGCCTAACTATGAAATCGTGGTGGACAGGAAGAACCACTCCGACATCCTGATTATCAAGGTTGAGGTGGAAGCTGAGAGTATGATGGACTCCTATGCTGCCCTTGAGCGGCTGGAGGACACTTTGAAGGATAAGATGCGCCTGATGCTTGGTCTGGATGCCAAGATTCAGCTGGTATCCCCCAACACCCTTCAGCGGTTTGAGGGAAAGGCAAAGAGGGTCACGGACCTGCGAAAGGAAGTCTGATGAGGCATCAGGACAGTTATTAAGAGGTCCGGTGCAGTTAATACATACTGAAAGGAAGGAAAAAACGTGTCAGAGAAAAGAATATTACTTGGCAATGAAGCCATAGCAAGAGGTGCCTATGAGGCAGGGGTAAAGGTATCCGCAGCCTATCCGGGCACACCCAGTACGGAGGTCAGCGAGTCTCTGGTCCAGTACGATGAGATTTACGCGGAGTGGGCTCCCAACGAGAAGGTGGCTACAGAGGTGGCCATCGGTGCATCCATAGCAGGCGTGCGTTCCATGTGCGTCATGAAGCATGTGGGGATGAATGTGGCTGCGGATCCGCTATATACGGCGGCATACACCGGCGTTCGGGGCGGACTGGTGCTGGTGGTGGCAGATGACCCGGGCATGTACAGCTCTCAGAATGAGCAGGACAGCCGGATGGTGGCCAGGGCTGCTATGGTCCCCATTGTGGAGCCCTCCGACAGTGCCGAAGCCAAGGAATTCATGAAATATGCTTACGATCTCAGTGAGAAATATGATACCCCTGTTATTCTGCGCAGTACCACCCGTCTGTCTCATTCCCAGGGGCTGGTGGAACTGGAGGAGAGGGCAGAGCCCTTTGACATCCCCTATGAGAGGGATATGGCAAAGTATGTCATGATGCCCGGCAATGCCATCAAACGCCACGTGGTGGTGGAAGCGCGCATGAAAAAAATGGCAGAGGATGCCAACAGCCTTCCCATCAACCGGGTGGAATACAATGATTTATCCGTGGGCTTTATCACCAACGGTATTGCATACCAGTATGTGAAGGAAGCCATGCCTCAGGCGTCTGTCCTGAAGCTGGGGCTTCTCAATCCCCTTCCAAGGAAGCTCATCGAGGAATTTGCGGCCAAGGTGGATAAGCTTTACATATTTGAGGAGCTGGAGCCGGTGGTGGAGGAACAGGTTAAATCCTGGGGCATTCAGAAGGCAGTGGGCAAGGAAATATTCACGGTTCAGGGTGAATACAGCGCAAATCTGATCAGGGAGCGTGTGCTGGGCCAGACATCACAGGTGGATAAGGCGGCCCAGGTTCCTGCAAGACCTCCCATCCTGTGTCCGGGATGTCCCCACAGAAGCGTATACGCTGTGCTTAACAAGCTGAAGATACATGCTGCCGGAGATATCGGCTGCTATACACTGGGGGCAGTGGCGCCCTTAAGCGTCATTGACACCACGATCTGTATGGGAGCCAGCATCAGCACTCTCCACGGTATGGAGAAGGCAAAGGGAAGAGAGTATATTAAGAGCTGGGTGGCTGTAATCGGTGATTCCACCTTCATGCACACAGGCATCAACTCTCTCATGAACATGGTCTACAACCAGGCCACCGGCACAGTCATCATCCTGGATAATTCCACCACGGGAATGACAGGCCACCAGGATCATGCCGCCACAGGCAAGACCCTTAAAGGACAGGTGGTTCCTGCCATCAATATTTACGGTCTGTGCAAGTCACTGGGCATTGAGCATGTCTGCGAGGTGGACGCCTTTGACCAGGCGGAGCTGGAGCGCGTAATCAAAGAGGAAGTGGCAAGGGATACGGTATCCGTCATCATCACCAAGGCGCCCTGCGCCCTGCTTAAGGGAATCAAATTCCCCAACAAGTGCAGGCCGCTGCCGGATAAGTGTAAGAAATGCGGAGCTTGTTTAAGACCGGGCTGTCCTGCCCTGACAAAGAATGAGGACGGCACCATATCCATTGACGAGACCATGTGCAATGGCTGCGGACTGTGTAAACAGCTGTGTAAATTTGACGCAATCAATCTGGTAAAGGCGGGTGAATAAAATGACATCAAAGAATATTATGATAGTAGGTGTAGGCGGCCAGGGAACCCTTCTTACCAGCCGCATACTTGGAAAGCTTGCAATCGGGGCGGGCTTTGACGTGAAGTTGTCCGAGGTGCACGGCATGGCCCAGCGCGGCGGCAGCGTGGTAACCTTTGTGAGATATGGAGAAAAAGTGGCAGAACCCATTGTAGAGGAAGGCCAGGCAGACGTGCTGATTGCTTTTGAGCGTCTGGAGGCACTGCGGTATCTGCATTTCCTCAAAAAAGACGGCGTGGTCATTGTCAATGACTGGCGCATTGACCCCATTACGGTGGTGACAGGGGTGGCTCAGTATCCGGAAGGAATCATTGACCGGTTAAAGGAAGCCCGCAGAACCATTGTGGTGGAGGCCACGGAGGAAGCGAAAAAGATGGGCGCGCCCAAGGCATTCAATGTCATTGTCCTGGGAGCCGCTGCAAAGCACATGGGATTTGAGAAGGAAGACTGGCTGAAGGTAATCGAGACAACGGTTCCGCCTAAGACGGTGGAAATTAATAAAAAGGCATTTGAGACCGGTTATGCGCTTTCTGTTTAGACGGACAGAAGCCGGTCAAACAGAAGCCGGGAAGTAAACCGGAGAGTGGACTGTAAGCAGATAAGGGATATAAAAATATGTCATGTGAGAGTTGGAGGGGTTACAGGCAAATGATATGGAATGAGACAAAGGAGTGCATGAGCAGGGATGAGATGACCAACCTGCAGAGCGCAAGGCTGAGAAAATTAGTTGACAGGGTGTACCACAGTGTGGAGTATTACCGCAAGAAAATGCAGGCAGTGGGATTGGAGCCGGGAGACATCCGGGGAATCGAGGACCTGGAAAGGCTTCCGTTCACCACAAAGGATGATTTGAGAGATACATACCCCTTCGGCATGTTTGCGGTGCCTAATTCCCAGATTACCCGTATCCATGCATCCAGCGGCACCACGGGAAAGTCCACGGTGGTGGGATATACCCGCAAGGACATTGACGTGTGGAGTGAGTGCGTGGCCAGATGCATTACCATGGCCGGACTGGGAAGCAATGACATCATCCAGGTGGCTTACGGATACGGTCTGTTTACCGGAGGCCTGGGAGCCCACTATGGTGCGGAGGAGATGGGAGCCACCGTGGTCCCCATGTCCACAGGCAACACCAAGAAGCTGGTGACCATGATGGTGGATTTCGGTGTGACAGGAATCATGTGTACGCCGTCCTACCTTCTTCATATTGCAGAAACCATCGAGGAGATGGGGGTCAAGGATAAGATTAAACTGAAGGCATCCATCAACGGAGCAGAGCCCTGGACTGAGAAAATGAGAACCCAGATTGAGCGTCAGCTGGGAATCCACGCCCACGATATCTACGGCCTCAGCGAAATCATGGGACCGGGCGTTGCCACAGACTGCCAGTTCCATGAGGGACTCCATATCCATGAGGACCATTTCCTGCCGGAGATCGTGGACCAGAATACATTGAAGCCGCTGAGAGACGGCATGACCGGCGAACTGGTTATTTCCACCCTGACCAAGGAAGGGCTGCCTTTAATCCGTTACCGCACAAAGGATTTGACCAGCCTTGATCACAGTACCTGCCAGTGCGGAAGGACCACGGCCAGGATTGCCAGATTCACAGGAAGGACCGATGACATGCTGATTATCCGAGGCGTCAACGTATTCCCATCCCAGATAGAGTCTGCCCTGCTGGAAATGGGCGGCACCACGCCTCATTACCTGCTGATTGTGGACCGTGTGAACAATCTGGACACCTTAGAGGTGCAGGTGGAAGTGGAGGAGCGATTCTTCTCAGATGAAATCCGGGAGCTGGAGAATCTGACAGGAAAGATCGCCTATATGATTCAGCAGGCCATAGGTCTGGCTGTGAAGGTAAAGCTGGTGGAGCCAAAGAGCATTGAGCGGAGCATGGGTAAAACGAAGCATGTGATTGACAAGAGGAATCTGAATTAAGAAAGGGCGGGGTGCAAGAATGTTTGTAAAACAATTATCTGTATTTATAGAAAACCGTGAAGGCAGACTGGAGCAGGTCACAGAAGTACTAAAGGAGCAGGACATCAACATACTGTCCCTCAGCATGGCGGATACCACGGAGTACGGTATGCTGAGAATGATTGTGTCTGATCCGGATAAGGCAAAGGCAGCTCTGAGGGAAAAAGGATTTTCAGCCATGCTGACCGATGTGCTGGCAGTAAAACTGGAGGACCAGGTGGGCGAACTGCACAAGATGACACATATCCTCTGTAGCCAGGGGCTGAACATTGAGTACATGTACGCACTGGCTTCCGCCAACCGCAGGGCAATGATTGTGAAGGCATCTGACGGAGAGACGGCAGCCAGGGCAGTGACAGACGGCGGATTGGTGCTGTACAGTAATGAGGAAATGTGCTGGTAGTCTGGTATGACCGGAATATAATGGATAGTGAGTGAAAGGTAAGATAAAGGTAAGATAAAGGTGCCGAGAAACCATCATTTGAGATGATTTCTCGGCACCTTTGCATGATTGCTGCCTGATACCCCGGAAATACGGCTTGGCATATTTGGAGAGAAGGCGCAGGATGCGGGTGATTGATTCCTCTATCCTTTGGAGAAACCGCTGGCCGTTACGTGGGCCACCTCATTGCCCAGGTCATCCTTCACCTCCACCAGATAGTAGCAGGTGCTCCGTCCTTCCTTTACCTTTCTGGCTTCCGCTATGAGGCGTGTGCCTCTGGCAACACCCAGGTAGGTGATCTGGGATGTGGTTGAGACATGGAGGGGCTTGTTCCAGTTGGAAGCAACCGCAAAGGCAAAGTCAGCCAAGGTAAAGATGGCCCCTCCCATGACTGTGCCGGCTGCATTAAGATGGTGTGGTTGTATTTCCAACCAACATTTTGCATATCCCTCATCCACCTGCTCAATGACAGCCCCGTTATCCGTAGCGAAACGGTCGTTGGCAAAGACCTTCTGTATCTGTTCCAGTTTTTGTGCATCCATATGGAAAACCTCCTGTGGTTCTATGTATGAAATGATAGTGAATATAAGCTAACTATATACCAGAAAAAGGAAGATTGTCAATGGTCGTCTGTGATGTAGAGGTGATTAGGAAAGAAAGAGTGTGTAAAACAGAGCAGATGCAAAACAGAGAAGATGCAAAACAGGGCCTCGTAGGAGGCCCTGTTCCGTATACCTGTTGTTTGCCAATTTCTATTAGTTGTTACAGCCGCAGCTGTTTTCGGCGATAGCTGGACCAGGTCCTCCGGCCGTGCGGGGGGTGGGGCCGCCGCAGCCTGGATTGCCCCAGGTTGCATCGTTGAAGCCTTCCCAATAGCCATTGCGGAAGCCTTCCCTGTATGCCTGGCGTCTGGCGCCTGCACAGATATCATGGCCGCCGCAACCGCTGTTGTTTCCTCCACCGCAGGAGCAACCACAGCCGCATCCGCTGTTACTGCCGCATCCACAGCCACAGCCACTGTCATTGCTGCAGCCGCATCCGCTGTTACTGCCGCCGCAAGAGCAGCCACTGTTGCTGCCGCATCCACAACCACTGTTGTTACAGCCACAGCCACATCCACAATTACAACGATTCCATCCACATCTACAAAGTCTAAAGCAACACATATATTGTACTCTCCTTTTTTGTTGGTTTGTACTATATCATATGGGACGCCCAGACAAAGTGTGAGTGATTGTCTCAATGTATTTTATTGTCACCCGTTGTTTTTCTTCTCATAAACTATAGTAGAAAAAGATAATTGGAAGGAGTATCCAACCTATGGATTCTTATACAGATGTAAGTACCCAGTGCTGCGGCCGCGGCCGCATGTCTTGCGGTACATCGTTTGGAAATGGATGCGGTTCTTATACAAGTCCGGATTATCCGGACATGAACGCATTCCCATGGGACTCATGGGGAAGCAATCCTGCGCTTTCCTATCCTACACCTGCAGCCCCAGTCACTCAGCCAGCCAATATGTCGTGTCCCTCCACAGAGGGAGGCGTGCTGGAACAGCAGTTTCCGGTGGCCATGGCTTATGTACCGTGGCAGCAGTGGCAGACCACCTATGCCCCTGAAAGAGGCCTTGTCCAGGGGACTATTTTCCCTGGCCTGGATTTACAGTTTAATTACGGGAGGTGCGGAAGATGATGAATCAGATGATGAATCCCGACTTTAATGCCTCCCGTGAGGCCATGCTTCGTGAAGTGGACCAGGCCGGCTTTGCAGTGGTTGATGCCAACCTCTACCTTGACACCCATCCATGTGACGCAGCCGCCATTGATTACTATAATCAGATGGCAAACGCATACAGAAACGCCGCCGCAGCCTTTGAGGCGCAGTTTGGACCTTTGACAGCTTCCGCTAATACAGATGCTGCATACTGGTCCTGGATTAACGATCCGTGGCCATGGGAAGGAGGGTGCTATTAATGTGGATTTATGAGAAGAGATTGGAATTTCCAGTTAATATCAAAGAGCCCAATGCCCAGATGGCTCAGTTTATAATGAGTCAGTATGGTGGGCCGGACGGCGAAATGGGCGCCTCCATGCGTTATCTTTCCCAGCGCTACGCCATGCCATATAAAGAGTGTAAGGGAACCCTGACCGATATCGGTACGGAGGAACTTGCACATCTGGAAATCGTGGCTGCCATTATCCATCAGCTGACAAAGGGACTGACTGCCGACCAGTTGGTAGAGCAGGGCTTCGGACCTTACTATATCGATCACACCACAGGTATCTGGCCCCAGGCGGCAGGAGGAATTCCTTTTAATGCATGTGAGTTCCAGTCCAAGGGAGACGTAATTACGGACCTTCATGAGGATATGGCTGCAGAGCAGAAAGCCAGGAGCACCTATGACAATATCCTGCGCGTTGTGAAGGATTATGACGTCTGTGAACCCATCAAATTCCTGAGGGAAAGGGAAGTCGTTCATTATCAGAGATTCGGTGAACTGCTGCGTATCACCCAGGAGAAGCTGGACAGCAGGAATTTCTATGCGTTCAACCCTGCCTTCGATATGCAGTCACCATCCTGCCAGGACCAGATGAGACAGATGTAAGTTCATTCTTTCGTACCAGCGCAGGTGACTGAATCAGGCTGTTTATACGAATTGTATTCAGAATTATATGTGAAAGGCGCTGCAGGCCCAGGGGAAAAACCATGGGCTGCAGCGCTTTTCTTTGGCTCGGTTAATGTATATCGTACATATCATACGTCCATACAGTTTTCCAATCTCACCAGCTCTCCGCCAATGAGTTCCACATCCTCCTCCTGGTGGGTTGAGAGGATTAAAAGCCGTCCGTCTTGTTTTTCCCTGATATACGAAATGACATTGCGTTTCAATTCGTCATCCATGCCGGTAAAAGGTTCATCCATGAGAAGAATATGGGAGGGGATAAGAAGGGCACGGGCGACAGCCACACGGCGTTTCATGCCGCCGCTTAAGGTGGATACAGGGCGGTTCAGGCATTCCTCCGGAAGCAGGCGGGCCAATTCCCATTTAATACGGGGAGCCTTGAGCGACCGGCCGGCACACATGGCTACATTTTCAATCGGAGAAAAGGATTCGCAGAGCCGGTCCTCCTGAAAGACAGCGGAAGCAGGCAGGGAACTCATGTCCTGGGGGGTTCCGTCTGCCAGTATCAAGCCATGGTCTGCTTGCTCCAACCCCATGAGAATGCGCAGCAGAGTAGTTTTACCTGAACCGGATGGACTCATGAGACAATAACATTGGCCCTGCTGAAAGGACAGGTTTAGGTTCTTTAATACGGGCAGCCCGTCATAGGATTTGGATATATGTTGCAATTCCAGGGTCATTCCATACACGCTCCTTAATGCTTTATTTTCTTTAGCAGATAAAGAAAAAAACGTTCAAACAATGCGCTGATTATTATGATGACAAAGGTCCAGGCAAATAGCCCGGCCGTGTCAAGATACAGTTTGGAGTAGTACAGCTGTTCTCCAATGGAACCTTCCGGTATGCCGATGACTTCCGCGGCCACGCCGGATTTCCAGCTCATACCAAGAGCTGTACGGCACCCGTTTACAAGGTATGGAAGGAGGGCTGGCACATAGATATAGTGGATGCGCTTCCACATGGGCATACGGAAAACCCGGGCCATTTCCAGCAGTTTTTTATCCGTGTGTTTCAGCCCGGACAGAGTGCTCACATAGACCATGGGCACCACCACCAGAAAAGAGGTGAATACTGCCAGGTTGCGGGAGCCAATCCATATCAGTGCCAGGATAACAAAGGAGGCAACCGGAACAGATTTAATCAGAAGCATGACCGGGTCCAGCAGCTCCTTTACCAGGGGAAAGAGGTAGGCCAGGCTTCCCAGGAGGATGCTTAGGGCAAAGGCCCCCAGGAATCCAAGACTTATCCTGGCAAAGGAATTCAGGATGGTGGCCCAGAAGGCCGGGTCCGCTGCCTGTTCTGCCAGGGCCTTTACCATGTCCAGAGGGCCTACGAATATAATATTGTTGTGTATCAGGAGATTGGCTGTCTGCCATACTGCAATCCAGAACAGCCAAACCAGATATTTACGTATTCGTGTGATGTGATTTGTAGGTTGATTCATAAAGGATGTCTCCGCAGTCAGGGGTTAGGGCATATAGTAAAAATCCTCTCCGGGCATCTGTCCGCCGATGGATTTTGGGTCCTGTTCATGTAAGGTGGAGAGGTAACCGCTCAATGCGTCCTTCATCTCCTGACCGGTCAGACATACAATATTACAGTAGGGAAGGGCTTTCTGGGCAATGGGGGCTTTCTCCACAATACCCTGCTCAGCAATCAGCCTGGATGCATCCTCCGCATGTTCTGTGGCAAAAAGTGTGGAGGCCTCATGGTCCTTTATGAAGTCTGCAACAGGGGAGCGGTTTTCCCTGAGAAAATCGCTGCGTACCAGGGTAACTCCTGTCACCAGCATGCTTCCGGTGTCCTTGTTCAGCATGTTCCACTGTTCTGTTAAATCCAGCACTGTTTTTAGGTCAGGGTTCTGGATGCAGGCAGCAGTGGCAAAGGGCTGCGGCAGAACTCCGATGGCGCTGGAATCCTGTTTTAGCAGAGACGCCACTTCTGTGGCCTCGGATTTGAACTGAAGGTCCACATCAGATGTAGAAAGACCATTTTCCTTTAAAAGGTAATTCATGACGTATTCAGGGGTGGTTCCCTTTCCTGTCATATAAATGGTGCGTCCCTTTAAGTCAGCCATGGAGGAAATGGAATCATCTGAGGCAACCACATAGAGGACACCCAGGGTGTTGATATCCAGGACCATGATATTTCCCTGGGTCTTGGCGTAGAGTACACTGGCAACATTAGCAGGCAGCAGGGCGATATCCAGATCGCCGTTTGCAATCTTGCCCACCAGTTCATCAGCCTTGCCGGCCATGGTAAATTCATAAACATTGGAGGTCTCGCCCCTGGAAGCCTTGTCCATCAGGGATACAAGTCCCATGGAGGTAGGGCCTTTTAGAGAGCCTACACGGATGGCTGCCTGACAGGTCAGCTTGTTTTCATCAAAACCCGTGTTCAGTTCATCGCCGGAACCGGATTCAGAGGAGGACACTGCGCCGGAAGCGCTTTCTGAGGCCTGGTTCTGGGAGGCTTTTTCACCGTTCTGGTTTATGGTCTGTGCGTCGGCCTGAGCTTCCGTCTGTGTCCCGGCCTGGGCTTCCGTCCGAGCCTCTGTGGCAGGTGTGCCTGAGGTGCTCTTGCCGCATCCGCCCAGCACC
>UMGU01025984.1_pt1 | contig 10719 bp, 9 predicted proteins | sample 1965331 | NCBI WGS metagenome assembly UMGU01 (sample SAMEA4836078, study PRJEB28245) | human gut metagenome | biome: gut microbiome; material: fecal sample | place: Denmark | collected 2008
GTGCTCTACCTGCTGAGCTAGCGAATCAATCCTTATTTGCGAATCAGTTATTTCCTGATTGCGGGTGCAAAGGTAGTTACTTTTATTTAATTTGCAAGCATTACGTAGAAAAAAGTTTCAATTATTTTTCCTCGTTGTGGCTTGTTTCTTGATTATCAGTAGTTTCTACTTCATCATATTTTATTTTTTCTTTGTTGATAATAAAGCGTTGGTAGTAGGAGAGCATCAAAGTTGTTAGTGGCAAGGCGATAATCATGCCGAGCATTCCCATTAATGAACCCCAGATAGAAAGAGATAAAAGGATGATGGCAGGATTCAGTCCGGTAATCTTTCCCATGATTTTGGGGACAAGGAAGGTATCCTGTATGATTTGTACGATTGCAAAGACGGCTAATGCACATGCAATGATAATCCAGAAGTTCTGTCCGGTGTCGGCAGCTTTGAGGATTGCCAATAAAATGGTGGGAAGGAAACCAATGATTTGCAAGTAGGGAACCATATTCAATGCTCCGATGAAAAGTCCCAGAGCGATAGCCATGGGGAAATCGATAATCAGGAAACCGATGCTGAAAAGAATACCTACGCAGAAAGCAACCAAAGCCTGTCCACGGAAATATCTGTTCATACCATCCTGTACGTCGTGAACCAGGTTGGAGGCAAACGTACGGTATTTATTGGGTAGCAGATGCAACCATCCTTCAGCTATCGCTTCGTAATCCAATAATATAAAGATTACATATAATAATATAATGAAAGAGGCAAGGATGCTGAATAGAATGTTGAGAGATTCTGCAAGCAAAGTCCACACTCTGGGGACGGTATCCTTGATTGCCGCCAGGATATTCTCTTCACTTAATACACGGTTCAACGCCTGAAGATCAATGTTCTCGTGGATAAATTCAGAAAGATTCTTAGGCACATTGTTACCGGCTCCATTGGTGAGGTAAGTCACTAGCAAGTCGTTCATTCTGCCTATTTCCGAAATCATCGGCGGCACTAATAGGTAGAATAAAGTGACTCCGATAACCGTAATGAGGAATAAGGAACAGAAGATGGAAATAATGCGGCTTTTTAATCGTAGCTTATACTGGAAGAATTTGACTAACGGATAGACCATATAAGCTATCAGCCACGCAATAAAGAAAGGTAATAACACTCCGCTAAGACGTTCCACGAGCATTAATATTCCTACAACTAACACACATCCGATGGAACCGCGTATAAAACTGTCGAATGTTATCTTTTTCCTTTCCATAATCTGTTTCTTTTATAGAGTTTATACTTTCTGCTCATCTTCCCCTCGTGCACGGAGATAACATTCCCTGCACAGAGGCTCATATTCGGCTGTTTCGCCTAAAAGAACCTGTTTCTCATTCTTGACTGTACGATGTGAGAAAGAGGCCAGCTGACCACATTTCACACAGATCGCATGAACTTTGGAGACTTCATCGGCAATGGCGCACAATTGTGGCATAGGTCCGAACGGATTTCCTTTGAAGTCCATATCCAATCCTGCAATGATAACACGGATTCCATTGTTGGCAAGCTGGTTGCATACATCAATCAAACCACTGTCGAAGAACTGTGCTTCATCAATACCTACTACATCTATCTCAGAAGTAAACAGTAAAATGCTGGCTGACGAATCGATGGGAGTGGAGGCGATAGAATGGCTGTCGTGAGAGACTACGTCTTCTTCTGAATAACGGGTGTCGATAGCAGGTTTGAATATCTCGACACGTTGTTTCGCGAATTTCGCTCTCTTCATTCTGCGAATCAATTCCTCTGTCTTTCCGGAGAACATAGAACCGCAGATTACTTCGATCCGGCCTCTTCTTCTAGTCTCCTGTATGTGGTCTTCTGAAAATAATACCATGAGATTTTGTGTTTTCTTGATTAAATAAATATGTGGACAAAGGTAAGCAATTCAATGTGCAAGAACTGTTAAATTATCCATTATTTTAAGTTATTGCATAAATTATTCCTACATTCGCACCGTATAAACAATGGACTGACATGAAACAGAAGCTATTAACAGATATTGAGTTGGATGTTCATGAGTTGAAGTATCTCATGGATTCATTTACCAAGGAGCCGACTCCGACTTTGTCTGAACTGTTGAAGCGGAGCATTACACGGATGCAGGGGCGTTTGGAAGAACTGCAGCAGGAGGTGGATGCTGTTCAGGTAATTTCTCCGTCAGCTGTGGAAGAGACAGCGGAAGAGGAGGATGAAGTTGCCGGGTCTGAAGAGGATTCCCCCGTGATTATACAATCTCTCGAATCGGTTGTTGTGAAAGAAGATGAGGAAGGAGAAGCCATTGTTGCGGAAGAGAAACCTGTCGTAATAGCGGCAGCTGCAGAGACAGCAGCAGCAGCAGAAGAAGAAGAAGAAGAAGAAGAAGAAGAAGAAGGGAAAAAAGAGGAACCGGCAATTGTTGAGGAACCTGTCGTTGAAACTGTTGTGAAAGAGGAAGAACCTAAATCGGCTGTGTTGGGAGAAAGTCTCAAACTGTCTGCCGGCTTGCGACATGCTATCAGCTTGAATGATTCTTTCCGTTTTTCTCGTGAACTGTTCGGAGGCAACACTGATTTGATGAATCGGGTTATCGAACAGATATCAGTAATGAGTTCCTACAAGACTGCAGTCGCATTTCTGTCCTCGAAAGTCGAATTGAATGAAGAAAAGGAGGCGGTGAACGACTTTCTGGAGCTACTAAAGAAATATTTTAATCAATCAGTATAAAACAAAAACAAGATGGGAAAGCTATATGTAGTGCCTACGCCGGTAGGGAATCTGGAGGACATGACTTTTCGGGCTATCAAAGTCCTGAAAGAGGTCGATCTGATTTTGGCGGAGGATACACGTACTTCCGGTATTTTGCTGAAACACTTTGAAATAAAGAATGCAATGCAATCCCACCACAAATTTAATGAACATAAAACGGTGGAAAGTGTTGTTAATAGAATAAAGGCAGGTGAAACGGTGGCACTAATTTCGGATGCCGGAACGCCTGGAATTTCCGATCCCGGATTTCTGGTTGTTCGTGAGTGTGTACGCAACGGCATTGAAGTGCAGTGCTTGCCGGGAGCAACCGCTTTTGTTCCGGCACTCGTTGCATCGGGATTGCCGAACGAGAAGTTCTGCTTCGAGGGGTTTCTCCCCCAGAAGAAAGGACGGCAGACACGACTGAAGACATTGGCGGAAGAACACCGTACGATGGTGTTTTATGAATCACCCCACCGTCTGTTGAAGACGTTAACACAGTTTGCCGAATATTTCGGTGCTGAACGTCAGGCAACCGTGTCGCGTGAAATATCCAAGCTCCACGAAGAAACAGTTCGGGGCAGTTTGGCTGAATTGATAGAACACTTTACCGCTACCGAACCCCGGGGCGAGATTGTGATAGTATTAGCAGGAATAGATGATTAAATAATTTCATTAAAAAACGTAAAACGTAAACGTATGAAAAAGTTAGCTGTTTTATTTGTATGCGTAGCCATGTTAGCTTCGTGTGATAGCTTTAAAGGTGGAAGTAAAGACCTGAAAGCTGAAAATGATTCTCTTTTGATGGAACTGAACCAGCGCAATGCTGAACTGGATGATATGATGGGTACTTTCAATGAAGTTCAGGAAGGTTTCCGTAAGATCAATGCTGCCGAAAGCCGTGTTGACTTGCAACGTGGAACCATCACTGAAAACTCTGCCAGCGCCAAGCAACAGATTGCTTCTGACATCGAATTCATCTCTAAACAGATGGAAGAAAACAAAGCGCAGATTGCAAAGTTGCAGGCACAGTTGAAGAACAGCAATTACAATTCTGCACAGATGAAAAAAGCTGTTGCTGCTTTGACTGCTGAATTGAACGCTAAACAACAACGTATCGAAGAACTTCAAACAGAACTGGCTTCCAAGAATATCCGTATCCAGGAATTGGATGCTGCTGTCAGCGACTTGTCTGCTGCTAAAGAAACGTTGGCTGCAGAAAACGAAGCGAAAGCTAAAACCGTTGCTGAACAGGAAAAGAGCTTGAATGCTGCCTGGTTCGTATTCGGTACTAAATCTGAATTGAAAGCTCAAAAGATTCTTCAGAGCGGAGATGTATTGAAGAGCGCTGATTTCAATAAGGATTATTTCACTCAAATCGATATCCGTACAACCAAAGAAATCAAGTTGTACTCTAAACGTGCTGAGTTACTGACTACTCATCCGTCCGGTTCTTATGAATTGGTAAAAGATGACAAAGGCCAGTTGACATTGAAGATTACTAATCCTACTGAATTCTGGAGTGTATCCAGATACTTGGTTATTCAAGTAAAATAAGGTAGACATCCCTTTTTGAATTGCCAATGTGCTGATTCCTGGATTCAAGAAATTAGCACATTGGCTTTTTTGTTTCTTATTATACGCATAACTACTGATGAAATATAAAAATCTTTTTTTTGATCTTGATGATACCATCTGGGCTTTCTCTCAAAATGCCCGTGATACTTTTGAAGAAGTATATCAGAAATATTCATTCGACCGTTATTTTGATTCGTTCGATCATTATTATACCCTTTATCAGCAAAGAAATACCGAACTTTGGATTGAGTACGGCGAAGGAAAAATAACGAAAGATGAATTGAACCGTCAACGTTTCTTTTATCCTTTACAGGCTGTGGGAGTGGAAGATGAAGCGCTTGCCGAACAGTTCTCGAAAGATTTTTTCGCGATTATTCCCACTAAAAGTACTTTGATGCCTCATGCAAAGGAGGTATTGGAATATCTTGCTCCTAAATATAACCTCTATATCCTTTCCAATGGATTCCGTGAATTGCAATCATGCAAGATGCGGTCGGCAGGAGTGGACGGGTATTTCAAAAAAGTGATTCTTTCGGAAGATCTCGGAGTGTTGAAGCCTTGGCCGGCAATATTTAATTTTGCCTTGTCTGCCACTCAATCCGAATTGCGCGAATCCTTGATGATTGGTGACAGTTGGGAAGCGGATATAACCGGAGCGCACGGAGTAGGGATGCATCAGGCTTTTTACAATGTGACGGAACGGACTACTTTCCCTTTTCTTCCCACTTATCACATACATTCCTTGAAAGAATTAATGGATTTATTATAGGTTTTCTGGATTAAGTCGTATTTTTGTTGCGTTTTAATTTTGCATAAAATACGATATAATCATGGATAGTACGCTTCTGCCTTTTGCCTTACTTTGTTTCACTTCATTCTTTACATTGACCAACCCATTGGGAACGATGCCTGTCTTCCTTACCATGACTCATGGTATGACGGATAAGGAACGTCAGTCTATCGTACGTCGCGCCACCATTGTGTCGTTTATTACAATAATGGTATTTGTCTTTGCCGGGCAGTTTCTTTTTAAGTTTTTCGGTATTTCTACCAATGGCTTCCGTATTGCCGGTGGGGTGATTATCTTCAAGATCGGCTTTGATATGCTTCAAGCCCGTTATACACCAATGAAACTGAAAGATGAAGAAATCAAAACGTATGCGGATGATATCTCCATTACTCCTCTCGGCATTCCTATGTTATGCGGTCCCGGAGCGATTGCCAATGCTATTGTCTTGATGCAGGATGCACATTCTTATGAAATGAAGGGAATTTTGATCGGCACTATTGCCCTGATTTATCTGCTGACTTTCTTTATTCTTCGTGCTTCTACGAAATTGGTAAACGTATTGGGCGAGACGGGAAACAATGTAATGATGCGCCTCATGGGATTGATTCTGATGGTAATTGCGGTGGAATGTTTCGTCAGCGGATTGAAACCGATTTTGGTGGATATTGTGAGAGAGGGGATGCTTCCTTGATGATAAAAGATAGAAGGGTTGAAGAGTCCTTAAAATGAAATTTATCTTTGCTGTAAAAAATGAACTACCCTTATAGAAGTTAATTAAGATATATATAAATAAAGCCGTAAATGGATGACAACTATCAGGAATATTTTATTTTAAATTACTTTTGTAAAAAATAGATTCCCGAGTTTTTTTATAACCCCCTTAATAGAAATGAGACTAAAACTCCAAGGCTTGCCAAAGAGTTTAGTCTCATTTTTACCTTTATAAATCAGTATCTTTTTTATATCTTGGAATTGGATATATTGTATCTACTCTTTTTTATTTCATTAAAAAGAAGTGAATTGTTTATGGATTCTGATCAGTGGCAATATTTAAGCTTTCATTACCGTCGAACTCTGTCATTGGAATCATCATCGTCATTTCCCAGTCTTCCGGATCAATATAACGTCTGTAGTCTAATAGACGTGCTCCTTCTCCCCATTATTCGATACGATGTTGAAGTAAATGTTTCTTACGTAAAACTATTTATGTATATATTTATAAATAATAAGACCTGCAATTTCGATTAATTCTAAAATTGCAGGTCTCATCTACTTATTTAAAACTTATCCTTATATGGAGGCAATATTAAAAAATGTTTTATCGAGGTAGATTATCACTCCATCCCTCTGTTTGTATAACTCCAAAACCTGAATTAACTTCAAAAGAAGGTATTGGGTACACAAATTTGGCAATGTTGAAATTAGTATACGCTCCATCTGCCACACTAATAATTTTGCCTAATCTTCTTGCATCAAAGAAGCGATGTCCTTCTTGAACCAGTTCTAATTTTCTTTCTTTGTCAATCACATCAATAATCGTCTGATCCTCTGCAATTTCACTATCATCCAAATCCGGGTTTCTTTTTGCCGCTACTTCCAACAGTTTTTCTTTAGCTTTACCATAATCAGGAGTTGATTGTTTTGCATATGCTTCTGCCTGTATTAAATACATTTCAGGCAGTCTGAAAACCGGCAAGTTAGAAATCTGATTATTGGTTGTGATACCACGCATTTTTCCACCAGTCCACGTACCGCCAAGAAGTGCCAGACGAATATCATTAGATGAATATTCTGCTATTGTTGCGCTGTTAATAGACAAACCGTATTTATTCCATAAAGTATTCAGAGCATTAGCAGATAAATAATCATCTTCGGCTTTTGCTATAAAGAAAATGTCTTCTGTCGAAACAGCCAATGTCGTGTACATATTCTTATAGTCTTCTTTGGTTGATACAATTGTACCACCACTTAGGGTTATTGCCTCTTGAGCCGCCGTAATAGCCCCTTCGTAATTTTTCATATAGAGTTTTACGCGAGCTTCAAGTGCAGCAACTGCAGCCGTATTCATATACTGTTTACCTACATTTTCAACACCTTCTTTAGCATAATATTCTTTAGCCTTCGTTATATCATCAAGAATCAGGCTATAATTTTGTTCTACACTAACTCTTGACACCTGTGAATAGGCAGGGACGGGCTCAGTAACGTTTACGATACCTAATGTCGTTTTGTTGGCTTCCGAATATGGCAAACCAAACATGTTAGTCAAATAGAAAGAACAGAGGGCTTTAATTGCATAGGCTTGAGCGATGCATCCTTCCACTTCTGTCAGATCCCCCTTTGTTACTTCTTTAAATGAAGCACCTTCTTTAATGATACGTGCACAACGGTCGATAGCCCAATATCCGTATGCCCATATTTCTTCTATGTATGAATTAGTATCCAGTATCTGATAGCGGAAGATGTCATAGAAATGGGACGTTGCAACGGAATGTGAAGTGATATCCGTTGGCGCATCTCCAATTGCTAATACATCACGTCCCAGAAAACGATATGAACCTAATGTGTAATATACACCATTTAAAGCATTCTGAAAATCTTGGGTAGTAACCAAGGCTTCTTCTGTCGGAACAGAAGTTGATGGCGTTTCTGTCAAGAAGTCATCGCATGCGGTGAATGAAATTGCCATCCAACCGGTTAATAAAGCAAATAATATTTTCTTCATTGTCATAAATTTCTAAAGTTATTTTTTAGAAGCTAAGATTAAGACCGAACATGATATTTCTAGGTACAGGATATGCCCAAGACTGCATACCGGTAGATCTAGTTTGTGGATCAAATCCTATAAAATCTTTAGCAGTGATAGTGAACAAATTGTCAGCAGAGATATAAACTCTTAAATTGTCAATAGCCACTTTATTCATAAGGTTCTTCGGAAGAGTATATCCTAAAACCATGGATTTCATTCTCAAATAAGAACCGTTCATTAAGAAACGGCTGGAATTAGTTTCTGCTCCCGAGTTGTCTCCAGCTACAAATTTGGGTACGTCGGTTATATCTCCCGGCTTTTGCCAGCGGTTGTCATAAACATAGTTAGATACCGGACCTAAGAAATAATGTCCAACCTGCATATCAAATGCAAATCCGGAGTTATATACTTTATTTCCCAAGGTGAAACTGGTATCAAAAGAGAAGTCAAAACCTTTGTATTTGAAATTCATTCCAAAGCCACCATAAAATTTAGGATCGGCAGAACCTACAATTCGCTGACCGGCCTCATTTACATTTTTTGTTTTCTCATCCCCTTCTTGTCCTTTATACCACATTGCTTCTCCTGTTTCAGGATCCACTCCTGCATATTCCGGCATATAGAATGTATTATACGCCTCGCCAACTTTTCTGATAGTTAGAGTATTCTCAATTGGTTTTTCTGTGGCAAGTTTTATGATTTTATTTTTATTTGCCGTACCAGTGAAACGAACATCCCAACTGAAATCCTTATTTCTAAGTACGTTAGCGTTAATCAAGAATTCTATACCTTTGTTTTCCATCTCACCTACATTTTTTAGGATAGACCCGAATCCAGTTGTGTAAGAAAGTGGTACATCAAATATCATATCTTTTGTCCGTTGGTTATAATAATCTACTTCGAGTGTCAGTCTTTCAAAGAAAACAGCATGGATACCGATATCGGCTTTTGCAACAGTCTCCCATTTTAGATCCGGATTGGCTATTTGGTAAGGAATAGCTCCTGGTTTACCATTATAAGAATATCCATAATTATATAATCCCATTGCTGCATAATAACCAATATCCTGATTACCTACAGTTCCATAACTACCTCTGATAGTCAAATCTGTCAACCAACTTTTGGTATTTTCCATAAAGCTTTCGTTAGAGATGCGGTATTTTGCTCCTATAGACCAGAAAGGAGCCCATTTGTTGTTTACACCAAATCTTGACGAGCCGTCATAACGGAAACTGCCTGACAGATAATATTTATCATTCAAGTTATATTCTGCATTCATAAAGAACGAAGAAAGAGTGCTTGCTTTGGTTGAAGATCCCGCCCCTGTTGGCTTGGAAGCATTGTCCAATTCAAAAACAGCATCACTAGGATATCCACTGGCAGCTGCATAAATTGTTCTATAAGATATTTTCTGTGCTTCTTGTCCCAACAATACATTCAAATGATGCATGTCTTTGAAAGTGCGGTTGAAGTTTACGGTATTGGTAATGGTCAAGGTTGTTGCCCTTTCCTGATTTCTTTGACCAAGCATACCGCTACCGGAATATTGAGGATTATAAATTGAACTGTAAAAGAACTCGTCCAAGTCAATTAAGCTCAATCCTGCATTTGTCTTCCATGTTAAGCCATCAATAATATTATAAGTAAAATATGGATTCACAACCAATGTAATCTGCTTTTGATTGCGTTTATCACCTTTTTCTTTATCGTTAATGGCTACAGGATTATAATTAACATTTGTATTATATGTTCCATCTTCATTGCGCACCTGTTCAAACGGACGGATGTCATATACTGCTACAATAGGATTAGTATATTGGCTTTCAGTCATAGTATTGTTTATATCGGAGAGTGCTCCATTCACAGAAAGTCCATATCCTATCCGCCCGCTTTTTCCATCTAAACTAATACGTCCGCTATAGCGTTTCATTCCAGTTCCGATGACGATACCTGTATTCTGAAAATATCCTCCACTAATATAATAGCGCAAATTTTCATTCCCACCTTGAGCACTGATATCATATTCTTGTGAAAAACCATTTTGCAGAATCTCCTTCAGCCAATCCACACTCTTGATATTTTGCGTCAAGTCCACATTATACCAATCCATAACATAGGCATTCAGCCATTCAGCAGAAGTCATGCCATCCTCACCGTCATATCCTGCATTTGTTAGTCCTTCGGTCCAGATCTCTTTGTATTTATCCAGATTTGTCGTACGATAATTATGATCTATCTTACCTACAAAACTAGTTCCGACTTTTGCATTCACATTAAAACGCGCTTTTCCCAGACTACCTTTTTTAGTAGTAACTACAATTACTCCATTCGCTGCACGAGCTCCATAAATAGCTGTAGCTGTAGCATCTTTCAAAACTGTGATGGACTCAATGTCGTTAGGATTGATATTAGCCATCGGACTTGCCGCCATATCCCCTGTCCCGGCTTTGTTATAAGCCCCCATTTTGTCTGTGTAAATGGCAATACCATCAATTACGTATAAAGGTTCGGTTCCAGAATTCATTGAACCAACTCCACGAATAGTAGTAGAAGCGTATGCACCAGGTTGTCCAGTCAAGCTATTTACTTGTAAACCAGCTACTGATCCTTCCAAAGACTTCATAAAGTTTGCATCTGTTTTTTTCATCAAGTCCTTATTATCCACCGTTTGGGCAGATCCCGTAAATGCCGCTTTTTTAGTTACCCCATATCCGGTTACCACAACCTCATCTATTAGCTGTGCATCAGATTTGAGAACCACTCGCAAATTGGGCTTTATCGCCACTTCCTGCGTCTGCATACCGATGTACGAAATCTGCAAAGTCTTTGCAGAACT
>UMGU01025828.1_pt1 | contig 10692 bp, 8 predicted proteins | sample 1965331 | NCBI WGS metagenome assembly UMGU01 (sample SAMEA4836078, study PRJEB28245) | human gut metagenome | biome: gut microbiome; material: fecal sample | place: Denmark | collected 2008
CACATGGACGTGCTCGAAGGCCAGCTCAAGGCGCTCGCCGCCGCCGACGCCGCAACCGACGCGAACCTGTGGGTCATGGCCCCGATGGTCGCCGACCAGCATGAGGCCGACTACTTCGTCAAGCTCGGCAAGAGCTTCGGTCTGAAGTTCGTGGGCGCGATGGCCGAAGTGCCGTCGATCGCCCTGATGGCCGACAAGGTGGCTGACGTGGCCGACTTCGTGTCCATCGGCACCAACGACCTGACCCAGTACACCCTTGCCGCCGACCGTACCCTCGGCTCCGTGGCCAACTATCAGACCGCATGGCATCCGGCGGTGCTGCGCGCCATCAAGATGATCTGCGACGCGGGCAACGCCAAGGGCATGCCGGTGGGCGTGTGCGGCGAGGCCGCAGCCGATCCGGATCTGGCGGTCGTGCTGGCCGGTCTCGGCGTCAACTCGCTGTCCATGACCCCGGTGGCGCTGGACGATGTGCGCGCCTCCCTCGCCGAAGTCACCTTCGAAGAGGCCAAGGCCAAGGCGGCTGCAGCCCTCAATGGCGACTTCTACAAGCCGGCCGAGTGATTTTTCCCCCTTCTTTCCTTCACTCGGCTATTCCGGACTTTGCGGCTGCGTCATCGCGGCCGCAGGGTTCCGCCACTGCAAATGTGCCTATGAGAGCGATTCGGTTCTGATAGGCCCTGTTTCCCGGAATGACCCCGTTCCGTGCGATCGCCGCGCGGACGGGGTCGTTTCGGTTGCGGGTTGTGTCGATTGCTGCGATTGCGTCGATTGCGCCACCGGCGTAGACGCGTCATACGGCCGCGTCGCGTCACGTGCATGCGCGATACTGGAAGCATGAAGATTTCCGCAGATTTCACCGTCATTCCCGACGCGTTCGCCAAGGCGGCGCCGCCTGAGAACTGCATCGACGGCACTCCGATCGTTTCCTTCCCCTTCTATATCGACGAGCTCGACCCGTCCGTGCAGTTTCTGCATTGGGAATTCGTCGATCCCGATTCCATTCCGGTGTGCGGTTTCCAGTGGAACCATTGGTCGCTCGCCAATCTGCCCGTGGACGCGCTGATGTACGATTTCAACGATTCACATGCATTGGCGATTCCGGCCGATTTTTCCCGCACGGTTTCCGCGATGATTCCCGAAACGGTGCAGGGACGCACGTCCGCCGCATCGCCGTTGTTGAAAGGCCGTAGCGACGATCCCGCCGTCACCATGCGTTACAACGGTCCGTATCCGCCTGATCGGGATCACGAATACTACCTGCACGTATGGGGCACCACCGCGCCTCTCAATGGTCTCAATCAAGGCTTCTGGCTCAACGAGATGGAACGCGCGTTGCGTAATTCCGGTGCGATCGCGGACCAAGGCGCTATCTTCCTGACCGGCAAGGCGTGACCGGCGAAACCGGCGAGAACAGCCGGCAAGGCGCAAACCGCGTAATCGCAAGAAAATACCAAAGAATACCGCAAACGTAAACAAAACAAACGAAAGGAACCTACATATATGGCATGCACCACGATTCTGGTCGGCAAGGACGCAAGCTATGACGGATCGACCATCATCGCCCGCAATGAGGACAGCGCGAACGGCGAATTCTGCCCGAAGCGCTTCATCGTCGTCAAGCCGGACGAGCAGCCGCGCCACTATAAGAGCGTGCTGTCCCATGTGGAAGTGGATCTGCCGGACGAGCCGTTGCAGTACACGGCCGTGCCGAACGCGGATCTGAAGGAAGGCATTTGGGGCGAAGCCGGCGTCAATGAGGCGAATGTGGCCATGAGCGCCACCGAAACCCTCACCACCAACGAGCGCGTGCTTGGCGCCGACCCGTTCGTGGAACTCACCCCAGCCAAAGGCAAGAAAGGCGAAGACGGCTACGAGCCGGAAGTGCCCGGCGGTATCGGCGAAGAGGACTTCCTTACCCTCGTGCTGCCGTATGTCAAGACCGCCCGCGAAGGTGTAACCCGTCTCGGCGCGCTGCTCGAACAGTACGGCACCTACGAGATGAACGGTGTCGCCTTCTCCGATGTGGATGAGATCTGGTGGCTTGAAACCGTCGGCGGCCACCACTGGATTGCCAAGCGCGTGCCGGACGAAGCATACGTGACCATGCCGAACCAGCTCGGCATCGACGAATTCGACCTTGACGATGCCCTCGGCGACCAGGAGGAGCATATGTGCTCCGCGGACCTCGGTGAATTCATCGAACGCAACCACCTCGACCTGGCCGTGGAGAACGTCACCCCGTTCAATCCGCGTGACGCGTTCGGCTCCCACTCTGATTCCGACCATGTTTACAACACCCCGCGCGCTTGGTACATGCAGCGCTTCCTCAACCCGTACGACGAGCAGTGGGACGGTCGGGACGCCGACCACCAGCCGACTTCGGACGACATTCCGTGGGCCCGCCAGCCCGATCGCAAGATCACCATCGAGGACGTGAAGTACGTGTTGAGCTCCCACTATCAGGGCACCCCGTACGATCCGTACGGCAAGCTCGGCGACCAGCATTCGCGCCACATGTTCCGTCCGATCGGCATCAACCGTCAGAGCCAGCTGTCCGTCATGCAGATCCGCCCGTACCGCCCGCAGGTCAACCGTGCCGTGCAGTGGATTGCCTACGGTTCCAATCCGTTCAACACGCTCGTGCCGTTCTTCCCGAACGTCGATTCCACGCCGAAGTATCTTGAGGACACCACCACGCGCGTCACCTCCGAGAACTTCTACTGGGAGAACCGCATCATTGCGGCCCTGTGCGACGCAAGCTTCGCCGACACCGCCAATGCCGTGGAACGCTACCAGGAGAAGACCGGCGCGATGGGCCACCGCATGGTGTCCACTACCGACGGGCAGATCGACCGTCTGGTGGAAGGCGTGGTCGACGAATTCGACGCCGAGGACGAGATCGGCGACGTGCAGCCGATGGAACCGGACGAAATCATCGAAGCCGTCCGCAACGGCGAGGCGCGCGAAGTGCTCGCCGCCGCCAACGAGACCATGGCCGCGCAGCTTAAGGCGGAAACCGACAAGCTGCTCGACTCCGTGCTCTACACCACCAGCATGAATATGAAGAACGGCTTCCACATGTCCGACTTCTGATATTTTCTGCGATTGCGCAATCGCAAGAAATTCTACGAAAACCCGCGTAGCAACCGGCTTCCGCACAGCGTTCGCCACAAACAGTTCCGTATGACGGTCGGCGCGCGTCCGCTGTGCGGGAGCCGGTTTTCTTTGGTGGCGCGTGCTTATTAGAATGGCGATTGTCTTTGCTTTTCCGCTCGTGCCGGCGCGCGTTGCATAGGCGATGTCTGTCGCGTACGTTGTGCGCCATACAGCGGAATGCTTTCCCAAGAAAGGAACCCAGTGACCAGCATTGAGGATTTCACCAGCCAATACGGTCTGGTGCAGAAGATTGATGCATTCGGCTATCTCGATTACCTGAAGAGCAATCCCGATGCGCCGCGCAAGCACGGCAAGGTCGTGCTCGTCACCGCCGACACCCCGCTGAAGGCGTCCCGCGGCGAAGGCAAGACCACCACTACGATTGCGCTGATCGATGCGCTTCGTGAGCGTGGCATCGACGCGGCAGCCGTGCTGCGCCAGCCGAGCATGGGCATCACCGCAGCCGGTTCCAAGGGTGGCGCGTCGGGCGGCGGCAAGGCCTCCCTGACCCACCCGGAGCTGATCGACTGGGGTCTATGCGGTGAAATGGGAGCCATCGAGGCCGCCCAGAACCTGTTGGTCTCCTTTGCGGAGAAGGCTGTTGACGACGGCAAGCTGGACACCATCCTCGTACCGCGCGTCTCCGAAGTGCCGTCCCGTTCCCTGCGCCAGATCGCAGTGGACCGTGGAAAGGGCGACGTGGCTGAGCGTGTGGTGCTCACCCCGACCTGCGAGCTCATGCAGATCGTTGTGCTGTCGCGTTCCATGGATGAGATCTCCGAGCGCGTTGCCAAGATGGTCGCCGGCACGAAGGATGGCAAGGCCGTGACCTTCGGCGAATTCGTTGACCTGTGGCGTATCACCGGCATCCTCGGCGACGCCGTGAAGCCAGCCAAGACGGAGACCGTGAACGGCTCTCCGGTGTACGTGCACGGCGGCCCGTTCGCCAACGTGTCCATCGGCATTCCGACGCTGGTTTCCGTGGAAATGGCCTGCGCATTGCATGACGTGGTCATCGTCGAAGCCGGTTATGGTACCGACGCAGGCGCGCAGAAGTGGCTTGACATAGCCTGCCGCGAATACGACGCGCAGTGGCCGTCCGCAGCCATCGTCGTGACCCGCGCTTCCACGTGGCGCGACGATCCGGATCTGGCATGGCGCTACCCGTTCCACGTCCAGCGCCTCGAAGGTCTTGATATTCCTACCTTCCCGCTTATCAACCTGTGGGATGGCGAGGATGATCAGATTCCGGCGCTCAAGGACACTGCCAAGGAACTGGAATTCCGCGACCCGATCATCGGCAACCTGTACCGCGACGGTGGCGACGCGCTCGCCCCGCAGCTCGATGCGTTCGTCGATGCCGTGACGAACGGTTCTATGCCGGCCGAACCGCACAGCCACAAGGGCATGGCTCTGGTGGAGAACGTGCGTTGGGTCGCCGAGAACGCGTATGGCGTTCCATCTGACCGCGTGATTTTGAAGGACGGTTTCGCCGAATCGCTGGCCGCGGCTCAGAACCTATGCGCCAGCGCGGGCATCGACTTCGGTTCGCTTGCTTTGGTCGCCGTGAAGTCCCCGGCCACCATGACCGACAATGACCGCGCTCCGGAAACCGAGCGTACGGTGACGCTAAAGAAGGTCGAAGTGCATTCCGGTGCCGGCCTGGTGCACGTGAACCTCACCACGTCCCTGACCACGCCGATGCCAAAGATCGTCTGATTCGCTTGTGATTGCGCTACAAGATGATGCGTGTTGTATCTTCTCTGGCGCTCGCTGATTTGGCTTAAATGCAAAAGCCGCTGGTCCTGTTCGGGCCGGCGGCTTTTGCATATGGCTTTTCGCATATGGTTGCCAAACGACGTTTTATTTGATGAGTAAACCGTTTTCTTGTGGTTTGATTGTCAAGAATGGCTATTTTCCAACGATTTTTTATTTGACGGTTATTTGACAGGTCGTGCCGGTCGGTGGCTTTGCTCGGCTTCTACGCGATGCGGCTTCTGTGCCGGCACGCTTTTGCTCACGAGTGGCAGGTTTTGCGATTTTCAAGCCTTTGCGTCAGGAAAGGGGTATGATTACTGGCGATTTTGCCGGCTCTCACACCCCTTTTCGATCACGTCCCACCAAAAGAAACGGTTTCCTTGTTCTGAAGGGGGAGATTGGGAAAACCGTTCTTCGAACCGCCCGCCCGTCATACGGGCAGGCCTCGAGGGAACGGGGCTTCGTCAGAAGTTTCCACCGTTCCAGCCCCAGTCAGTCGTGGCGGTGTAGCGGATGTATGTGCGGTCGGCCGGAATGCCCAGCTCCTTGCCCAGCGCGGCCATGATCTGCTCCGTCAGCTTCTCCCAGGCGGAACCCGGCACGGAACGGCCGAACACATTCACTTCCACGTATGCGGCCGGCTTGGAATCGTCACCGCCGAAATAAATCGGCATATTGTCTTCGAACGGGCACATCAGCCAGCCTTCAGACTTGCCGGGAACGGCAGAAATCGCCTTGCCGTAGGCCGTCTTCAGCGCCTCGCGCTGCCCAGGGGTGGTGGATACGGAAACGTGCGTGTGGATGACTGGCATTGCTGCTCCTTGCAATCGTTGAAATATATTGTTCTTCGTTACCCAAGTTTAGGTGGTCTGCGCGCGAGTGTTAAATATCCCGTGTGAGAAAACTGATTGAACAGCTTATGAAATTCGGCATTGTGGGTGTGATCGCCTTCATCATCGACTGGGGTATTCTAAACATTCTCGTCGGCGCCTTCCACATGCACAACGTGCTCGCCGCCACCATCTCGTTTATCATCTCGTTGATCTTCAACTATGTCGCCAGCATGAAGATGGTGTTCAAGCATCGTGAGGACATGGCTCGCTGGATGGAGATCGTCATCTTCGTGGTCGGCGCGGTGATCGGCCTGTTTATGAACGACGCCATCATCTGGATTTCCACGTACGGCATGAACCATGATGCGTATGTCTCTCAAAGCGCCGAATATCTGATCCGTACCAACGTGGGCAAGCTTATCGCCACCGCCGTGGTGATGGTGTGGAACTTCGTGACACGCAAGTGGTTGTTGGACGATACGCATACCAACGCCACGAACCGTCTGAAGAAGAAGGAAAACCGCCTGAGCCCGGAGGAGCTGGAGGCCAAGTGGGAGAACAGTTTCTCGCACAAGCTGGGCGTGTGGTCGCTGGAACATACGCCGAAGGGCTGGCCGAAGTAGCTGGCGGCGTTTCGTATACGGCATACGAAAAGGCGCGTCCGAATCGGATTTTTATTGCGATTCGGACGCGCCTTTCTGCGGTTGGCGTACGTTTCCTGGGATTGCCGGCTCGGTTATACGGTTCACACACTCACGTTGGTAAGCGTCGGCTGTTCGGTGGATTCTTTGATCTGCTTGAATCCAAGCATGGCGATCGCCAGCGACGTCAACGCCAACGCCGTCACCACAATGAAACCGCCCCGCGAGCCCATGCGGTCGATGAACTGTCCGGCGATCGCGGAACCGACCGAACCGCCGATCGAATTCATTGCGCCCATCCAAGCCATACCCTCCGTGAAACGTGTGGGCGGAACCAGGTGCAGCATCAGCTGGTTGCCGTTCACCCACGTCGGAGCCTGGCAGACGCCGATGCACAGGTAGATGATCATGATCACCCATAAATGCTTGGCGAACATGAACGAACCGATTCCAAGATTCACCACCGCAAGACAGAAGTAGAAACGCTTCCACAGTGGAATCGTCCAATTCTTCGCGCCATACACGAGCGCGCCGATCAGAGAGCTGAACGAGAAGCAGGCGAATACGAAACCGGTGAACTGCTTCATATGCGCCTCTGTGGCGAACGCGACGATCGAAATGCCTGCGGCCGACTGGAACGCGCCCAAACCGAACCACGTCACACACACCGCGATCAGGCCCGGACCCCAAATCGACTCCTTGCGGCCGGCCTTCACATCCGCTTCGGCCTTCTGCATCGCGGCGCACACTTCGGCGGCCGTCTTGCCTTCCGAACGTGCTTTGTCACGCGCGTACTCCACCGCAGCTTCGGCCTGCAAAGCCTTGGAACGGGCCGTTTCGCGCTCACGGTACTCCTTACGCGTCATACCGGCCTCGCGTGCCAGCTGCGTCTGCGACTTCGGTTCGGTGGTTAGCTCCGTCAGGAACATCAACGCGCCGACCACCACGCATATGCCGGTGAACGAGAACGCCAGCAGGCCGGAAATCACGGCCAGCGTGGACGCCAGAGGATTGCCGATCACCCACATGCACTCGTCGAACACGCCCGACAGTGACAGTGCGCGGTTCGTTCTCTCCGCATCGCCCTTCAGCAGCGTGGTCCAACGTTGACGGCTCATCGCGCCCCACGGCGGAATCGCGGCCATGAATGGCACGATGCAGAACAGAATCCACGACGGCACGCGGGCGGTGATGCAGGACACCAGCGCAACCGCGGCGACCATCCACACGATGATTGTCGGAATCGACACCTGCCGTTGGCCGAACTTGTCTACCAGCTTGCCGAGCACCGGGCTGGTCACGGCCAGCGCGATCGCCTGCACTGCGGTCAACGCGCCGGCAAGCGAGTAGTTGCCGTAGTAGTGCTGCACGGAAATCGTGATCGTCATGCCGACCATCGGGAACGGCATGCAGGCGATTACCGATCCGATTGAGAATCGCGCGGTGTGCGGTATGCGAAGCAGCTCCGCATACCCTCCGAAAAGACGTTGGCCGATGTTTTTGACGCCGACGAGGACATTGTTGGTCATGCTTGCCGCTCCTTTCCGCTCACGGTTTCGCTCGTGACGTCCGCAGCTTTGCGTCGCGTGCGGACTGATGGTGGTGGTTCCCCTGAATTATTGGTTAACCGCTTCCGATACCAGCTCGCTGCCCCAGCCGTCCGAACACGTCAATCGATTGACATGTTTGACATGCCGCACACGGGGAGAAAGGTGGTATGGTGCGTGTTGTTTGTGTGTCTTTGTTGACCAAGGCAACTTTATGCGCAGGTACCGTCGTGACACGCGGTACATTAGGGCAGGAACCAATATTCGAATCGACGAATTTTTTCACAGGGCCGGCGACCGGCGAAACGTGCTGAGCCAGCACGTGGCCGGCAGGTCCGAAACGCAAGAAAGGCGGCCAATATGCCGGCGACAACCATCCATTTCGTGCGCCACGGCAAAGTGGAGAACCCCGGGCACCTGCTGTACGAGCGGCTGCCCGGTTTCCACCTGTCCGACGTGGGCGTGCGCATGGCGCAGGCCACCGCGCATTACATCGCGGTCAGCCCGCAACTGAACACCGTATCCGCCGTCTACTCGTCGCCGCTGGAACGCACGCGCGAAACGGCGGGGGAGATCCTCGAATCGCTGAATTCGGTACGTGGACTGCGCGGCGAGGAACCGCTGGAGCTGCAGACGGACGAACGCCTCATCGAAGCGCGCAACGAATTTCGCGGCAAGCGCATCGGCTTCGGCGAAGGCGCGCTGTGGAAGAACGGCAACTGGAAGCTGGTACGCAACCTGTGGAAGCCGAGCTGGGGCGAAAGCTACCAGTCGATCGCGCATCGCATGCAGGACTTCGCCTTGGAGAAAGTGGCGGAATATCCCGGCAAACAGATCGTGGTGGTCAGCCACGAATCGCCGATTTGGAGCTACCGGCACATGCTGGAAACGGGGCACCCCGAACACAACATGCTGTTGCGCCACACCGCGCTCGCTTCTATCACCTCCATCACTTACGATTGCAATACCGGGAAAATAATGTCCATTACGTACGCCGATCCGGCGGCGGACGTCGAATAATGTGAACCAAAACATGCGGTGGCTCAATCGCGGTCGGGGATGACTGCGGTTCGGGCCGGCCGCACGATATACAAGGAGAAAGTATGTCTTTTGTATACGACCAGAAGGTCGTCGACTCGATGTACGGCTCGCACGTGGTCTCCATGGCAGTTGACTACGGTGTCGATCTGGTCAAGATGTGGCCGTTGCAAACGAACCAGGAACTGGAAAACGATGTCAAATATGCGGAGAACCTGCAGGTGATGTTCTCCGGCATGATGACGCAGGTGCTGCTGAAACGCTCCGAAGAAGTCGACCAGTCGGTTGCGGAAGCCGTATACGAAGGCATGGATGTGCTTCCCGGCGTCGATCCGGAAATCATCCGTACGCTGATGGACGCCAACCACGCCTATGACGTGATGGCCTCCTACCACGGGGTCGACGGCATCGAACTGTTCATGGAAACCGCCAGAATACTCGGCATCGACGTGGAGACCCGAATCGAAAAGGAAATCCAAGACCTCATGGAGAACCTCTCACGCACTATGCGCAGCGCCTCCGGATTCGAAGTCGACGATGACGTGGCGGAAAACGTCGGCATCTGCCAGTCGGCCACGGTGGACCGCAACGAATTCGCAAGACGCTACCTCGCCTCGATGACGGTTCTCGACGCGCTGATAAACCTCATGTGCTATGGCACCGACGATTCGCAGGAGCAGGCCATCCGCGTGCTGCCGGTGCTGCTGTTCGTCAACTCCATGCGCAACCAGCTGTCGATTCCGCCCACTTTCATCAACGCCGAACAGCTCATCAACCTGTTTGGTCTGCGTGACACCGCCCGCCAGTTCGGACGGCCCCAGTCGGTGTTCGACAGCTCGTTCAACCCGCTGACGTTCTCCACCACCGTCAAGTACCTCGCTTTCTTCGCGGGGCAGGAATGGCTGCGGCATATGAGGTTCCTGGAGTGGGACCCGAAGCAGGCCGAACAGGACGCCAAAGACGAGGACGAGCGCAAAAGCAGGGAAGCGCTCGCAAAGAAATACAATTTGACGAGCGATGGCGATAACGCGGCTTCCGACGCGGATTTGGATTCGTCTGCAGACTCGAATTTGTCTGAGGATTCGGACTCGTCGGAAGAGGCCGGTTCGGAGCCGACCGAGGAATAAGTGTTGCGGGCGGTCGTGTGACGTCTGACGGTGAAGGCTTTGCGTGTACTTGCGTTGCGTGCGCTTGTGCTTGCGCTCGAATTGCGCGTGGCCGTCGCCTATCCCACGCGTTACATCCGCAACGACGTCACTACCCGTAACGAATGATCTGAAACGAATAATCCCGGTATCCTGCGATTGCACAGGATACCGGGATTATTCGTTATTCGTTATGGTGTGCCACGTTTTGTGTGGCGATAAGGCGGGGATCAGAGCGAAATCAGAGCTGCTGATCGGTGCCGTTCGCCGAATCATTCGGTACTGCCGAAGCGTCCGAATCCGCCGGAGCGTCGGTATTCGGCTGCTCGTGCGGATGCTGGAACTGGGCCGGCACTTCCGGCATCGGCGGAATGGACGGTGTCGGAGGCATGGTCGGAACAGCCGGCATCGGAGGCATAGACGGTACGGACGAAGCCTCCGCCAGCGGATTCTGCTGAGGTGCGGCGTATTGCGGCGCGGCGTGCTGCTGCGCGGCGTCATACTGCGGTGCCGGAGCTGTGTACGAATCGGCCGGAGTCGCTGGTGCCGTGTACGGCGCGGCCGGTGCCGC
>UMGU01014069.1_pt1 | contig 10666 bp, 8 predicted proteins | sample 1965331 | NCBI WGS metagenome assembly UMGU01 (sample SAMEA4836078, study PRJEB28245) | human gut metagenome | biome: gut microbiome; material: fecal sample | place: Denmark | collected 2008
ATTAATCCTACTCAGCCCCCAGCGCAGCCATGGTCACATAGTTATAGGGCTTGTTAAAATGAGGGAGGAAGAACAGATCAAACAGCTTCAGCTTATCTATGGTCACCTGTTCCTCCACTGCCATGGAGAACATGTGGATACCCATGGATACGTCATAATCCGAGCACATCTGGGCTCCCAGTATGATTCTGGATTTCCTGTCATATACAATACGTATCTTCACCTTATGGTTTCCGTTCTCCATAAACTCTGCCTTCTGCCAGTCCTCATAATCCGCTGCCGCAGCGTCGTATCCCATCCGCTTTGCCCTGGCCAGGCTGATTCCCGTGCTGAGCATGTGAAGTCCCCATATACTGATTCCGTTGGATCCCTGAACGCCCACGGATTCCAGAACCTTGCCGCACGCGTTATGGGCCGCGATGATTCCGGAGCGCACCGCGTTGGTAGCCAGGGCAATGTAATCCGCAGCCTGTATGGCATTGTTATAAACTGTAGCGCAGTCCCCCACCGCATACACCCCGGGCATGCTTGTCTCCTGCCTGCGGTCCACCAGAAAGGCCCCATTTCCAAAGGTCCTGAGTCTCCCCTGTCCAAGGGATGTGTTGGGCCTAAATCCAATACCGAATACCACCATATCCGCCTCATAACATCCCTGGTCCGTCACCACACGTTCCACCCGTCTTTTGCCCTCCAGTCTCACCACCTTCTCCCCAAAAGCCAGCTTCACCCCGTGCTCCTGCAGATTGTGCGCCATCCTGTCAGAAAACTCCCTGTCATAATATCCGGACAGGCATGTATCCGCCAGGTCAATCAAAACCACCTCCCGGCCATTCCTCTTAAACGCCTCAGCCAGCTCCACCCCGATATATCCGGCGCCCACCACAGCCACCTTCTTAACAGAAGTATCCTTAAGCTTCTCAATCACATCCCTGGCATTCTGATACAGCTTCACAAACTGCACATTATCCAGCCCCATCCCCTCAATCTCAGGGCGCAGCGGAACAGACCCGGTGGCCAGAATCAATTTATCATACTCCTGCACATAATTCTTTCCGTCCTTTCCCCTGGCATACACAGCCTTGCCGTCAAAATCAATTCTGTCAACCTCTGTCTCCATATGAATGACAGCGCCCTTTTCCTCAAAAGCCTCCTTACTGGAATAGAACAGCCCCTCAGGCCCGGAAATCTGCCCGCCAATCCAAAGCGCCATACCGCACCCCAGAAAGCTGATATCAGAGTTCCTGTCAAAAGCCACCACCCGATTTCCCGGAAACTGGTCCAAAATAGTATTCAAAACCGCCGTCCCCCCATGATTCGCCCCGATAACGACAATTGTTTCTTTCATATTCAATAACCTCCTGCTATCCTGAAATTTAAAATCCTGCCTGATTACTAACATACCCAAACACCATACGGTCAATATTACAGAATACACTCATAACTATTATTGCCAAAAAAGCCTATATTATCAATCCCCCGCATCCCATCCCCCGCCAAACCCAAATGTGTTATATAAAATATATTATATAATAAGAAGGAATCCCACATAGGATTATTAAAACCCCGCATCCAGCCATTATATCTATCCACATTCCACCTCATCCCCTATTGGCCGAGCAAAAATCTCACCTTCAAAGCTCTGCTCATCTCCAAACAACCCATAAGTCCGCCCTCATCCAAAAATGAGGAATTTTCTCCTCATCCTTTTTACATCTCCGCCAAACGCCCTCGCCGCTTCACGCGAGAAAATTCCTCACTCCTACAATTATCCTCACATCCATCGGCCATCACTCCTCTCCTTATGGGAGGATGAGACAGCGGACGAGCAAAAGAGCAGCCGGAAAATGAGCGGGCGGGAACGGGGAGATTCGGCGATTTTTACCGAGGGGTGCTGTCACTTAGGCGGAACCGGGGGCAAAGCAGGGGGCGGCTGAGGGCCTACACGGCCCGAAGCCGGTGGCACATGGAGGAGAAATCATCAGGATTTCTCCGGAATTTGCCGCGGTCCCCCCTGCTTTGTCCCCGGTTCCGGCTTAGAGACAGCCCCCGAGGGAACCATGAGTCAAATCTCCCCGCCCCCGCCCGTTCATTTTCCCGATCCCCTTCCCCGTCCGCGTACCATCCCTCCCATCTCCCCCCACGCACATTTTCCCCTTTAATTTCCCCTCTTTTTATGATATGATAATAAAGCTTTAATTGAATCAGAACGCCCCCGCCAGGAGCCAGGGCGTATTTGAACCATCATATATCACATACAGATAGGAAGGTAATCATATGAAATTAGGTATCGTAGGACTCCCCAACGTCGGCAAGAGTACCCTCTTCAATTCTTTGACAAAGGCAGGTGCGGAATCAGCCAACTACCCGTTCTGTACCATTGACCCCAACGTAGGCGTGGTTCCGGTTCCCGATGTCCGCCTGGACAAACTTACCGCCATGTACAATTCAGAAAAAACCACCCCTGCCGTCATCGAGTTCGTGGACATTGCAGGTCTGGTAAAGGGAGCCTCCAAAGGTGAAGGTCTGGGCAACCAGTTCCTGTCCAACATCCGTGAAGTGGACGCCATTGTTCATGTAGTACGCTGTTTTGACGACCCCAATGTCATTCACGTAGACGGCAGCATTGACCCTATCCGCGACATTGAGACCATTAATCTGGAGCTGATTTTCTCCGACATTGAAATCTTGGAGCGCCGCATTGCCAAGCAGTCCAAGGGTGCGTTCAACAACAAGGAACTGGCAAAGGAAGTGGAGCTGTTAAAAGCCATCAAAGCCCACCTGGAAGACGGAAAGCTGGCCCGCAGCTTTGAGCCGGACGGCGATGATGCCATGGAGTTCATCAATACCCTGAACCTTCTTACATGGAAACCCGTCATCTTTGCCGCCAATGTAGCTGAGGATGACCTTGCAAACGACGGTGCGGACAACCAGTATGTCCAGGCAGTCCGCGGCTTTGCCGGCGAGAACAACTGTGAGGTATTCGTTATCTGCGCTGAGATTGAACAGGAAATCGCTGAGCTGGATGACGACGAGAAAAAGATGTTCTTAGACGACCTTGGCCTTACAGAGTCCGGTCTGGAGAAACTGATTGCAGCCAGCTACCGCATCCTGGGCCTTATGAGCTACCTGACAGCAGGCCCCCAGGAGAGCCGTGCATGGACTATCAAGGTGGGCACCAAGGCACCCCAGGCAGCCGGAAAGATTCACAGCGACTTTGAACGTGGATTCATCCGCGCCGAAGTAGTCAACTACGACGACCTGATGGCCTGCGGCAGCATGAATGCAGCCAAGGAAAAAGGCCTGGTACGTTCCGAGGGCAAGGAATATGTCATGAGGGACGGGGATGTTGTGCTCTTCCGCTTTAATGTATAGGCGTGTATAAACAGCCGTTGCTTTGCAACTGTAATTAAAATCATTTACACAAGTTTTATAAATCTTAAGCTTTCTATTCATATGACAATGAAAAACCGGCGTCGTCCGTCACACTGCAGCCATGGATGATGCCGGTTTCTTCTTTTTTCTTTTTTTCTTTTTCTCCTTATTCTTCCTCCTTATTCTTCCTCCTTCACCTTCTTTCGCCCTCATTTTCCTTCGTTCTCCTTCTCACCATCTTCCATCACCTCCTTTCCTTCAACCGGGCATTCCATCCTCCCCTCTTCAGTATCCCCGGCTCCGCTGCCTCCACGGACTCCACGGAGCGTTTGTTGTATTTATCCCCCATATGGGCTATGATAGACAAGGAGGTGAAGAAACATGGATTGCAGCAAAGTAGGAAATCTGATTTATACCCTGAGAACAGAAAAAGGAATGACCCAGAAGGCCCTGGCCAATGCCATGAACATCAGCGACAGGACTATTTCCAAATGGGAACGCGGCGCCGGATGCCCCGACGTATCCCTTCTGCGGGAGCTTTCTGATATTTTAGGAGTTAATATTGAAAAAATACTGTTGGGCGATTTGGAGCCCAATAAAAAAGATGGAGGAAATATGAAACGAATCAAATTCTATGTATGCCCTGTCTGCGGAAATGTAATATCCAGCACAGGCATGGCGGAAATCTCCTGCTGCGGCAGGAAATTGAATGCCCTGAAAGCCAGGCCCGCGGACCTTTCCCACAGCGTGTCTGCAAAAGCAGTGGAGGGCGATTATTACATCACCCTGGAACATGATATGGAAAAGCAGCACTATATCACATTCATGGCATATGCCGTCTATGACAGAGTGCTTTTGATGAAACTATATCCGGAACAGGCAGCCCAGGTACGTTTCCCCAGGTCTGGTCACGGAGTGCTGTATATCTGCTGTAACAGCCACGGGCTTTTCTCAGTCAGTCTGTAGATACACCAGACACCTCCCTGTTACCGTTAATTTACTGAAGCAACCCAGCTGCCATTAAAATTCGTATTGGCAGCCGGTAACAGAGTAAATAAACAAGCCGCCTTTCAACACAAGGTTTTCAGCCGTACTTCCAATTCCACATTTCTCCCCAAAACAGCTCTTTCTCTTAAATCCCATTGACATTGCCCTTCATATCATGTATGATATCTTATAGACCGACGGTCGGTCTATAAGATAGGAGGGCAAGACATGGCGCGTATTGTTAAGGAAGCCGACGAACGGAGAAATGAAATTCTGGACGCTGCTGAGACGCTTATTACAGAAAAAGGGTACTCAAAAACCACCATTATTGATATCCTGAATCAGGTAGGTATTGCAAAGGGTACTTTTTATTATTATTTTAAATCCAAGGAAGAGGTGATGGATGCCATCATAGAACGTTTCATTGAACAGGACGTACAAAAGGCCCGGCTGATAGCCATGGATAAGAGTATATCACCGGTCCGGAAAATATGCCGGATCATAGCTGCCGGACAGCCCCGGACAGATGGCCCCAAGGACAGGATGATTGAGGAGTTCCATCTGCCGGCCAATGCCCTGATGCACGAAAAAAGCATTGTGCGCTCGATTCTGGCCCTCTCCCCCATCCTGGGCGAGATCGCTTCCCAGGGAGTGAAGGAGCGCCTGTTCTCCACAGAGCATCCACTGGAAGCCATGCAGATACTGTTGGTTTCCGGGCAGATATTGTTTGATTCCTCTATGTTTACATGGACACCTTGTGAGATGGAACAAAAGATAAACGGATTCATAGAAGCCATGGAAGCTGTCCTGGGCGCTGAAAAGGGAACCTTTGAACCCATGAAACAGATTTTGGCCGCGGGAAGCGGATGTATTTTACAGGAATCAGAATCACGGAGGGCTGAATGATGGCAAATAGTCCCATATCGGGAAACAGGGATTTCCGCCTCATGGTAATCGGGCAGATTATCTCCATACTGGGATCTGCCCTGCTGCGGTTTGCCCTGTCCCTCTATGTACTGGACATTACGGGAAGGGCGGACATCTACGCCGCCCTGTATGCATTCTCCAATATTCCTCTTCTGATTTCCCCTGTAGGCGGAGCTGTTGCCGACCTTTTTAACAGGCGCAATCTGATGGTGCTCTTCGACTTTACCAGCGGTATAATCATATCTCTGTACTATGTAAGCCTCCGTCTGGGGGGGACTTCCATCTTTCTTACAGGCGCTGTCCTGATACTGCTCTCTGTCATCAGTTCCATGTATGGACCGGCGGTGACGGCCAGCATTCCCCTTTTGGTGAAGGAGGAACATCTGGAGGGAGCAAACGGCCTTGTAAACGGGGTCCAGGCCCTCTCCAATGTGGCGGCCCCGCTGATTGGCGGCATGTTCTACGGCATATTCGGGGTCAAAGCCCTGGTGTGCGTCAGCGGAACCGCATTTATCTGTTCCGCTGTACTGGAGCTGTTCATCCATATTCCTTTCCGCAAACGCGAATTCACCATGCCCGTCATTCCCACCATTGCGGCCGACTTAAAGGAAGGCTTTTCCTATGTCGGCCGAAATCCTCTCATACTGCGCTCCATGATTCTGGCTTCCCTGCTGAATCTGGTTCTGACCCCGTTTTTTGTGGTGGGAGGGCCTGTCATTTTAAGGACAGCCATGAAAAGCACGGACGCCATGTACGGAATCGGCATGGGAACCATCAATCTGGCTACTATATTAGGCGCCCTGTCCATGGGCGCTGCCGCTAAAAAGATGCGCATGGAAAACCTGCACCGCCTTCTGGCAGCCATCGCCCTTCTGTTCCTTCCCATGGCACTGTCCGTAACCCCTGCATGGATCAGCCGCGGTTTTTATCCGTCCTATCTGATGTTCCTGGCCTGCGCTGTCCCCATTGCCATGATTATGACCATCATTTCCATCTTCGTTATCACAAAGGTCCAGAAGGAGACTCCCAACGAAAATCTTGGAAAGGTGATGGCCATTATCACGGCAGTGTCACAGTGCGCGGCTCCCCTGGGCCAATTGGTCTGCGGATTTATCTTCCAGACCTTCCCGGCAAGGATTTACCTTCCTGCCCTTTTCACCTGCATTGCCATGGCGGTGATTTCCCTGGCCGCCAGGAAGTTATGGTCAGAAACCGCCGTATCTTAATTTGAGCGTTCCCTTAATGTGAGTGTTCCCCTAATGCGAGCGTTCCCTTAATACATGGGTTCCAAATACACGGGTTCCCTCTTCCTGGCAGTCATCATATAGCGGTGGATGGTCCCCTCAATGGAGCCCCCGGACTCCAAAAGGCCCTGGGCGGCAGCCAGTCTGTCCAGACAGCCATCCACACAGAAGCCGGGGAATTCCCACTCAATGATTTTGGCAAACCATACAAGCGCCCCTACGTCAAAAAAGCGTATGGGACGGAAGGCTTCACCTTGCTCCAGAATATCAAACCCGGACTCCTTAAGCTTTTTGGACTGCTCCTTCAGATTCATTCCCGGGAAAGGTTTTGGCGTGCCGGGCAAAAGCAGCTCCACCAATTCCCTGTCATTGTCCTCCCCCACCTGCTGGGTTATGAAAATGCCGCCCGGTTTCAGGATACGGTTCACTTCCCCCGCATCATAATTTCCATGACGATTTATTACCATGTCAAAACAGCTGTCCGCAAAGGGCAGCGTCTGATTCCCCGGCGCCTCCCTGAAATCAATTCCCAGGGGCGCCAGAAGCCTCCGGCACAGCTCTGCATTGGGAGGATATGCCTCTGTGGCGCTGGTTCTGGAGTATGGATGGCCCAGTGAGAGCAGGAATTCGCCTCCCCCTGTGTCCATGTCCAAAAGATAATCCCTGTCCCCAAGATGGGACAGGATAATTTTCCTGTAATCCCAGGGCAGGCTTCCTTCCTCCCTGTACCTGCTGTCTATGTGTGAAAAATCCCACCCGTGGATGTGTGCCAAAGCCTCCTCGGCTTTCCATATCTTTCTTAATTCCTCTGTCTTCATATCGGCTGCTCCTTCCATCTTCATCACTTGTTCCATGGATACGCTGCAGCCCTAAAAACGACAGCCGGTATTTCCAGTCCCGACACAATGGCTGTCTTCCTTAAGGCTGCGCCGGGTAGTTATCTGACATGCTTTTTCTCATATACCCTCCTTGCCGGATATGTATGCAGGCATGTTTCCACTCTGAATTTTCGTACTGCATATTCCGAACCTGTCTGCACACATCTGTAATGTAATTATTATACTTCTTTTTTTCCACCGCCGTAAATGCGTACAGCCTGTTTATGATTTTTCAATATATTTTTTAGTGTTATCAATTAAAACCGTATTTTTTAGTATTTAATACCTATTTCAACACATAAAACCGTATTTTCTTTCTTTTTTCATTTTTTTGTGGCAGATTAATTGATATTATTCACACAAAAGCCGTATCCCTAACAAAAAACTGCGGCTGCGGAGAAACGAGGTATCATTATACAATTGGTAAGCAGCATTGTGGAAGGCATCAACAACTGCATCTGGGGCCTTCCCATGATCGGCCCTCTCTTCGGAACCCATCTCTTTCTCACCTTCCGGACCGGATTCATCCAGCGCAGGACCTTCACAGGCATCCGTCTGTCCGTCACAGGGCCCCGGATTCCCCTAATTGGGGACCAGGAAGTTCTTCCACTACTAACAACTAAACAGGAAGGGGGGCACGCTTTACACCAGCCGTGCTCCCCTTCCTGTTTATTCTCATCTCCCGGACTCCTATTCTTTACTGTCCTTATGGTCCTTACGGTCCTTCGTAATACGGCCCAATACCATTACCGCGGCCATGATGATGATAATGGCCGCAAAGATTCCGCCCATACCTTTTCCCATAATTTCCAGGGCAATCCCTACGTGTTCCATATTCATACGCTTCCTCCTTTGCTGCTGACTCCAGAGCCTGTCTGAAACTTCGATTCTTCCGCCCTACAGATACTGGGACACGATGCTGATAACCAGTCCTCCGGCAATAACCGATGCCACCTGGCCCGATACATTGGTGCCGGCAGCCTGCATCAGTATGATATTACCCGGCTCCTCCCTGGCAGCCATCCTCTGCACCACCCTGGAGGACATGGGGAATGCGGATATGCCGCAGCCCCCAATCATGGGGTTCACCGGTTTCTTACCCGCCATCTTGAGGAATACATTAATCAGCTTGGCAAAAAGCACGCCGCCGATGGTGTCGAATACAAAGGCCACCAGTCCCAGAACCATAATCATCAATGTAGCCGGGTTCACAAACTGCTCTGCTCTCATGCTGAACGAGATGGTGATGCCCAGGAGCAGTGTGATTATATTGGCAAACTCGTTCTGGGCCGTCTGGCTCAGGCTTCCCAGGACGCCGCATTCCCGAAGCAGGTTTCCGAACATAAGGAAGCCCACCAGGGCCACGGACTGCGGTGATATCAGGCCCACTATGATGGTCACGGCAATGGGAAACGCGATTCGCAGCTGTTTATTCACACTCTTGGGATTGTACTCCATATGAATACAGCGCTCCTTTCTGGTGGTCACCAGACGTATGGCAAAGGGCTGGATAATGGGAACCAGGGCCATATAGGAATAGGCGGCCACCGCAATGGGGCCGATGTACCTGGACCCCAGAACCTGGGATACCAGGATGGAGGTAGGTCCGTCCGCAGCTCCAATGATGCCGATGGAGGCGGCATCCCTCAGATCAAAGCCCATAAGACACGCAATGAGGATAGCTGCAAAGATTCCAAACTGGGCCGCTGCCCCGAACAGGAACAGTACCGGCTGGCTCAGCAATGGTCCAAAATCAATCATAGCGCCAATTCCGATAAAAAGCAGGATTGGCATGGCCTCCGAAGCCTCAATTCCGGTTTTGAACAGCCATTCTATGATTCCGGCCGCAGGTACCTTTCCCTGTACCATCTGGTCCACCACACCGGAATACGGCAGGTTGACCAGTATGGCGCCAAAACCCAGGGGCAGAAGAAGGGATGGTTCATATTCCTTCTTAACCGCCAGCCAAATCAGGATAATTCCCACCACATACATGACTGCCTGCTGCCAGGTTACCGCCGTAATGCCTTCCAAAAGAAAACTCATTTACTTTCCCTCCTTTGTACCATGCCCTGTACGTCATTCTTCCTGTTCTTTCTTTGTCTCCTTAAGGGTCAGCTTCACCCATTCTATCACTCTGTCTTCCACTTCCAATATCTCATAATCAGCTTCCGGCGTAACCACAGTCAGGGGCAGCTGTTCCCGGGACGGTATATATCCCAGCTGTTCCATTAAGTATCCGGACAGGGTATCACAGGAGCTGTCCATATGCAGGTGCATCTCCTCCTTCAAATCAAACAGGGTAATGCCGCCCGACACCCGGTAGACCTTATGGGGCTCCAGCTCTGTAAGCTCCGGCTCCTCCTCCTCGTATTCTTCATGAATATCACCAACGATTTCCTCGATAAGATCCTCCAGAGTCACCATACCGGACACGCCGCCGTATTCGTCAATCAGAATGGCCAGTTTGATTTTATTTGCCTGCATCTCCCGGAACAGGGCGTCGGTCCTGCGGTTCTCCGGCACAAAATAGGCCGGCTTTAAAAGGGTGCGGACATCCAGCTTGTCAAAGGAAGTCCTCCTGGCCTCAATGGTCAGTGCCTTTGTGGACAAAACGCCTATGATGTTGTCAATCTCCCCTTCGTATACAGGAATCTTGGAGTGCATGGATTCCAGAATCTCATCCAGAAATTCTTCCAGCGGCTCATTGATATCCAGCGCCACCATATCCTGTCTGGGCACCATCACTTCCTTGGCCTTCTTGTCGTCAAAGGAAAATATGGACGTTATCATCTCCTTCTCAATGTCATTAAACACACCTGCCTCGCTTCCGGTTTCCAGCATGGACTTGATTTCTTCCTCGGACACATCTGTCTCCAGGTTTTCATTGTGCATGCCGATCAGCTTCAGAAAGCCGCTGGTGGACAGAGAGAGCAGTTTTATAAAGGGATTCATGATACGTGATATATAATAAATGGGACGTACGCAGAACAGGCTGAAGGCCTCCGCTTTCTGCAGGGCAATCCGCTTGGGCACCAGCTCACCAAACACCAGGTTAAAATAAGCCAGGATGATGGTCACCACAACGCCTGCCAGGGTCTGGCTGTAGGGCAGGTTCCACTGCGCCATCCGTACCGCCAGCACCTGGGCAATACCGGTAGCCGCCGATGCACTGGAGAAAAAGCCTGCCAGAGTGATGGCCACCTGGATGGTGGATAGGAACACCGTTGAGTCCTTCATCAGGCGCTCTATGAGCGC
>UMGU01022904.1_pt1 | contig 10605 bp, 10 predicted proteins | sample 1965331 | NCBI WGS metagenome assembly UMGU01 (sample SAMEA4836078, study PRJEB28245) | human gut metagenome | biome: gut microbiome; material: fecal sample | place: Denmark | collected 2008
CTGCGCACTTGCGAAGCGGGAGCAGATCCCATTTTCCGTGCAGCTCGATCTGCCGGAATGTCTTCCTGTAGACGAAATCAATCTGTGTCTGGTTCTCTCTAATCTGCTGGAAAATGCGCTGGAAGCCAGCCTGCGTACTGCACCTGCCAGACGCAGAATCGAGCTGACCGCCTATCTGCATGGAAACAGTCTGGCCCTGATTCAGGTTGAAAACACCTATGACGGAGTCATCCGCGAAAAAGGTGGCATATTCCAGTCCTCCAAGCGAAAAGGAGACGGCGTCGGACTTCAGTCTGTCCGTCACATCGCAGAAAAATCCGGCGGGGTGAGTACGGTTACCTATCAGGACGGCCTGTTCTGTGTAAAGGTCATGCTCTGCGGGTAATTATGCCCTGCCTTTCCAAAACGGCACGACCACAGATTTCAGCAGTCTCGCTTCCGGTAATCCCTGTATGTACCGGATCGCCATTTTTGCAAAGACGTTAGATTTCACTGTGTCCCAATCTGCCAGTTTTACTATCTCGGCTGTGCCGTTCTCAAAGTCAAACCGCAGCTCGCCCCATTCGCCGTCGTTGTCCACCAAATATTCGTAGACAGCGGCGGTAATCGTTTCACCTGTTTTCCGACACTCCGTCTGCCGCAGAGAAATTGTGTGTGCGGGATTGATCTTCGTTGCTTTTGCCGTGCTCGTCGGAAGAGCTGGTTTTTCCGAAATCCCCATCTCAAACGGCACAACGGCATCTTTCAGCAGTCTTGCTTCTGGTAAGCTCTGAACAAACCGGAGCGCCGTTTTTGCGAAAACGTTGGACTTCATCGTATCCCAATCCGCCAGCTTTACGACCTCCGCTGTGCCGTTTTCAAAATCGAACCGAATTTCGCCCCATTCGCCGTCGCTGTCCGCCTGATACAGGTAGACAGCGGCGGCTATTTTTTGTTCCTTTTGCGGCGCTCGGTCTGTTTCAGCGTCACGGTATGGATCACACCGCTTTCCAGCAGCTTCAGCCGCAGCTTATCCAGTGTGCGCCGATAGAATCGCTCCGCACCGCTGGCTGTCGTTCCTTCAAAATCCACCGCTAAATCTTCAAAGGTGGACTGCGTGGACAAGGGGCTGACGCGCCCGCAGGTCATGCAGATGGCGTTCCGCTTTTCCAGATACCATTGCTCTTTGTAGGAAAGCTGCTCAAACGCTGCCGTGACCGCCTTTGCCTGTATTCCGTTCCATAGGATTTCGGCGTAGTTCCAGCTATCGTCGCGCGTCACATCCTCGCCGGTTTCTTCGCCGTCCTCGTCCTGCTCCGTGCGGTAGAGGGAAACAATGCTGCGGTTGCGCTGGGCAATGGTCAGCAGCTCATCTGCGGATACGCTATCGTCCTTGTACCCGCTTTGAGCGGCAAACGCGGAAACTACCTCCGCGCGTCTCTTACCCGAATTGTTATAGATTGCGCCGATCTGGCGTACACGCCGGTACTCTGCAAGACTGGCAAAGGAACCGGCTTCGCCTATCATGCGGCAGAACAGCAGTCCGTCCCGGATATAGTGCTTCGCATATTTCAAAAACTCCGTTTTCTGCTCCGGGTCGAACTTTGGCAGACAGTATAGCAGCATTTGCAAAACTTCCAGCTTGTAGTCCAGAAACCGCGCCGGGTCATAGCGGTCATATCCGTTGCGGGTAAGAAAACGGTAGATCACGCCATTCAGCTGCTTTTCAAAGTGGTGCAGGAAGAAGGAAAAGTAGGATAAATCTCTTTTCCGGACAGCTCCCATGTGTAGCCCGCAAGCTGTGCCGGTATCAGTTTGTCACGGTTATCCTCCATGTCTGCACCTCCCACCGCTATGGCGTTCCATTACCGCTCTATCGTTTCTTTCACTTCCGCCAGCAGAGCCGCCTGCTCCATCTCGGCGGCATAGCCGCCCTGCGCATAGCCACTGTCTTGCAGGGCCTTTTCCAGCTTGCTTTTTGCCAGTGCTTTCATTGCGGCGGCGGTCTGCTCGTCCAGCGTACCGCGGCCAAGATACTGCGTGATCGTGTTAAACCGCTTTGTATAGATTTTCTTGATAGGATGGTCGGCGGCAAGCTCCCGCTGCTCCCGTCCACGAAGATTCCCGACTTGACGGCAGGTGCGCCCGCGTTTGTCTCCGGGAGCCAGACCGTCACAGTACTTGGCATATCTTGCGTCGGTAGTCAGGAACCATTTCCCGCAGACGGCGCATTTTCTCGGCGCGTGTCCGACGCATAGACCCTCGTACAGATCGGAGCGGAACATAGACACAAAAGACATATAGTGCATCCGGCGCATGAGCTGCGGCGCGTCTTGCGCGGAGCGGACGGAAGATACATATTGAATTGTTGTGTTGGAAAATGCCTGCCATGACTTGTCATCCAGCGACAGCTTCGGCTGTCCGGAGAATATCCTGCCAAACACCTGCGCATAGCCGTCCGGAGTCCGCTTCCCCTTATGCAGCTCGTCTGCAAACGCCGTCATACCACTTTTGTAGTTGCGAATGGTGGCGGGGAGTTCCTCCGCAAGGGTGATGATCTTCGTTATGCCAACGCCCTGCCTGAACTGTTCGTTGAAGGTGGCCAGCAGCCCAACCACGGCGGCAGCCTGCACATAGGCAAGGGTATTCTGAATCCCTTCCTCCGAGAAGATATGCTCCACACGCCCGTTGTAATAAGCAGCGTCGGCACGGGAAAACGGCGGTGTATCCTTCGCAAGCTGTATCATATGCAGAACACTGCCCTTGGCAGGACGAAGCAACTCGGCAGTCAGATTGTTCTCTTTGATTGCCGCGACGATCTTCTGCAAGGGAATACTTGCCTGTGCCAGCTTTTCCCTCAGCGTATCCGGGATGTTCAGAGCTTCACAGCCAATGGTGCCGCCGGGTACGGTTTTGCCCTCGTAGGTCACACTGTCCTGCCAGTAGTCCAGCGTCAGCAGATTGTGGTCAATGATTGGTGTAGCCATGCGCTTCCTCCTGTCATGTTTTTTGAAATGAACTTGTCATGCCATCCGCCTGTCCGCAAAGAATCTGAACATAAAACAGACAGAGAGGTGAAGAAACAGCCTCTTGAATCTATTTTACGGAGGATACAGCATGAACCTTTTTCAAAACGTCAAATATGGTGTGAACTGTCGGGAAGCTGCGGAACGGTACGGGGTATCTATCAACCGGCAGGGCAAAGCCCTCTGCCCGTTTCACAACGACCGGCATCCCAGCCTGTATGTGGCAGACGACCACTTTTATTGTTTTGCCTGCGGCGCACATGGGGATGTGATCGACTTTGCCGCGAACTTTTTTGATCTGCCGCTTTACGAAGCCGCCCAGCGTCTTGCGGCAGACTTCGGCGTTGATGCAAACCAGCCGCCGACAAAGGAAGTTCTTGAAAAACGCAGACAGAAAGCAGAAGCACCGGATGAACGATTTGAGGAAGCCTGTCACAAGCTGGACGAGGCGGAATATTACTTGGATATTCTTGCTTTCGGGGATTCCTATGAACGTGCCGAAGTTGTCAATTATCTGCTTGTAGACGGTCGGTTGGACAAGCTCAAGGAAAAAATCAATGGGAGGGATGCAGCGTGAACAAGAAGTATGCCGGGTTGGATTTTCCAGCATGGTTCGATGGCAAGGATGTTAATGAGGCGGCTTTTTGCCGGGAATTTCTGTCAAAGAACAAGCTCATCTATGCGGACAACGCATTTTTCACACCGGACGGACGGCTGACAGACCCGCTGCTGCTGAAAGAAAAAATCTACGCCGAGTTGGAGTGCTACGCCGCAAAGAACATTCCGCGCACCATTTCCAATATCGTGGAGATCATGAAGCTGGCGGCTCATGCAGAGAGCTTCCCGCCGAAGCCGGATGAGATTCATGTGCAGAACGGGACGCTCCGCATCGACGGCAGCTTTCTTGCGGGACGGTCTGAGATCGTGCGCAGCCGGTTTCCCATCGACTACAATCCGCAGGCAGGAAAGCCGGTTGTCTGGCTTCGGTTTCTTTCCGACCTACTCTACCCGGAGGACATCCCAACCTTTCAGGAGTATATCGGCTATTGCCTCATTCCCAGCACCAAAGGGCAGCGCATGATGATCCTCAAGGGCGAGGGCGGCGAGGGAAAATCGCAGATCGGTCCTGTGCTGGCGCGTCTGTTTGGCTGCAATATGAAAGACGGCAGCATCGCCAAAATTTCCGACAACCGGTTTGCCCGCGCCGATCTGGAACACATTCATCTTCTTGTGGATGACGATATGAAAATGGAGGTGCTGAAGCAGACCAACTATGTCAAATCCATTGTTACCGCACAGGGCAAGATGGATTTGGAACGCAAAAGCGTCCAGAGCTATCAGGGGTGGATGTACGCCCGCCTACTGGCGTTCTCCAACGGCGATTTGCAATCCCTCTACGACCGCAGCAACGGTTTTTACCGCCGTCAACTGATCCTGACCACAAAAGAGAAGCCTGCTGATCGTGTGGATGATCCCGACATTGCCGAGAAGATGAAACTTGAGATCGAGGGCATTTTTCTCTGGGCATTTGAGGGCTTACAGCGGCTGGCGGCAAACAACTTCCGTTTCACGGAAAGTCTCCGGACGCTGAACAACCGGGAGTATGTCAAGCGCGACGCGAACAACGCCATCGACTTTATGGAGTCCACCGGCTATATACGGCTGAAAGCGGATATGTCCGTCACCTCCAAGGAGCTGTATGCCATTTATGGAATCTGGTGTGATGAGAATGGGCTGACACCCATTCGGCAGCGCTCGTTCAGTGATTTTCTGATGCGGAATCTAAAAACGTACAATCTGGAGCATACGAACACCGTCACGAATGCCACCGGGCGCAGAGTGTGGGGGTATCTGGGCATCGAGCCGCTGATCAGTCCCCGTATATCTGAGAATTGGGGCAAATCGCTATGTACGTATGTACCGGAAAGCTGACGCGCACCCAATCGTGAACAAGTCTGCCCATGCCGTGAAATGCTGCCTGCCCTGCACCGCCGGTACGTATGTACACAGCAAAATGCCGTAATTCCGCTATCTACAGAGTGCCGGTAGGATGCCAAAAACGGCACATTGAAGTCAATCCTTGTGAAATTCATGGAAATTTTCACCGCAAGCCGAATGCAATGCACCGCCCGGTGATTTACCAAAGCGTGAAGCTGCTGCACCGGACTGCGGCATATCCTGCCGTTCCGCATGACCTCTCGCAGAACGATGAAGCCGATAGGGGGCTGCTGCGTACAGGGCATCACAAACGGAAATTTGAGCGGATTTGCGGCATGGCAGATTTTTCATCTCCCCGCACACCAGCATCACCGATACGAAACCACACTACACGAAATTATGGAGGTAAAAATTGATGAAATCCAATCTGAGAAATGAGAGCAAGTCGTACATCGTCCGTCAGGGAATGACCATGCAGGAGGTGGTCGATCTGTTGCATGACGAACACGGCTGGTCTGACAGCGTATCCAACCTATCCAATAAGCTCCAACGGGAGTCCCTGCGCTATGTTGAAGCCGTTCAGCTTGCCGATGCGCTGGGGTATGAGATCGTCTGGCAGCGAAAGAAAAGCTGACGAACCGAGAATATCCCGAAAGTCCCACCGGGACTAAGGGCGCACTTCTATACTCTCCTGACGGGAGTATGTGCGTCCTGCGGAGCCTATCGCCCAGACAGTTGCGTGTCCGGGCTGTTTTGCGTCGCGTTGCTCCGTACAAGTGGCTGCACCCCTTGCGATGCTTGCGCATCTATCCCTGCCCACTTCGCAGCGGAAACAATCTGCTGACGCAGACAATTTCCGCCGCAAAGTCTGAACAACTATTTCACTAATTTTGAAGGAGGTCACACAATGCCTAAACAGAAAAACCTTGCCGAGCTGAATGCCGAGAAAGAAAAAATTGAGCAGCAGCTTGCACAGGAGCAGCACAAGAAGCAGCGTCTGGAAAACCGAATCGCCTACTATGAGCGCGGCGACCGAACCAAACGCGCACACAACCTGATCGTCCGCAGTGCGGATATGGAAAGCATCGCTCCGCTGACGAAGCTGTTGACACGCGCTGAGTTTTATGCCTTTGCCGAAAAGACATTTGACCTGCCGGAGGTCAAATGTCTGCTCATGGAAGCGGTCAACGAACACAACCGGACTGAACAGAAAGAGGGGTGCTGAGTATCGCGCTATTCCATTTTCATGTAACGCAGATCAAGCGCGGCGCGGGGCAATCCGCTATTGCGTCTGCCGCCTACCGTGCCGGGGAAAAGCTGCACAGCTAATACTACGGCGAGATCAGCGACTACACCCGCAAAGGCGGCGTGATCTGCTCGGAAATCCTGCTGCCGTCCCATGCGCCGCCAGAGTATGCAGACCGTGAAACACTCTGGAACGCCGTGGAGAAAGCCGAGTGCGGAAAGAAAGCGCAGCTTGCGTCAAACGTGTTTCCTGTCTGAAATCCCATATCTGCACAGAATGCCATGCTTCCAGAAAGTATACCTTATGCAGGCGCTGTTCCATGTGCAATGCTTTCTGTAAGGATTTCGAAAAAAAAACCTGCAGACGTCTTCTAAAGCCGCCCTATGTCTGTAACGGCTGTGGAAAACGCTCTGTATGTAGTCTGGAAAAACGGCTATATATAGCTGACTTTGCCCACCGGGAATACCGTGATATTCTTTCGGAATCCCGCACCGGTCTTTCTTATTCCGAAGATGAGATCCGTTATCTTGATGAATTCATTTCTCCTCTGATCCGTCAAAACCAGTCTCCACATCACATCTGCGCAACCAATGCGGATTATCTTACGGTAAGTGAAAGAACCATTTACCGGCTGATCGATGCACGCATCATCTCAGCCATGAATATCGATCTTCCAAGGAAAGTACGCTACAATGCGCGCAAAGTGGAGTGCCACCTGAAAGTCGACAAAGCCTGCCTGATTGGACGCACTTACGAGGACTTTAAGGGATATCTTCTGGAATATCCTGATCTCGCTATCACCCAGCTGGATCCTGTGGAAGGGAAAAAGGGCAACAAGGTCCTTCTTACCATTCACTTCGTAAAAGCAGAACTTATGCTTGCTTTTCTCCGTGATCACAATGATTCCCAGTCCGTGATCGATATCTTTGAACGGCTTTACTTTGAACTGCGTCCGGACCGTTTCTGCTCACTGTTTAAAGTCTGTCTTGCAGATAACGGCACCGAATTTTCAAATCCGAAAGCAATCGAATACGACCGGCAGGGAAATCTGCGCTCCCGTATTTTTTATTGTGATCCGAGCGCTCCTTATCAAAAGGGCTCTGCGGAACGTAACCATGAATTTATACGCTGTTTTCTTCCGAAAAGAACTGACCTTGCTCCCTATTCGCAGGAGGATATCCGTCTCATGATGGATCATATCAACTCTTACAGCCGGGAAAGTCTGGGAAATAAATGCCCTTATGATGTATTTTCTTTTCTCTATGGACAGGAGATTCTGGATCTTCTTGGGTGCCACAAAGTTCCTCCCCAGGACGTGACACTCAATCGATCCATTTTTCACAAAGAGGGCAGCCATGAGAGTAGATAAGGATTCCATTGATTACCAGGTTAATTTAGTCGCCTTACAGGAGATGGAAGAAGCCGTTCCCATGACGCTAAGAGAACGACGGTGTCTCCGAAAGTGGGTTCATAAAGGCAATGAAGTCGAATCAAATCCATGGAACTACATGAATTCTGACGGAATGCCCCTGAACTACCTGCAGGCTTTTCGCATCAGATTTGGCTATTCCAACGGTCCATGGGACTACTGGAAAGGCTCTGACACAGAGCTTCTTTGGGATGAACAGCACCACTGCTTTCTCTCCAAAGATGAATTCTTTTAACTGACATGACAAACCGGGACACAGCTGCATAGGCCTACTCATACGGGTGGAATTTACTAAGGCAAAAAAAACAGGAAAATCCCACCTGCGATTTACTATGCCCTTTTTTCCTTGTTTAAGATCTATTTTACGCTATATTTTGGGAAAAATCATCTGTTTTTAAGCAGTTTTCACACAGAAAAATCCCCGTCCGACATGCGGACAGGGATCAACCAGACATTTACTTTGACAAACCGGAATTCACTTTGTCATTTGACCTTTTTAATTGATGTTCTACTTATTTATTATTCTGTTTTAAATACAGAAATCTCCGATTTCAGATCATTCATATTATCACCCAGTGACTGAGCCGTCTGATTCATGGTATCTACATTCTCCTGCAGTTTTGCAGCAACACTCTGAACCAGTTTTGTTCCCTCTGCTGTTTCTGCAATAATATCCGAAATATTCTTTACTGCTGCCAGAGTATCTTCACGCTCTTTATCTGCCTGCTCTGTACTGGATACGATTTCTTTTAACGCATCAAACAGTTTCTGCATGCATTGGTTCATATCATCAAACACTCCAACTACTTCCTGCACTGCCTCTGTCTGAAGTGCAACCATATCCCGTGCCTGTTTTGCATTTTCTACACTGTTTACAGTCTGATCTGTGATATGAGTTACATTGTTCTGAATTTCTCCGGCTGCCTCTGCAGAATGATCTGCAAGTTTCCTGATTTCCTCTGCAACCACTGCAAATCCTCTTCCTGCTTCTCCTGCTCTTGCAGCTTCGATGGAAGCATTTAAGGAAAGCAGATTTGTCTGTTCTGAAATATCTGTAATTGTCTCTACAAACTCGTTGATAATCTCAGATTCTTTTTTGAGCTCCTCAATACTGGTTTCAACTTTGATTGTTACATCTGTTGTCTTTGTTGCTCGTTCGCCCAGAGTCTGAACCATCTGCATACCATGATTGATCATATTTTCAGCTTCAGAAACCAATCCTTCAACCTGACCTACAATACTGCTGACATTCTGGATTTCTTCGGAAAGCGTATCTGTTTTTCTTACACATTCCTCTGCATGTTCGGACTGTTTTGTAATGCCATCATTGATCTCATCAATTGCCTGAATGATATTCACGGAATAATCTTTCATAACATTCGATGCCTGACGTACTTCCTGTGCCGATGACTCTAATGTATCGGTTGCTCCGCTTACCTTTTGGACAAGCTTTTTATTATTATTAATCATATGATTTGCAACCACTGCAAGGTTATTAAATTCATCATGACCTTTTACGCTGACTTTTGTTGTAAGATTTCCCTCTGCAACCTCTTCAAGTCTGCCGGAAATGCGTTTCATATTTTTCTGGATTCCGGTACTGATGATAATACCAATCAGCACTGCAACAACGCACGCAATCAGTACGACTGCAATCGTCACATTGCGGATATCATCTGCCTGTCCATTAACGATCTCCATTGGTACAAGTGCACATACAGCAGCATTTGTACGCTCCATCCTGCTGTAAAAGAACAGATAACTTTTTCCGTTTATGCTGACTTCTTTCGTGGTCTGCTGATCTTCAAGATTATTAAAGAAATCCTGTCCATAAAATACAGTTTCTCCATCTGCTCTTGTACTTTCCTGACCATCCGGAAGTTTTTCTGAAATAATCTCTCTTCCCGACTGTGTCACAAACCCAATAATACTGCCATCTCCCATATCGAGGCTGTCTAAGAACTGCTGGATTGCAGATGCCTTGACATCGATAACGATAAATCCTTTACCTGACTGTGGTGTAGTCTGATATGCCATAATATAATCTGACTGTTTTAAACCAAGTGTATCATCTAATGTATTATGGTAATCAACCCATTCCGGTATTTTTTTTCCATTATCAGAATATCCCAGCATTTCATTCTTATAATCTTTGTAGATACCCATCACTGTTCCGCCTGCCTTTGTGGATAACATCTGGACATCTTCTTCTGTCACAATATGTATATTACTGATAAAGTCATTTCCTGCCTGAGACGCACGAATACTTGATCCAACGCTGTTAATAACCGTTTTTCTCTGAACCGCATCTGTTTCATACAACCCTATCATGTATTTTCCCAGATCCGATTGGAATGCATACTTTAATGCTTCAGCTTCAATAAACGAGTTACTTACGTCTAGATATTGGTTTGCCATATTAATGGTCTGTTCATTGGAATCCCGGAATGTATCATACATACCTGCGGCTGCTTTTTTATAAGAAAATACCCCAACCAAAATTAAAAACAGAATCGGTACCAGAAAACATAAAAAAATCTTCGCACGTATACTGAACAATACACCTTTTTTATTCTCCATGCTTTGCACTTTTGTGCGTTTTAAAGCTTTTTTTGTCCTTTGCTTTTTTACACTTTTCACAGCTGTTTTCATCTTCTTATTGGCCATAATACTAACCCTTTCGAGCAGAATGTTCTGCCTCTTCCCCATGTAATATTTTTAAAATATATACTAGAATATCACAAAAAATAGATTTTAAAAAGTCAATTTTTGTAAATTTATACTTTTTATTGCCTTTTTTGTTTCTTTCTAATTACGAATACAACAAAAGACTTTAGGAAAAACCTAAAGCCTTCTATTTTCAGAGGCGACAATCGGAATCGAACCGATGATAAGGGTGTTGCAGACCCGTGCCTTACCGCTTGGCTATGTCGCCATATAATATTTTTAATGACTCCGACGGGAATCGAACCCGTGTTACCGCCGTG
>UMGU01001614.1_pt1 | contig 10427 bp, 9 predicted proteins | sample 1965331 | NCBI WGS metagenome assembly UMGU01 (sample SAMEA4836078, study PRJEB28245) | human gut metagenome | biome: gut microbiome; material: fecal sample | place: Denmark | collected 2008
TTCGAATGCCAAACTGCGATCGATTCAGATGCCATTTTGCACCCATTCATGGCAGGGCTCCGTTTTATCGGCCTGCATCACCACAAACAGTACCCGCTGATGTCCCCGGTGCAGGATGTGTCGCCAGAAATACTCATCCACAGACAGGGCACGGTCATCGGCTTTAATCAGCCACAGTACCAGGTCCAGTTCGAGCAGAATGTCACGGTACAGGGCTTCATACTCTGCATCCCTGTCCCGGCTCTCGCCCACCCCGGGCAGGTCAGTGATAACCATGCTGTGACCATGGCCATTCAGACGGAAGCGCTGCACTTCCCGGGTGCCGGCGTGAACATCACTGACCGGGGTGACCTCCCCCTGAAACAGCGCATTACAGAGTGAGGATTTACGGGCCCGCTTTTACCCATAATGCCAGGCACGGGTTCGTGACTGGTGAGTTTGCGCAGATGTTCCAGGATGTGACGGGAAAGTGAGTAAGGCAGGGAGGAGAGCGGTTTTTCAATTGCCTCAATGGCATCAGACGGATTCATACATGTATTCCCGGTGAAAAAAGACAAAACCCCGCGCACCGGAAAGGTGGCGGGGGATTCACGGAAATAATATCTGTCTGAAATTATCTGGAATCGATTTGGCTGTTCTGCCTGGTTGCCACCAAATCATGGTACGCCTGCTCAATCATTTCATTCAGCAGTTTTTTTGGGAGGACACCACGACTTCGGGCAATACTTTCAAGCTGTTTGTGGATTTTTCCGGACAGTTTCAGAGGGACGGAACCATCAGCACGTTCATCACGCCTTTTTTGTTGCTCCCGGGCACTTTTCAGCTCATCAAGAAGAATCGCTTTATGCTGAATCCTGGGGGCCTGGAAGGAGACCTGCGTAAACTTCGCTCTGTTCCGTCTGGGATTACTTTCCAGTAAAAACTGTACCTGTTGCTCATTCCAGCCCTCCCAGTTATCAAACGTGGCGCAGGCAAACCAGTATTTCTGCTCCGGGGTAAGGGGATTCAGCGGGGTTCCCACACACCGGACCTGCATGGCGTTCCATAACCAGTCACACTGTTCACTGTCCCTGCTGTCCACCCACGAAAAGGGGGAGGGGTAATCATTGTTTATGCTGGCCCATTCAGAGAATACTGAGTTGATAATCGTCCTCGTAGCCTCTGGTCCGGATTTCAGCAGGTAACTGGAGCAGAACCATATAATTTCACGGTAGATTTTATCCGGATGCACGGTGCGCATCGGCTTTTCTCTGGGACCGGCAATCTTCGGTTGCGATGGAAACCCCGTGGCAAACCGCAGATGTTCCGGGGGCATTCCTGAACGTTTTTCAGGAATGGGTGTGAGTCCTGCGTTTCTGGTCTTTTCCGCTTGTCCGGTATTGCCTCCGGCCGGAGTGTTGTCGGGAGTATCTTCCGGAGGCGAGGTGTTTTCATTAGTTGGGGGAACAACAGCAGAACTGTCCATCTCCGGAATGGGTTGAGGGGCATAATCACTGTGGTAGCCAGGGGAAAGCGTTAAGTCCCGAAGGGTGACATCAGATTCCGGGCAGTGAGTGCCACCGGGAGTGAACGGGAGTTGTTGCTTTTGGGAGAAAAATGTATTGTGAATGCGGGTATACAGCTGGAACAGAAAAAAATAAGATGCCCGTGGTTCTTTTTTTAACCACTGTGTATATTCCTCTATGGCACCGAGCTGTTGTTTGTGCCGTTTTACAGCATCGATATACGGACAGCTGGTGCAGATATCATCCAGTTCCTTTCCCACAATACACCTCACCTGCTTTTCTCACATTTGCAGATTTTAAAAAAGCAAACAAAAACCTCCGTACATGATGTACAGAACAATCTACCAGGTAGTGGCGTCAGAAAACCTCCGGGCCGCCTGCACTTTCCGGAATGCGCCGGTTATGAAAAACCGGAAATTCAGTCTCTGTTGTAAGATGTACCCTCTGATACTACGTTTTCTCTGTGTATTTAACTCACTGTATTTATTGTCTTTTTAAGCTTGACTGATATTCTCCGGTCATAGTGTGCCGGATACACATCCCGTAAACTTCTCATTTTTATATAAAAATACCTGCACTCTCTTCAGCGCATCTGTCTCCTTTAAGTAAAAAATGTTTTTACGTATTGCTGTAAATTCATTTTAAATCAGTATATTACCTTGATATTGCTGTCTCCTGGTTTGATGCGTAATCGTTCTGCCTTTCTGGATGATTCTGGTGCTTCCGGGTGCATTCTCCTCTGCACATGCAACAGTTCGTCATCGCCACGCTCCCAAAAAGCATATAAAAACGAATCGAATTTGATATTTTTTTCAATCGTTTTTCATAGGAATTTCGTAGGGTATTCTCCGCTATAACCTCCATATTTGCTGTCTTTTTCTTCATAAATCGTATGCAATGTAGCCTGTCTGTCAAGACCTCTTCTCTGCTGTTGAGGAGACGATCTCATTTTTGGTCTTTTCCGGGAGAGAGGCTGTCAGATGAGCGAGCCGGATATACTGTCAGAGGTACACCCCGTAGCAGACCTGTGCTCCCATTTCCGCGATCCGGAACCAACAACACCCTACGGTTAATACCATTTGAAGCGTCAGGTACTGCAGGAAGTTCCCCCCTGCGCGGACATCGGTTCCTGCCGACATCTCACAATACGGCCAGACTGTCATGCAGTAACACCCGCATGCGGTCTGCGGTTTTAAGCGCACTCTCCCGTTTTCAGTGCACCGATAATGCGTCATAGTAAGTCTGGGGGAAGTTACGGAATGCCTGTTAAGTGGTGCCGTGGGTGGAGACAGCTTACTTTTCTACAGCAACTGCAGTCATTCAGGATGATCAGGAGATATTCTGTCAATGTCACGATCCTGCCATTTTCGTACCCGCTAAGATACTTCCGTTACTGATGCTGTCCGCTTTTCACCATTTCATCCTCACTGACAGGCGTTGCGTTTTGGGTCATCACCACAGCTTTACGTTTCTCTTTTAACCGGTAACGCTCTCCTTTGATATTCAGCGTGGTTGAGTGATGCAGCAGTCAATCCAGGAGCGCTGTTGTCCGGCAACCACCATATCAACTTCTTCCCGGGTGTGGCGGAGAGGTGGTATCCTGGCTGAGTTTCGAAGCGAACCGTTCTTTTTGACGGGCGCATTTTACGTCCGGGCTGAATGTAGTAACGCGGCATGGAACGTCGGCCCGTATACCATTGCCTTAATCTCCGCAAAGATAACCTCGTCATTCCGGACATTCTCTGCCAGGCATATGTCGATGTAATCCATAAACGATTTCAGCTTACCCCTTTTGTTGTCACGAACGGTGCAATAGTGATCCACACCCAACGCCTGAAATCAGATCCAGGGGGTAATCTGCTCTCCTGATTCAGGAGAGCTTATGGTCACTTTTGAGACAGTTATGGAAATTAAAATCCTGCACAAGCAGGGAATGAGTAGCCGGGCGATTGCCAGAGAACTGGGGATCTCCCGCAATACCGTTAAACGTTATTTGCAGGCAAAATCTGAGCCGCCAAAATATACGCCGCGACCTGCTGTTGCTTCACTCCTGGATGAATACCGGGATTATATTCGTCAACGCATCGCCGATGCTCATCCTTACAAAATCCCGGCAACGGTAATCGCTCGCGAGATCAGAGACCAGGGATATCGTGGCGGAATGACCATTCTCAGGGCATTCATTCGTTCTCTCTCGGTTCCTCAGGAGCAGGAGCCTGCCGTTCGGTTCGAAACTGAACCCGGACGACAGATGCAGGTTGACTGGGGCACTATGCGTAATGGTCGCTCACCGCTTCACGTGTTCGTTGCTGTTCTCGGATACAGCCGAATGCTGTACATCGAATTCACTGACAATATGCGTTATGACACGCTGGAGACCTGCCATCGTAATGCGTTCCGCTTCTTTGGTGGTGTGCCGCGCGAAGTGTTGTATGACAATATGAAAATTGTGGTTCTGCAACGTGACGCATATCAGACCGGTCAGCACCGGTTCCATCCTTCGCTGTGGCAGTTCGGCAAGGAGATGGGCTTCTCTCCCCGACTGTGTCGCCCCTTCAGGGCACAGACTAAAGGTAAGGTGGAACGGATGGTGCAGTACACCCGTAACAGTTTTTACATCCCACTAATGACTCGCCTGCGCCCGATGGGGATCACTGTCGATGTTGAAACAGCCAACCGCCACGGTCTGCGCTGGCTGCACGATGTCGCTAACCAACGAAAGCATGAAACAATCCAGGCACGTCCCTGCGATCGCTGGCTCGAAGAGCAGCAGTCCATGCTGGCACTGCCTCCGGAGAAAAAAGAGTATGACGTGCATCTTGATGAAAATCTGGTGAACTTCGACAAACACCCCCTGCATCATCCACTCTCCATCTACGACTCATTCTGCAGAGGAGTGGCGTGATGATGGAACTGCAACATCAACGACTGATGGTGCTCGCCGGGCAGTTGCAACTGGAAAGCCTTATAAGCGCAGCGCCTGCGCTGTCACAACAGGCAGTAGACCAGGAATGGAGTTATATGGACTTCCTGGAGCATCTGCTTCATGAAGAAAAACTGGCACGTCATCAACGTAAACAGGCGATGTATACCCGAATGGCAGCCTTCCCGGCGGTGAAAACGTTCGAAGAGTATGACTTCACATTCGCCACCGGAGCACCGCAGAAGCAACTCCAGTCGTTACGCTCACTCAGCTTCATAGAACGTAATGAAAATATCGTATTACTGGGGCCATCAGGTGTGGGGAAAACCCATCTGGCAATAGCGATGGGCTATGAAGCAGTCCGTGCAGGTATCAAAGTTCGCTTCACAACAGCAGCAGATCTGTTACTTCAGTTATCTACGGCACAACGTCAGGGCCGTTATAAAACGACGCTTCAGCGTGGAGTAATGGCCCCCCGCCTGCTCATCATTGATGAAATAGGCTATCTGCCGTTCAGTCAGGAAGAAGCAAAGCTGTTCTTCCAGGTCATCGCTAAACGTTACGAAAAGAGCGCAATGATCCTGACATCCAATCTGCCGTTCGGGCAGTGGGATCAAACGTTCGCCGGTGATGCAGCACTGACCTCAGCGATGCTGGACCGTATCTTACACCACTCACATGTCGTTCAAATCAAAGGAGAAAGCTATCGACTCAGACAGAAACGAAAGGCCGGGGTTATAGCAGAAGCTAATCCTGAGTAAAACGGTGGATCAATATTGGGCCGTTGGTGGAGATATAAGTGGATCACTTTTCATCCGTCGTTGACATTTGTGGCCAGTCTTTCTGGCTGGCGGTTCAGGGGATGTTTTCTGGTTATCGTGTACCACAAAGCAGGGATATTGCCCCGATAGTCACATTTCAGATTGATCGCGGTCTGAAGATGTGGCACTGAGGTAACGTGCTGGTGTCACTGGTATTGCTGAAGTTATGGTTTTTCGGGGTCAGGTGAGCCTGTTGTGTGTATGCTTTTTGTTCAGGTCAGAGGGGGACTGTGTGGACAGCGGCTTTTGTCTCCGGGCATTCACGCCTGAACGATGAATGCGATTTTCAGCAATATTTGTCTTTGTGACACTCTCTGGTTGAGAAGCTAATGCGCGCCCCTGTTTCCACAGAGAATGAGGCTTGCCATCAGCCGAAACATCAGTATTCCACGCCATACAGACGGCGCCTGACCATGTGCTGATGCAGGTAAAATGTTTCACTACAACTGTTCGGGTTGCTATGCAACGAAACAGCGATTCTCACGATCTTTAACTGCAACGTTTTTCCGCCTGAAAGCTGACTGCCTCCTGCTGAGGTGGGAGGCTATGATTCAGTGCGTTTATAGTCTCCGGGGTATGCATGTACCGGAGCATACCATTTCTGGTGGATAACAAGCCGGCACATTCAGACTGCAGTGAAGATGGAGGCACCTGGTTGTGAAGAACGTTTCTGCCCGTGGCTGCTTCGCATCATCAATGGTATTCATACCCGCTCAGAAATGACCGGGTGCTGAAGCCCTCCGTTATCGCGCAGTATAATGACGTATATGATCTGTGGACGAGTGAGCGGCGTGCCTGATGTACGCCGCTATTACTGTATTTTACCACAGGGCTGGTTTTCTGCTGCCAGCCCTGTGGTTCTCAGACATCAACTGTGAGCGGCATCAACCGATGTACGGTATGCCATAAGCACGTACTGATCCATCAGATTTGTCAGTGGTTCACTCTGACCCTGACGTGCAATGATCCATTGCTCCAGATCTTTTTCTGATTTGTGTTTCAGGTTTTTCGTCCAGTCGTCAAGGCTGTTTCCGGTCATTAAGTCAAGCCAGCAGAGCCAGACCAGTTTGAGACGTAACTCCGTGCCGCCAAACTGACGGAAGAGGCTGATCAGTTTGTTTGCCAGAGAATGTTGCTTCAGGCGCTCACATTCAGACAGCAGGATCCCTTCCAGCATCGGATGATGAACCAGCAGGTGTTCGCTGGTGCATAAATTCACCACCAGATCATCATCCAGGGACGGGGAGCTCCGTTTGTCCGGACCATAAATCAGCCGGTGCAGACTCTGGGGAACGATGGCAATCTCCGGTTTTTCGCCATTGAATGACACCCACCCGGGCGTCAGATTATGGAAATAGTAGATATTCGGATGACACACGCCCCATGATACGGCGTGCCGGGTGAAGCCGGTCAGCCATTTCTGGTAGTTTTCATGGAGCAGCTCGTAACGGGTCTGATACTGTTGTTTCATTTTCATATTCCTCACGGGGGATAACAGGCAGCAGAGCGCCGCCGGCAGGCCGGAGATTGCGTCTGCTGTGGGCGAAGGGTTAGTGGTTAAAAATTACGGACGGGACTGTGCAATACGCGCCTGCAGCCAGGCTTCCACTTCACTTTTCAGCCAGCGGGAGCTGCGCCCCATTTTGATGGGCGCAGGAAAGCCCCCATCTTTGATGAGTTTGTCAAACCACTTATCGGTTAGGCCGGTCAGTTGAGTGATAAACGCCATGTCGACCATCTGGTCATCCATCAGCGAAACTGGGGTAGTCATGAGAATGTTCCTCCGGATGTTGTTAAACCAGCCGGTGTGGTCATGAAAACAGCGCGCCACCTTCACCGGCATAACAACCGGGGAGAAACGTAAAAAATAATCGGGAATGTGGCTGTCCGGAGATAAACGGGGGGATTGCGATGGCAGAGCCGTAGCGGAATCCCGGGGGGGGTGTTGCGAAAAGATGCTTCCGCACGCACGCGCGATAAAGAGGGGATAGTTTTCGTGAGGACAGGGAGAGAAGCAGGCGTTCTGATAATTGCAGAGTTGTTTTCGGAGGTGGTTACAGTGAGTCAGCCCGTTCCTGGCGAGCAGGAGACTGATATCACCGATGGGATAAGGTTGTCTGATTGGTATTATAAATATAAGAAGTCATCAGAGAGTAACGTAAAGGATTTGCCAGAATAACCTAAGAGAGTAAATCTCTCCGGTAACAGAGCGCTGTGAAGCATTCTGTATCAGAGTGCAGATACATGAACGCTGATGCGTAAAATCAGCAGTGACACGCCAGCTCCCCCCATGCCCATTCCTGTATAAGACATGAACTGAGCGTATTAATGCTTCTGCCCTGAGACTGAGCCGGTGAGTGAGGGGCTGAGAAATCCCTCTTGACACAGCTCTAACCAGAAATACTTCCCCGGTTGTTGCGGTGCGTCCTGATCCCCGATAACGGAACACTAAGGCTGTATTGCGGGACACCGGGTAAGTGGCAGCCCGTAAGGCGTTCTGTCAACGCCAGAAAAAATGATTTCCCACACGCGTTATAGACTCACTCCTGTGGACCTGGAAGCCCGTAACTCTGCGGTTGCCCACTGACTGACGGAACTGACCGCAAATTTTACGAGTGCGTGCTGAGCTTCAGTCTGGTCACCTGAGCGTTCGGTAACGGAGGCGCGGGCGGTAATAGGCTGATTTTCAGGTATTACCGGCTTACAGCGTGTGGTTGATATTGAGGGGCTGTGAGTTTCGCGTATTTGTCAGAAACCCAGACGAGTTTTCCTGTATGGGACGAAATAAGGCAGCGGCAATACCTGGAAAAATTTAATATGGTATGAAGGAGAACCTGTCGGTTACGCTTAATATACCCGGTACACTGTCAGCTCAGGGGATACATGAACCGTTATCTCACCAGCTACACAGTATATACACACTGACTGACGCTGACAGTAGTCAGCAGGACCACAATAATCAGTGCCAGCAGTATGGTAACGATACGGTCTGTATTCCGGTAATAGCCGAAGGGGTCGACAGAACCACAATACGGGCAACATGTATTATGAGTAATCGCGTTTCCACAGTCCCTGCACTTCTTTTTGCGTATCACCATCACTCCCTCCTCACAGCCTTACCCGTAACCGGTTTTTTACATTAAAAAAACAACGCTGAAAATTCAACCGTCAGTCCGGAGACGATAGTTGGGGTATCACAGAGTGCCTGAGACAGTGTCCTGCCGGAGGTCACTTCAGGGACTCTGCGCATTTTTTACGACGTGGCTATTCCGTATGAACCATACGGAGATTTAACCATGACCTACAAATACAACCCCTTCTGGCAGCAACGTATTCGTGAGACGGTGCGGCACGCACTGAATGTTCATCCCCGCCTGACGGCATTGCGGGTTGACCTGCGTTTCCCGGATGTACCGGCAGCAACGGACGCAGCTGTGATATCCCGCTTCATCAATGCCCTGAAAGCCCGAATCGACGCTTACCAGAAACGTAAGCATCGGGAAGGTAAACGCGTGCATCCCACAACCCTGCATTACGTCTGGGCCCGGGAGTTTGGGGAGTGCAAAGGTAAAAAACACTATCACCTGATGCTGCTGGTTAACCGGGATACCTGGTGTCGTGCCGGTGATTACCGTGCTCCGGGATCACTGGCCGGGATGATTAAACAGGCGTGGTGCAGTGCCCTGGGAGTGGATGTCGGGTGCCATGCCACGCTGGTGCATTTTCCGGCCTGGCCGGCGGTGTGGCTGGAACGCGATGATGACACTGGCTTTCAGCAGGTGCTGGAACGTGCTGACTATCTGGCGAAGGAACATACCAAAGCTCACTGCACCGGTGAGCGCAATTTTGGCTGTAGCCGGAGTTGAGCACGACTGGCGCGCCAATATCCGGCAAACCAAAAGTGTGGGTTGTTGTCTGGCGGCAACGATGTATCCACTCGCCCACTGACTGTTTTTTACGTCAGTGTTCCATTGTGTGACAACCACAGTGCTGTAACAGCAACCAGCCTGCTTTACCCAAACTCCAGTCCAGATTTTAACTGAACCGCCATTCACACCCTGACCACGCTGCCCGTACCGGGACGGCTGTTGCCTGCGTGTCGTCTGGCGGCTGAGGAATATGGCTATGTACGCAAAATCCTTTATCGCTCTTGATGGCAACGGACGTCTGACGGGCGCCCGTACTGCACAGGCCGCACCTTATGCTAACTACACCTGCCACTTGTGTGGCAGTGCACTCAGATACCATCCGCAATACGACACTGAACTTCCCTGGTTTGAACACACTGACGACAGGCTGACAGAGCACGGTCAACAGTGCCCTTATGTCAGGCCGGAGCGCAGAGAAATACAGTTGATTAAACGTCTGCAGCAATTCGTACCGGGTGCCTTACCCGTGGTGCGTAAAGCCAGCTGGCACTGCAGACAATGTCACCACGATTATTATGGGGAGCGGTACTGCACACACTGCCAGACCGGAGGATTCAGTATTCCCCGGACAACTCAGGAGGAAATATGCGAATTCTGAACTGTTATATGGCGAATGACAGCAAAGGCCATTTTGTTACGGCGAAAGAAGCAGCGAAGCACAACCGCCAGGACGTTTTGTGCTGTGTGTCCTGTGGATGCCCGTTAACACTTCAGCGGGGCAATGACGGACAACCACCGTGGTTTGAACATGACCAGATGACTGTCGCTGAGAAAATCCTGCTGCGATGCACCTGGCTTGACCCGGCAGAGAAAGAGGCCCGTCGTTTGCATCTGCAGGGTATGACGGTTCCGGATTATACGGTGAAGGTGAGAAAGTGGTTTTGTGTGATGTGTGACGAAGATTATGAAGGAGAAAAGTGCTGCCCGCGTTGTGGTACCGGGGTATACAGCAGGGAGGGGGGGCTGCAGGAAGGCAACTGGAAAGATAGGAACTGAGCGGTTCAGTCGCGGAAATCAGTTGCAGAGCTGTAATGATATCTCCGGGAGTGCTGCGTTGGTAGGGGCATCCCGGGATAGAGAAATTTTAGCACTTTGCCCTGAATGATTGTAGACGTTCCGAGTACTCGTACCGGTCTGAGTTATTACAGTTAGATATTCACTTTTTCTCCCGCATACTTCACATCTGTCAACGACGGATGAAAAGTGGTTCTTCCGCAACCTGGGTGGAAGAAAATGGATGAAACTTTCT
>UMGU01019311.1_pt1 | contig 10415 bp, 7 predicted proteins | sample 1965331 | NCBI WGS metagenome assembly UMGU01 (sample SAMEA4836078, study PRJEB28245) | human gut metagenome | biome: gut microbiome; material: fecal sample | place: Denmark | collected 2008
GGATGGTCCGGTCCGACACCTGCAGAAGGCCGGCCAGCTGCCGGCTGGTCATCCAGTCCCTCCGCTCTGATAATATGGCAAGCAGCTGTTCCTGTCTTTTATTCTGCATGGTTAAACTCCTTCTCTTACAGTCTTATACAATACGGAATGTGAACACCTTCCAGGGCTCGATATAGTCTAATAGTACATGTTCATACTCAGGCAGATGTCCAATCACGTTCTTGCGGCCGTCATTGGGCATATCCTTTGTGACGATGTGGAGCTCTCCTTTGTATTTCAGGTAACCGTCATTGAGAATGACCACATCGCCCGGCCGTAAGTCCCTGGTGTTGCCAGCCGGAATGGACTGGTCTGCAAATGTTACCCTGGGCCAGGTGGATCGGATCATGTATTCGCTCATATCCCCTCTCACCACATGCTTTGGCTCATAGTCCAGGATCTGCTTCTCTGTGTCCGTCAGCTCCTTTTCCAGTTCAATGCCGAAGGTAAGGATGCTGGGATTGACTGCTGCGCAGGCATGGAGCTCCTCGTCCGTTGCATAGGCATTGGCAATCAGCACATCATCTACCATGCCGGTGGCAAACATATGGCGCACCTGGAAATCCAGAGGAAGGCCGCGGTGCATTTCCAGGGTGCAGAGTCCTTCGTTTAAAGGCCATGGACCGTAAGCTCCGGGCGCATTGCTGGATACAAAGGCAGCCACCTTAAGACCCAGTGACTTCATCTTGTCATTGCACCTGTTAAAATGCTTCAGGCTGAGTCCTGTGTATGCCTGCGGATAAAAGTTATGGCAGGTAATTAACTTCTCACGGTCCGGATGGTGATCCATGATGTTTTCCACATAGACCAGCTTGGTGCTGGCATTCAGCTCCAGCTTCAGCCCCTGCGGATTATAGGTCATAAGGCTTTCCTTCATGCCGTCAAAACCCTCGTCCAGCCGGATGCCGTCCACATGCATTTCCCGGAACACAGACAGGTCCTCATAGGAGATTCCCAACCTTGAAAATACGGAGGGGCTTACATCCGGAATGATTTCCATACCGCAGGCATGGGCTTCGTCAGCCAGACGGCGGAACTGTCCGATGATTTCCTCACCGCTCTTTTCACCAACACTTAAAAGACAGGTAAAAATCCTCTTATAACCCAGTTTACCTGCCTTTCTGATATACGCTATATCCTGTTCTTCTGTGGAATGCTCCGGATAAATAGAAATACCTAATCTTGCCATAATAATAACCCCTCTTTCCAGATTTGAACTGCAAAGCAGTTCTTTGATATTAACTATAGCCTGTCAAGAGGGGATTTTGCGGTAAATCCGTTTCCTAGCTGTTAGGAAACGGATTTATTATATCATAGCCGCCTGTCAGAGCGTATTTATAAAATGGTGCGCATGAGTCCTTTTAGGAAACCGGAGGCCTGGCCCTCGTCAGGTCCTTCCACCGTAAGCTCCAGGCTTTCTCCCTGGTGTGCGCCCAGGCTCATGAGAGCAAGGACATTCTTACAGTCCGCTGTACCCTTTTGGCTTTTAAGGGTTATACGGCTCTTATATTCCGCGGCCGCCCTGCTCAGACTCATGGCATTGGTAGCATGAAGCCCCTGCTTGTCAGATACTACATATTTATAACTTATCATTTCATCATCACCCTTAATTTATTCTCCCCCCATTTTAACATAGTTAACTTTTCTTGACAACCAGGTGTGTTGACAGGTAGAATAGAAAAAGCCGTGCAGCATTCCGGTAAAGATAAAATACCGAAGGCGCTGAAACGGCAGAGAAAGAAAAGACCAAAAAGAAAAGACCAGAAAGGATTGGTTGGAACCCACATGAAATTACAGCGTCTTCTGAGCCTGACACGCCAGGCTCTTGATACATACGGGCTGATTCAGGACGGTGACCGTATCGCCATAGGAGTGTCCGGCGGAAAGGACAGCCTGACATTGCTCCATGCCCTTCATCATCTGAGGAGGTTTTACCCTGAAAAATATGAACTGTGCGCCATTACGGTGGATTTGGGGCTTGGCAATATGGATTTGGAACCGGTGGCAGCTATGTGCCGGGAATTTGAGATTCCATATGAAATCATCTCCACAGAAATCGGCGCGGTCCTCTTTGATATCCGCAAGGAAACCAACCCCTGTTCTCTTTGTGCCAAGATGCGAAAAGGCGCTCTCAATGAAAAGGCCAAGGAGATGGGATGCAACAAGATTGCCTATGCTCATCACAGGGATGATGTGATCGAGACCATGATGATGTCACTGTTCTATGAGGGAAGGTTCCACTCCTTCTCACCCCTTACCTATCTGGACCGCATGGATCTGACCGTCATCCGTCCCATGATTTTTGTCACGGAGGCAGATGTCATAGGATTCCGGAACAAATACCAGCTTCCTGTATGCAAAAACCCATGCCCCATGGACGGATACACAAAGCGGCAGTATATTAAGGAGCTGATACACAGGCTGCAGGAGGACAATCCTCATATAAAAGACTGTATGTTCCGGGCAATCCTTGACGGCAGCATAAAAGGATGGCCCCAGGCGTTGAAATAATGCCTGAGGCCATCCTTTTGCACTTCCCCTGTGCTTCTATTCCGGGGCGGTCTTTGATGCCGGGTACTGCTTCAGATACCGGTACTGCTTTAGATGCCGGGTACTGCTTCAGATACCGGAACCTGCTTTAGATTCCTGGGCCGCCCTCGTCCATACCGCTTTGGGCCTGGCCCGGGCCGTTGTCCTGGCTTCCTGGGCCAGGGCCGTTGCTGCCGGAATCAGATTCGGAGCCAGGGGAGGAACCGGAGCCCGGCTTCTCTGTCTCAGGGGACTTTGTGGGATGGCTGCCGGAAGGTTCTGCGGCGCCGCTGCCGCCCGGGCCGCTGCTTCCCGGTCCCTGTTCCTCATCCGTATGTTTGGTGCTTTCAGGAGCCTTTGTGGGTTTACCTGATACGCCCGGCCCCACTTCTTCGGTCTCTTCTGTTTCTTCGGTACTCTCCTGGGTTGTCTCCTCTGTCTCTTCCGTCTCCCCGGTACTCTCCTGCGTTGTCTCCACAGGCGCTGTTGTTTCGGGCGGAGGTGTCTCTGCCGGTACATTCTGGGCAGGCGCCTTATCTCCTGATGAACTTCCTCCTGAGGAGCCGCCTCCGGAAGGAGCTGCCTTGCCCTCCTCATAAAGCCCTGTTTCTTCCGAGATATGGGCGCTGATTTTACGGACAGCGGAGGATGGACTGTAGGACGTCTCCTGGCCGTACAGGAACTGATGAAGAAGGACTACATTGCTTTCCAGGGTGGTGGGCACCACGCAGTCCATCTTTCCGATTTTCATGGTCTGCCTTGAGAATGGGAAACCGGCAGTTTCTCCGATGTGATACTTACCGATATCCTTTGCCAGAGGCAGTACATCGTCTACTCCTACGCTGGTGGAAATTTCCTGCACCATGTAGCCTGCCAGCGAGGTCAGAGTTGAGAGGTCAGCCTGCTTTGCTTTTGCCAGGGCAAGCTCTACCACCTTTCTCTGGCGCTCCGTTCTCTGGAAATCCGTATCCATGAGACGCAGACGGCTGTAGGCCACAGCCTGGACGCCGTCTAAATGGTTCATCCCGGCCTGCTCCAGCTGATAGGAACCAATACCTGTTGAATTGACGGTTTCTGTAATGAAGCCGTTGATATACTTAAATTCCGCAGGCGTGATTTCCAGGTCTATGCCGCCCAGAATGTTGATGGCCTCAGCCACTGACTTCCAGTTAAAGGTGGCATAGTCATCAATCTTGATATCCAGGTTTTCCTCCAGGGCTGACACTGCCTGCTTATGTCCACCCTTAAAGTATGCTTCATTAATTTTGTGATAGGTTCCCTCTGAATTGATTTTCAGGTATGTATCCCTGTAAACGCTGACAAGGCGGATTTCCCCTGTAGCTCTGTCAATGCTGCATATCATCTGAACATCTGCCAGTGCGTTTTTTGTATTGCCATCTCTGCTGTCCACTCCAAAAACAGCTATATTCCAGTAGCCTGTAGGTTTGTGAAGGAACAGCCAGGCTCCATTCCCTATGAATGCAACCAGAAGGAGCAAAAGAATCCCCTTCCATCTGCCTTTTTTACGTCGTTTTGCCATTTGTCCCTGCTGCCGTCCGGCAGATGTCCTGCCCCTTTCCATAGTATCCTGCTGCCTTTTTGCGGTGCGCCCCTGATTTCTTGAAACGGACGGTGCTGTTCTGGCCCGGTCCTGATTAGAGGAGGCACTTCCCGGCTGACGGGATTTCCTGCCCTGGGCATTTCTGTTTCCCGCGGACTGCGCCTGACGCCGTCCTTCGGCAGAACCAGACGAACCATAAGAGGATCTAAGCCGGCGGGCGGGCATGGGAGGTTCGTCGTCCAGATAGTCCTCCATGGGAAAATCAATCTGCCTGTCCTCTTCTGCGTCGTATTCCTCACCGTAATAGTACTCCTCGTCATACTCCTCGCGGCCGTCATAGGATTGTCTGGCACTTCTGCGCTCACCGGCTGGCTGTACGGGCCTCGGATATGCCCTGCTGCTCTGTCTGCCGCCTTCCTGCCTGCCGCTGCCTCTTCTGGCACGTGCCCTCATGCGTTCCAGCTCATCGTCATTTTCTCTGTTATTCATGATTATACTCCTCTTTATCTATTTGGTTCTTATGCGGAAATCATTCCAGAATACGCCGGTAACTCTCCCAGTTACTTGTCACGGTTCCCACTTCCACATTATTGGAATTGCCTGTGGTCTCCTGGATACAGAGCATATTCCCCTCTTCTGTCCAGCCCAGGAATATTACCACATGGGCCATGGGATTAAACCGGATACAGATGTCTCCCGGCAGCAGTTCATCCCTGGCTACCGGTGAACCGCAGCCCAAAAGTGTACCGGTACTCTGGGCCCCCAGCCCTTTTCCGGTGACCGACCAGTATACCCAGTTGATCCAGCCGGAACAATCCAGTCCCTTTAAAAGCCTGCCGTCCTCATCCGGAACAGTCAGTGAGCCGAAGCCATTTCCGGTATAACCAGGTGCTGATGGTTTGCCTCCCCAGTAGTAAGGAATCTTACCTACCGATGTAAGGGCATACCGCACGAAATCTTTACGCTGCCGGCTGGCGTCTTCCGGAACCAGACTCATGTATAATTCAATCTCCTGGGAATTCAAAAGTCCTTTTACCGGATAGTCAACTGTATAAAGACCATATTCCTGGGACCAATCCTGGGCCAGCAGCGCGCCTGCCATGTTTCTGGTATCCGCATTCCAGCCTGTCCAGCTGGAAGCCTTGACAGCTTCCAGTGTATCTGCTGCCTGGAATAGACTGTCTGCCTCGGCAGTGCCTTTGACCACGGCCAGTACCGTACAGTCCACATGGCCCGGACAGGTCCGGGAGCCGTCTGCCGGACCTGTATCAGAAATCCCGGATCCGATGGATGACGCATCAGAAAAACTGGCCACGGCTGCTGTCTCAGCTGCTGCTGCACTGGCTGCCATTGAGCCAACTGGTTCTCCACCAGCTGCTCCTGACTCAACTGCTTCCGTCCCAGCGGCTGCTGTTCCAACGATTTCTGCGCCAGCTGTTTCTGCGCCAGCTACTGCTTCAACTGCTTCAGCACCAGTTGTTTCCGACCCAGCTACTGCTGCTTCAACTGCTTCAGCACCAGCTATTTGCGACCCAGCTACTACTGCGCCAGCTGTTTCACCTCCAGCTGCTTCCGACCCAGCTACTGCTGCCCCAACTGCTTCAGCTCCAGCTGCTTCCGACCCAGCTATTACTGCGTCAGCTGGTTCAACACCAGCTGTTTGTGCCCCAGCTGCTTCCGTCCCGGATTCCTCCGCGTCCCTTCGCCCGTCTGCTACTTCGTCCAGGCAGCTGCCGTCACAATAATAAATTCCGCCTATGCGCACAGAGTACTTGTGTGAAGCGTTCCACAGCTTGTCCGCACAGTCCTCCATTGTTTTCATATCTTTAAGTATGCCGAAGTAATGCAGGGTATTGATAATAGAAATGATTTCCCTTGCGTTGGAAGTGCTTCCGGTTTCCTGTTGTTCGCTGTTTACAAAGTGCACGGATATGTTCCGGAACTCCGGTATGATGCCGGACGGTGAAGTGACGGCTGTCTCCGGAAGTCCCAGCAGGGCTGCAAGCTGCTGGGGCGTATAATTGTACAGGTCATATAGACCCGATATCCACGAAGCGTCCTTTAAAGCCAGCAGATCATAGAGCCGGCCCGCATAGCTGTCAGCCGGATCCGTGGAATCTGCCCCATCCTCATAGAGATAGGCCAGGTTAAGTACCTGGGAATCCATCATGTCCGCATTGGAGGGAGTTGCATCCCGGCAGGCCGCACCTGGCGGAAAGAGAAAGGAAGGCGAACCCGGAGCCAGATCTATGTATTGTGAGGTGGTTTCTACGGCCCCTCCCTCAGAGCTGCCGGCAGCGGGAGCATTCAGTCTCCCGCTGTAACGCCCCGCCATATAGGACATTGCGCAGGCGCACACTACAGTCACGGCCAGGGCCGAACACTGCAGAATCTCTCGTTTGTATTTTTTTATCACCTGTATGTAATCGCTTTTTTTCATGTTGTGCGTCCTGTTGTGATTCATAAATCATATAATTGCACCGCCCCTCATTATATCACACAGGCAGGTGAATGAATAGAACAAAAGTCTTAAAGAATCTTTAAAATCGCGCCTGTAACAGGGATTATGCCGGGCACCGGCAGGGCCGCTCACCCAAAATATGGTTGACGCATAAAATAGAGTGAGCTATAATATTCACAATCTGTCACAGGAGGGACAGAGACACATAGCAAAGCTAAGCGCCATGCACCTTTTAGCGGGTACGTGAACAGCAGGAACGTCTGCTGCCGTTTATAAGGTTAACGAGGTGGAGAGAGAATCGAGAAATTCGGCGGGTGCTCTCCCATGCTGTCCGGGCGTGTTGCATACTGGAAAATATGCGGGTAACTGCAAAACAAAGCCAGTGTGACCGGATGTATGATATCAGTAAAAAGGATAAAAAATGGAATGCTGAAAACTGCCTGTATAAGACAGCTTAGTTTTTTGATGTCTTTTTCAGGAACAACAATTGCAGTTAAAATAACTGTAACTAACAAAGAAAGGCAGAACAAATTATGTGTGGAATAATTGGATATACAGGCCCTTTGGAGGCCAAGGATGTATTGTTAAAGGGACTCGCAGGACTGGAATACAGAGGATATGACAGCGCCGGTATTGCTTATTTCAACCAGGATTCCCAGGTCAGGAGCATTAAAAAGGTGGGCAAGGTAGCCGCCCTTAGGGAATGTGTAAAATCAACCTGCGAGATATCCCACTGCGGAATCGGCCATACCCGCTGGGCCACTCACGGAGGTGTAACGGACGCCAATGCCCATCCCCACAGCTTCGGACAGGTAACCCTGATTCACAATGGAATCATCGAAAATTACCGCCAGCTAACGCAGGAATATGGCTTGGAAGGCCGTCTTGCCTCCCAGACCGACAGCGAGGTAGCTGCGGCTGTTCTGGATTCTGCTTACAGGGGATGCGGCCAGGATCCGCTGAAGGCTATCGCAGCCTGTACAGGTATGCTTGAAGGCTCCTATGGTTTTTGTATCCTTTTTGCGGACCGTCCCGGTGAGATATATGCCGTAAGGAAGGTAAGCCCCCTTGTTGCTTCCTACACCCACTCAGGAGCGCTTGTAGCCTCGGATCTTACGGCCCTGATTTCTTATACCAGGGAGTATTTTGTGGTCCCGGAGGGCTGTATTGTGCGCCTGACGCCATACAAAGTCCGTGTATATGATATGGACTTTAACCGTGTGGAGCCGGAAACACTGGAGGTCAGCTGGAACATGGACGCGGCCATGAAGAACGGATACCCCCACTTCATGCTCAAGGAAATCCACGAACAGCCGGAAGCCCTTAAAAATACCATTCTTCCAAGGATGTTGGACCGTCTGCCGGATTTTAGAGATGACGGTATTCTGGACTCCTTATTCGCAGAGTGTTCCCAGGTGCGGATTATTGCCTGCGGTACAGCCATGCATGCGGGAATGGTGGCAAAAGCACTGATGGAGCCCATGCTCCGTATACCCGTCACCGTGTCCATTGCATCTGAATTCCGGTACGAGGATCCGCTGATTGATTCCAGCACCCTGGTCATAGTCATATCACAGTCAGGAGAGACCATTGACACACTGGCCGCCATGAACCTGGCTAAAAGTCTTGGCTCTGTCACCCTCTCCATTGTCAATGTAAAGGGTTCCACCATTGCCAGGGAAAGCGATTACGTATTATATACACATGCAGGCCCTGAGATTGCTGTTGCCAGTACAAAGGCTTATTCCGTGCAGCTGGCTGCCCTCTACATGATTGGCTGCCGCATGGCCCTGGTCCGCGGGGCCTTTGGCCAGGATGAGGCACGGGAATTTATGACGGATCTGCTGGATGTCATACCGGCTATGGAAACCGTTATTGGACAGTCTGAATTTATCCAGTCCTTTGTGCGCCACCTGATTCGTGAGAGAGACACCTTTTTTATTGGAAGAGGCCTGGATTACGCCTTTTCTCTGGAGGGGGCCCTTAAGCTTAAGGAAATCTCCTATATCCACGCGGAGGCATATGCCGCCGGTGAACTGAAGCACGGAACCATTGCCCTGATTTATGATAATGTGCCTGTCATAGCAATAGCAACTCAGGACCATGTATTTGCCAAGACCATTTCCAATATCCGGGAGGTAAAGGCTAGAGGCGCTTACGTCATCCTTCTGGCCAAGAAACAGTCTGTAGTGGAGGATGGAGTGGCTGATATAGAACTTCGGATACCGGACCTGGAAGACCGCTTCACCGTGTTTCCCATTGCAGTGGCCCTGCAGCTGATTGCCTATTATGCTTCCATCGGCAAACATCTGGATGTGGATCAGCCCCGCAACCTGGCCAAATCTGTTACGGTGGAGTGACAGCTCACAGCTCATCTTTTTCTGGAATGGATTCCTGACATGAATTTCCGGAATACAGCATTTTTAGATGTGGTTTAGAGAACTATACGGTATGATACATACCATAACGGTTATTCAAAGAATACTGCATCTGAAAAATAAAAGGAGATACGAGCCATGAAAAGAAAGATTGCTTTACTGCTGATCACAGGGATTTGTCTGGCAAACACCGTGCCCTGCTTTGCGTCCCCGTCAATGAAGGTAAGTGTTTCAAGTTCCGAAGAAAATCAATATTCCACGCTTCCTGACGGGGATACCCTGCAAAAGGATGTGGGATTCAGGCCAAAGGCGCCTGCAAGCCTGGCTGGCGGTTATCTGTTTGGCAGCGGAAATATTACGGAATCATTTGATCTTGATTCAAATGGCGCTCCTGTCAACAAACAGAAAGGTATAAGCTTTAAATATATAAAAAAGGACAATAATACCTCCAAATCCGTTTCCCTGTCCGCAGAACCAGCGTCAGGCCAGTCCCTTTCAAGCAATGCGTCTGTTATAAAATATGGGGAGACAGACTTGTATTATAGTACGGCAGAAGCCAATTCCCTGGCCTGGATTGACGGGGACGTACGCTACATTCTTATGGACATCAATAAGATTGTGACCAGGGATGAATTGGTGGCCATGGCTGAGGATATGATTGATTTGGGTAAAGATTTACACTGACATCAAAACAGATGCAGCAATACCGGCTTTTGCCGGCGTTGCTGCATCTGCTGTTTTAGATGCTTATGTTGACATATCTCCATGCAATTCGATGAAACTACTTCTGTTTCCTCCACGTCTGCTTCACTTTTGCAAAATTCAGGATGACATCCACTGCGCCCTCCGGTCCTGTGACACTGCTGTTAAGACACAGATCATAGCTGCGCGGGTCGCTCCATTTCTTGTTGGAGTAATAATTATAGTAGCTGGCGCGCTGTTTGTCTGTCTTAATCATGATGTCCTTTGCCTTGGACGCGTCTACCTTGTACAGGTCCTGAAGGCGTTTTATCTTGTCATCGTCGTTGGCTGTGATGAATACGCTGACCACATTGGGGTAGTCCTCCAGGGCGTAATCCGCACACCGTCCAACCATGACGCAGGAGGCCTCTTCCGCCAGCTTTTTGATGGTGTCAAACTGAGCAAGGAATATCTTATGGTTAATAGGCATATCGGAATATCCCGATGCCGTATAGCCCATGGAATAGGAATCCATAACCAGTGAGTAGAGGAAACTGCTGGTGGGCCGTTCATCGTGTTTCTCAAACAGCTCCTCGCAAAGTCCGCTGTGTTTTGCAGCCATGGATAACAATTCCTTGTCGTAGCACTTAACACCCATCTTTTCTGCCAGTAATTCGCCGATCATCTTGCCGCCGCTGCCACACTGCCTGCCAATGGTGATAATTAGATTATTTGTCATTCTACATTCCCCTTTCTGCACTGTCTG
>UMGU01001073.1_pt1 | contig 10148 bp, 6 predicted proteins | sample 1965331 | NCBI WGS metagenome assembly UMGU01 (sample SAMEA4836078, study PRJEB28245) | human gut metagenome | biome: gut microbiome; material: fecal sample | place: Denmark | collected 2008
TTGAAACTGAAATCCGTAGAACTTGCAAATACATCCAATTCGCGAGGGCTGAATTGGGTGGAACGCGTTTCCGCGTGGACGCAGCGCCATTATGCGCTCATGGATTCCGCTGGTGCCGTGGCATTGGTCATGCTGCTGAATCGCATGTCGGTTACGCTCTTTTTTGATAGTTCACCTCAGGCGCAGCTCTCAAATGCGATCGCCGCATGCTGCTTGCTGGCGCTGGCTCTTCGACGCAGGTTCCCCGAGACTTGCGCGCTTATTGTGTTCGTATTGTCGGTTGTGCAATTGGTGTTTTTGGAGTCGATTGAGGTCGGGCACATCGTAGCGTCGCTGTGCGCACTGTATTCAGCCGTATTGTATGGACGCGAACACGCATGGCGTTGGACCGGTCCTGCCGCTGTCACCTGTTCGGTGCTGATGGGCTTGAAAATCGCGGCCGATCAACACGGATACATTACCTTGTTCGGCGCCATCACCGCTTCCGTGGGCTTGACAAAACCGGTTTCAGCCGCGTCAAGCAGTACTGCGGCGTTTTTTACCGGCGTTATGTATACGGTTGCGGTGTTGATACTGTGCGCCGGCATTATGGCATGGGCGCGTTGGACTCGCTCCAGTGATTCAAACGCACTGGTGTTGCAGGCGCGAGAGGAAGCGCTGGTGGCCGAGCAGGAGAAGCAGCGTATTCTCGCGGCGAATATGGAACGCGATCGTATCAGTGCCAGCATTCAGGCTGAAGTCACCGCCACGCTGAACAGCGTGATTAGTCAAGCCGTCGATGGTATCCGCATGTTGGACGCTGCCGAAGCACAATGCAAAGAGCCTACTGCCGACGAGATTTCCGCAGCGTTCAAAGCCATCGGAGAACAGGGGCGCGCCGCGCTTAAGCGTATGCGCGAACTGCTCGGAGTGCTTCGTGAGACTGGTTTCAGCGATGACGCTCATGCCGGCAGCGCGAGCGAACTGCAGTTGAGGCCCGCAGCACCGCTGGAGGAGCAGCTGCAGCGCGCGTCTCGATAGCCGGTTCAAGTTTTTCAGGGAGATTTAAGGGGTTGTTTCGCGCTGTGAGCGGAACGATGCCGATAAGGTGGAGAGTATGAGTGAAGAACAGAAGATTCGTGTGGTCATCGCCGATGATCAGGAATTGGTACGTGCCGGTTTCGCGATGGTGATCGGCTCGCAACCGGATATGGCGGTTGTCGGCCAGGCGCGCGATGGCGCGGAAGCGGTGGCTTTGGCGGAGACGCTGCATCCCGACGTGGTGCTGATGGACGTGCGTATGCCCGGTATGGACGGCATTGAGGCGACACGTCGGATCAGCGCGTTGCAGCATCGTTTCGCACCCGATGGCAGCGCGCTTGACGATGCGCATACCCGTGTGATCATTCTGACGACATTCGATTTGGACGAATACGTGATGGCCGCGATCAACGCCGGCGCGTCCGGCTTCCTGCTGAAGGACACGGAACCGGAGACGCTGCTCAATTCGATTCGCACCGTGTACCAAGGCAACGCGATCATCGCGCCATCCGCCACGAAACGGCTTATAGAGAAGATGATGGATGGCGATTTCGCAGGAACGGCCGCCGCAGCGCCCGTTTCCGCTTCGACGGCAACTATGTACACCGATCCGGAATTGGACGAACTGACCGACCGCGAGCGCGAGGTGCTCATCGAAATCGCGCATGGCCTGTCGAATCAGGAGATCGCGGACAAGCTGTTCATCAGCCTGCCTACCGTGAAAACGCATGTCGCGCATATCCTGTCGAAAATCAATGCGCGCGACCGCGTCCAAGCCGTCGTGTTCGCCTACGAAAACCATCTCGTATAAAATCTTCATAAAACGTATTCGGCAACAAAAATGCTCCTTCTTTCGAAGGAGCATTCCGTTTATCGCCTAAGCTTCTGCGAGCGCCTCAACAGGCGGTACTTTGACCGCTCTGCGGGCAGGTGCGATGCTGGCGAGCAACGCAGCCACGGCGGCCACGGCGAGCACGATGCCGTTGACGCCCCATTCGAAGGGGAACACCACGGTGCCGTACAGGCTGAACACCACGTATGCGCCCAGCCAGCCGAACAATGTGCCGAGCAGGATGCCGGCGATGCCGGAGACGAGCGAGATGAGCAGCGCTTCGATGGCGAGCGATGCCCTGAGCTGGCCGCGGGTCATGCCGATGGCGCGCAGGGTGGCCGATTCGCGGGTGCGTTCGATCACCGACAGGGACAGCGTGTTCGCCACGCCGATCAAGGCGACCAGCACCGCCACGGCGATCAGCCCCACCATGAGCATCATCATGGAGTCGATCATCTGCGCCCAGGTGACACGTTCGGCGATCGGGCCGGACACCGCCGCGTCCGCGCTCTTCGACAATGCCGACTGGATGCCGTCGTACAGGTCGTTCACGGACGTTCCGGATTGGTCGGTGTCGGCTTTCACCAGCAGCATGTGCGTTGTGGTGTCGAGGTCGCCGTTGGCGAAGTGCCGTTCGTCGACGAATCCGACGGCGCCGTAACTGTCGAAAATGCGCCGATAGTCGCGTTGCGTGACATGCAAGGTCAGCGGACGCGTCATGTCGCCGTTCTTATTCCTGGTGGTGTCGAACTCGGCTTTGCCGTTGGCGAAGGCGAGTTTCTTGCCGGTCTGCGCATTGTATGAGGGCATGAGCACGTCGTCCGCGCCGAGGCTGGTGTCGCCGAGGTCGACGCGCATCACATGCTTGACCTGGTCGATGTTCTTCACACCGATGAGCAGCACGGTGGTCGGTTTGGCAGCGTCCGTACCATTCAATGTCACGGATGCGGCCGGCGCGTACACAGTGTCGGTCACACCTTTGATGCCGGCGACCTTGTCCGCCATTCCTTGGGTCAGGTCTTCGCCGGAGGCGACGACGTCGACGCTGTAGCGGGTGGCGAGCGTGTTGTTCATGGTTTGTTTGACGCTGGCCGCTCCGGTGGCGATGGTGGAGACCAAGGTCACGCCGATGAGCAGGGCCGCGCCTGTAGCTGCGATGCGTCGCGGATTCTTCTGTATGTTGCCGTGCGCGATTTTCGCGGACGGCCCGGCAAGCGACACCAACGTTCCGGCGCCTTTCATCAGTGCGGGCAGCCAGAAGACGGCGGTGAGCACCATGCCGAGGAATATGAGCGCGGCGCCGGCAATGGCGATCAGCACCGCCATTGTGAATTCGTTGGCTTGAGCCGTCTGCCCGCCGTTGGTGGATTGAATGCGCCAGACTGAGAACACCGCCATCGCAATGCCTGCGACGACCATCAGAATGCCGAGAACGGCGCGTACGATGCCGGCGCGCTTGGTGTCAGTCAGTTCGATCGGGCGCAGGGCCTCCAGCGGGGTCACCGAGGTGGCGGAACGTGCGGAGCCGAGGGCTGCGAGCATGGTCATGATGATGCCGAAGATGATCGGCACGACGAACACCTGCCAGGAGAAGATGAGCCGCATGCCCTGCCGTATGACGTTGCCGGCGCACATGCCCCACATGATGAGGCTGCCGAACGCCACGCCAAGCACGGACGAGATCAGGCCGAGCGCACAGGCTTCGAACAGGACGGAACGGTACAGTTGTCCCTTCTTCGCGCCGATGGTGCGCAGCAGGGCGAGCGTGCGTCGGCGTTGCGCGACAAGCACCTGGAAGGTGTTGGCGATCACGAGCGCGGCGACGAACATGGCGAGGATGCCGAAGCACATAAGAAATATGGTGACGACGTTGGTGCCGTTGCCGCCCAACGATTTGACGGCCTCGTCGCTGACATTCTGGCGCGAGCTCAATTCGTAGTGCGCGGGCAGCAGTTTCTGTACGTCGTTGAGGGTTTTCGCGGCGACGGTGTTGCCGTCCATGGCGAAATCGAAGTAGACGGCGGTGGCGTTGACCGCGTTGAAATCGTCCGCGCCTTGCATCAGTGCGATGAGATTGTCCGAGCCGACGATCGCGCCGCCGTAGAACGAGTACGCGCCTTCCGGATCGGCGGTCAGGCCCACCACGCGCACGTCGTTCGCTTTGGCTTTGCCGCCGGTTTCGGTCGTGGCGTATCGGGACGTCAGCGTCACCGTGTCGCCGACGTTCACGCCCAACGTTTTCGCCGTCTGCTCAGGCAACGCGATTTCGTTGGCATCCTTGGGCTGGCTGCCTTGCGATATGCGCACCGGCAGCATCGACGCGTCGGATGCGCCGGTGATCAGTTCGCCGCTGACGTTGTCGTCGTCGCTGGAGACGGTGACGGCGCTTTCCGACGCGACGCGCACAGCTTTCACACCTTCCACGGCTTTCAGCTGGTCGACGTGGAAATCGCCGACGGTGACGGAATACGCTTTGTCGATTTCCTTATCGCTGAGGCCATCGACGTTCGCGGTGGCGGCATAGTTGGCGCCACCGAACATGGCGGTCATCTGTCGGGCGAGCGAATCGCCCATGGCGTTGCCGAACAGGAAGGTGCTGGCGATGAACGCCGTGCCGATCAGGATGGCGATGCCGGCGGGGATGAGCATGCGCTTGGTTTTACGCATGAGTTTCAAAGTGATGGACCACATGGGAGTTCGGTTTCCTTCTTCAAGTACATTTTGCGAAAGCGGGTTTTGCGAAATGCGTCAGCCGGCGTGGCGGGCGGGGGATATGGTCTGCGTGGCCGATTCGCGCTCCTTCATCAGCAGATCGTTCATCTGCTCGGCGCTTGGCTGGTCAACGTCGGCCACGATCTGCCCGTCGGCGAACACGATGGCGCGGTCCGCGTAGGAGGCTGCGACGGCATCGTGGGTGACCATGATGATGGTCTGGCCGAGTTCGTTCACGGAGCGTTTGAGGAAGCTCAATACTTCCGCGCTGGACACGGAGTCGAGGTTGCCGGTCGGTTCGTCGGCGAACACGAGCTGCGGCTTGGTGATGAGCGCGCGTGCGATGGCGACGCGCTGCTGCTGGCCGCCGGACAGTTCGTTCGGACGATGGTTCAGACGCTCCTTCAGTCCAAGCGTTTCGACCAGCAGGTTGAGCCACTGGCGGTCCGGCTTCTCGCCGGCAAGGGTAAGCGGCATGACGATGTTCTGTTCGGCGGTGAACATCGGCAGCAGGTTGAAGCTTTGGAAGATGAAGCCGATCTGGTGACGGCGCAGCAATGTCAGCTGGTCATCGTTCATACGGGTCAGGTCCTTGCCGTCGAACATGATGTGGCCGCTGGTGGCCGAGTCAAGGCCGGCCAGAGTGTGCATCAGCGTGGATTTGCCGGAGCCGGACGGTCCCATGATGGCGGTGAACCGGCCTTGTTCGAAGGCGATGTTGACACCGCGCAACGCGTGCACCGCGTTGCTTCCAGACCCATAATCCTTGACGAGGTCGATGGCTTCGATGGCGGTGTTGCCGGCTTTGATGACGTCCCTGATGTCCATGGAAGTTCCTTTCTTGCGAAGTTACTTCCAAAATACGAAACAATCGTATGCGGCGACATCATGCGCTGGTTTGAAATCGGCCGTTCCCCGACTCATCCTTGAGTATGAGAACGGCTTGGAATCAGAACATCACGGAATACCGTCTCCGAACGGAAAACGCGTCAATCGCCGAGCAGCACACCTTCATGCGGCGGCTCAAGCCAATACGATTCCTTCTCCACGCTGACGGTGGACGCCCACCAGGTCTGTTCCACGCCCGGCAGGGAGCGGATGGACTCATCCACCACTCGCCACAGATCCTCGTCGGTGTCGGCGATGACCTCGATCAGGTAATCGGCGCCGTTCAATCCGACGCCGCTCATCGCATACGTCACCTCATCGATCGCCAGCAGCTGTTCGGTGTCGAGCCGATAAGGCGGTTTCACACCGAGGCCGAGGAACGCTTGACGGAATCCACCCAAACGCATGGGGCTGACGGTGGCCATGATGCGCATCACGCCGGATTCCTCCAGCTTCTTGATGCGCCCACGAATCGCGGTATGCGTCACGCCAAGCCGCTCCCCCAACGTCGCATAGCTGGCTCTGCCGTCATGCTGCAACTCGTTGAACGTACGCACGAAGCGCATATCCAGACGGTGTGCGGGAATGCCAGTGCCAACGCTCGCCTCACGTTTGGTCAGGAAACCGGTCTCGCCATGCGCGGCCAGGAGCCGGTTGACCACGCTGACGTTGTGGTCGTCAAGCACCAGCCGTCCGCAGGAGAACACCTGCAGACGTGTCAATCCCGGCAATGCGCGCAGATCATGCTTAAGGAAATGGTCCATGCCTTCGGCGGAATACACGACGGCTTCGGCGATGATGTCGGCATCGCCCAACGCGCAGACCACATACGTGACCTGCGGCATGGATTTGAGCATGGCAAGCGCCTTGTCGAGGTTGCCGTTGATGCGCAGGCCCACCAGCACCTGGCTGTAGTTGCCTAGGTTCAACGGATTGCATACCGGCACGATGCTCATGATGTTGGATTCCGTAAGCCTGCGGTAGCTTTCCGTAGCCGCGTATACGGAAATGCCGACCTTGTCGGCAAGCGCCTGCATGGTCATGCGGCCGTCGCATTGCAGGGCCGAGACCACTTTCAGGTCGCGTGCGGTGATGGTGATGCGTTGTTCGTTCTGGAACATTGGCCTACCTCAGAACTGCCACAGCATCAGCCAGATGCTGCCTGTCGTCGCGGCGGCAGTGACCGCAAGGATGATCCAATCGGAGAGTCTCATCTTCAGCTGTATGCGGTAGGTGCGTCTCACGCCTTGGAGGTTGAGCCCGCGCGATTCCATAGCCCAGCCGACGCTTTGGCTCATTTTGTAGGCGCGGATCAGCACCGCGATGATGATGGGCAGATACGATTTGAACCGGTCCACCAAGCGTACGAATACGTTGCGTTTCTTGCCGGTGGCGTCTTTCTTGCCGTTCAAGTCGAGTCCGCGGGCCCGTTGCGCGGCCGATACGGATTGGAAGATGGAGAAGAACACCGGAATGTAGCGCAGCGCGGTGGCGAGCGTGAGTCCGGCCTTGTACGGCATGCCCAGGGAGGTGAGCCCTCGGATCAGCTTGGTCTGGCTGGTGGTGAACAACGTGAGGAAGCACGCGAATCCGAGCGCCGGAATGCGCAATCCCATCACCGCGGCCATGACGAGGTTCTCTCGCGTGAGTTTCAGCCATCCCCACTGCCACAGCACGTGCGTGCCGGATGGGTCGAAAATCGGCCAGAGCACCACGATGAACACGATGATCACGGCGAGGATCTTCCACACCCAGCCGATGCGTTTCAGCGGCACGCCGTCGGTGATGAGCATGAGATGTTCGATGATCAGAACGTCAAGTATGAACGCCCAGTTGCGCCATACCAGGCACAACACCAACATGACCACGGTGATGAGGAATTTCACACGGGGGTCGGCGCGATGCAGCCAGCCGTCGCCCGGTACATACAAATCGGCGTCCATCAGTGTCGTCCTTCCTCATGCTTGGTGACTTTCAGCAGCACATGCGTCGCCGAAACGGGCCCATTGGATTTACGCGGTTTGCGGATGGTCCGAGATTGCTTCTGCGCCGCTTCGGACCTGTCGATCGGCCCATACTGCACGACTTTTCCGTCCTCCAATTCCAGCACATGCGTGCAGTACCGGTATACCGCGCGCATGTCGTGGCTGATCATGACGATGGTGACGCCGCGCTGGTTGAGTTTCTCGATGGTGCCGAGGAAGCGTGCTGCGAGACGGTGGTCGAGACCGGCCGTAGGCTCGTCGAGCACGAGGATCGGCGTGCGCATTGCAAGCACGGATGACAGCGCCACCGCACGGCGTTCGCCGTAGCCGAGCGTGGCCGGCGAGACGTCTTCATAACGGTGCAGGTCGAACAGCGTCAGCATCTCGTCGACGCGTTTGAACACGGTGGCTCCGTCCAGTCCAAGCGCGGTAGGACCGAATGCGATTTCCTCCTTGGTGGTGGAGCAGAAGATCTGATGGTCGGGATTCTGGAAGACGAATCCGACGTGGGCCGCCATTTCGCCGACGCTGTGTTTGGAGGCGTCGAGCCCATCCACCGTCACCGTGCCCTGCGTGGGTCGGATCAGTCCGTTCAGGTGTTTGGCGAGTGTGGTCTTGCCGGAGCCGTTACGTCCGATGAGTCCGATGAATGAGCCACGTTCGATGTCGAACGTCACGTCGTCCAGAGCTTTCGATGCATTGCCGCCGCGCTCATATTGGTAGGAGACATGGTCCAGGCTGATGACCACGTCCTTGGACCGTTCCGGCTGATTCTTTTTGTCCTTCTTATGCTTTTTGCCCTGCTGTACGGCCTTGACCTGCGGCAGCGGATCGTCCGCGACCTGCACGCCGGAGGATTCCAGCAGTCCTTTTTCACGGACGAACAGGCTGGCGTCGCCGTTGCGCACCAATTCCCCATTGACCATGAACAGCACTTGGTCGGCCCAATAGGCGATATGCTCCGTGTCCTGTTCCGCCATGATCACCGTCATGGAACGGGTCTGCCGGATGCGTTCAAGCACATCGAAGACTTCCTGCTTGCCTTCCGGATCGAGCGCCGCAGTCGGTTCGTCAAGGATGAGCACGTCGGGTTCCGCCGCCAATGCCGCCGCGATGGCCACACGCTGCATCTGCCCGCCCGACAGGCTGGCCGGCACGCGCTTGCGGTAGCCGGTCATGCCGACCAGATCGAGCATGACGTCGATCTGCTTGTCGATGATGTCCGGTGCGATGCCGCGGTTTTCCAAAGGAAAGGCGATCTCATCCTCAACGCTCGCGCAGAACAGCTGCGCTTCGGGATCCTGCTGCACGTAGCCGATACGTTCGGACAACGCCGATACGGAATGACGGCTGGTGTTCATGCCGTTGACTTCCACCAGTCCGGTCATGGCGCCGTCCGCCAGATTCGGGATGATTCCGGCCAAAGCCATGCACAGGGTGGATTTGCCGGCGCCGGTCGGTCCAATGACGCCCACGAACGAGCCTGATTTGATATCGAAGCTGACATGCTTGAGGCTATCCACCGGCTTGCCGCCATCCACCAATGGCTCATACTGCCAACTCAAATCACGTACCGTGATCATGCGCTCTTCTCCATATCTTTCAGCACATCAGCCCATTGCACCGGCCGCGAACACAGCCACTACGGATACTATATGAACGAATATGTATAAATAAAGCCCGTGGAATCGCCGTTCATCGGTGAACCCACGGGCTTTATTTATGCAAGACAATAATGTATCACTCGCCGGCCTTGACGCTGAGGTTGCCGAGTCGCACCAGCGGCGGATAAGCCTTGCGCACCGCGGAGAACAGTGCGAAGCCAACGATCAGGCCGACAACCATCTGGAATGAGTTGCCGATGATTTCGCCTAGGGCCGGACCGAAGCCGGACAGGATGCCGCCGGCGATGAAGTAGCCGAACACCTTCCACACGCCGGCCACCAGAGAGCCGATGACGACGTTGGCCGGTTTGAATTCACGGACCAGCAGACCCACGAGCACCGCCTGCAGACCGTCGATGATGAAGGTGAAGATTGCCCACTGCGGGTATCCCGAGATGAGGTCGGACAACGCCGGTCCAAGACCGCCGATGATGCCGCCGACCCACGGGCCGAACGCATAGGAGCTGAAGAAAATCATCGTGTCGGACAGGTTGAGGTATCCACGGGTCGGGGTCGGAATCTTCACGAACATGGTCAGCACGGTGGTGACCGCGGTCATGATGGCGACCAACGGGATGGTGTTGACCTGAATAGCTTTCTTGATATCGTTCTTGACATCCTGCGTCATAATACAGTCTTCTTCTCTCTTTTTTACCAAAATAGCAAAATCATCTTGCTTTTCCTACGATTTGTAAAGAAATCGCAAGGAATTTCTTTCGATGTATCAAATTGCGACATACCATATCGCAACAAGCGAAAATTTTATCCCATCCGCGTTACAAGCGCAGTGCAAAGCGGGCGGCCCGCAACACCCCCTTCTCATGGTGCAGCGGACCGCCCGACAGTTGTTTCAGACCAAAGTCACTTGGCCAGACCGGATTCGCGCAAGGCCTTGAAGCCGCTTTCGAGGTCCTCGATGATGTCGTCGATGTTCTCCAGTCCGATGGACAGGCGGATGGTGCCCTGGTGGATGCCCTGGTCCTCGAGCTCCTCCAGCGTCTCCTGGGAGTGCGTGGTGGAGGCCGGGTGGATCACGAGGCTCTTGGC
>UMGU01016623.1_pt1 | contig 9921 bp, 10 predicted proteins | sample 1965331 | NCBI WGS metagenome assembly UMGU01 (sample SAMEA4836078, study PRJEB28245) | human gut metagenome | biome: gut microbiome; material: fecal sample | place: Denmark | collected 2008
ACGAGCGAGACACGGTCCAGAGGATGCCGGAGCGCAGAACCCCGTGTAGGGAGATCGCGAGGGAGCCGGGCAGGTCGCCCTCGACGGTGAGCGCCGAGGTGCCGCGCACGGGTTCATCGCCGCGCCCACCCATGAAAAGAGGGTTCCCTCGCAGGCGCCGCATCCGCACGCCCCCGCAAAGAAACCCTCGCACTCGCATCTCTACCTGCGAACCCGTATGCAGCCTCGCGCGTGTGTTCCGCAGTTGCTAGTCGCGGTAGAACGAGCCCATGTAGCGGATGTACTCGTCCTCGGTGTGGTTTGCCTTCCAGTCGTGGACGGAGTCCTTGTTGCGCTGGCCGGCGATGACGGAGAGCTCCTTACCCAGCTTCTCAAAGGCCTCGTCGACGCACTCCTCGGGGGTGAGGGCGATCTTCATGACGGCCTCGCCCTGCGGGCCGCCGGGGAGGTTGGACAGCAGGCTGGGGGTTAGGGTGGTGCCGAGGGTGATGACCTCGACGTCGACGCCGGTGCCCTCGCACTCGCAGGCCACGGCCTCGGTCATCTTGAGGATGAAGGCCTTGCCCGCGCCGTACTGGCCGTTCCAGGGGCTGGAGCTGATGCCGGTCATCGACGAGACGTTGATCACGGCGCCGCGGTCCTGGGCGGCAAAGATCCGCATGTAGTGGTGGAAGCACTTGAGGAAGGTCACGACGTTGACGTTGATCATGGCCTCGTGCTTCTCCCAGGGGGTGTCCTGGATCTTACCGAAGCTGTGCAGGCAGGCCACGTAGCTCATGAAGCCCATGTCCAGGCCCTCGGTCGCGGCGAAGACGGTCTCGGCAGCGCCGGGCTGGCTAAAGTCGGCGCGCACGACCTTGGTCTCCACGCCGTAGGTCTCGCGGATCTCGCCTGCGAGCACGTTCAGCTTCTCCTCGCGACGGCCGACCATGACGACGTTCATGCCGCCGGCGGCGATCTTCTCGCAGAACGCCTTGCCGACGCCCTCGGTCGCGCCCAGGATCAGGCCCCACTCACCGTACTTCTCCCTCAGGTTCATGCTGCATCCTCTCTCTCGATGCCCATGCGGGCACATCTCCTTTAGCGTGCGACCGCACAGCCGTACACGGTGCACCATTATGCGCTGAACAAGAGGGGAGCGTGTTCACGACTTTGCGAACGAGCCCGTAACAACGATGAACGGTGTCGGTCTATCACCACGAAGAAACCCTTGCAGCATCGAGAGAGGAGGTGCTGGCAGGTGGAACCAAAAGGTGAACGCCGCCATCTCTAGCTCCACCTTATCGGGTTTCCCGTCGCAAGCGATGCTTCAAAGAGCTTGCGCAGCGAAACGTTGGCGAAGGTCCAGGACCACGCTTTGCTGCTGCCCACTGTGACTCGGCCCTCGGCTCTGCGTAGAACCCGAAGCCGCTTTTGCAGTCGATGCGATTGACCCCGTCGAGGTCGGTGAGGGTGTAGCTTTCGCCCTCTCCATCCTGGCTCGAGCGTCCCTTGCGCTCGAAAGCAAAGTGACTTGACGCGAAGAGCACCTCACCAGCGCCGTTATTTTTTGGCATCTTTGGGGGCTGATGTACACAAATGCGACTCCACGTGCCGACCAGCAACGTCCTCCACATGTCTGGACTCTCTATGCTTGCGCTGGATAGACATCGCAGGAACGGGTATAGTATCGAAAGTTTTGTCGTTAACCAGCGGGGGAGTCCTGTGGGAATCAAAAAGAAGATCAAAAAGGAGCTTATCGGCACTTCCGATTACCCGTCGAATAAGATCTTCACGATCTCCAATTTCATCACCTTTACGCGCCTGATCCTCACGCTCGTCTTTCTGTACCTGTTTGTGACGGATAACAACCGCATCGTCGCCATCGTGATTTATGCCATCGCCGCCTCCACCGACTGGATGGACGGGCAGATCGCCCGCATGACCAAGACGGTCTCGTGGCTCGGCAAGGTCATGGATCCCATCTGCGACCGCGCGCTGCTGTTTACGGGCGTCTTGGGCCTGGTGGTCCGTGGCGAGCTGCCTATCTGGGTCTGCGTACTCATCATCGGTCGCGACATCTACCTGGGCCTTGGCACGCTCATCGTGCGCCATTACCACCGTCGTCCCATCGATGTCGTGTTTCCCGGAAAGATTGCCACTGCGCTGCTCATGACCGGCTTCTCGCTCATGCTGCTCGGTTTCCCCGTTATTGACGGCCTGCATCTTTTACCTTCAACCCTTAAGGCCTTCCCGGGCCTCAACGGAAGCTCGATGCCCCTCGGCATCTTCTTTGTGTACGGCGGCGTGATCTTCTCCATGCTCACGGCTGTCATCTACTCCATTAAGGGCGGAGCGGCCATTAAACAGGCTCTCGCGCATCCCGAGGACGAGGACATCGACTTTCTGAACCCTGAAATCGAAGACTGATTCGTTGGGGTATGATTACGTACGGTTCATTATTTGCGGCACGTCCGCGATAAGTTAGGGGTTGTCATGGACAACATGGTTAACAATATGCCTCAGAATGATAAGACTGCTGAAGCTACCTGCGTATTCCGCGTGCCTTCGAGCGATGTCACCGTTCCTGACCTCATGGCCAACGTGCGTATCACCGCTCCCGTTCTGTCCATCGTCAAGGGCCCGCAAACTGGCGCCGCCTTTGAGCTCGAGGACGACGTGACCACCATCGGCCGCGATCCCGCGAACGGTATCTTCCTCAACGACATGACCGTTTCGCGCAGCCACGCGCGCATTATTCGCGAGGGCCTCGGCGCTCGCATCGAAGACTTGGGATCGCTCAATGGCACCTGGGTCGACGGTGCCATCGTCAATGCAGCCCCGCTGCACGACGGTTCTTCCGTCCAGATCGGTACGTTTACGCTCATCTACCACGAGAGCACGCCGGAGCGCATCGAAACCGGTGAGTAGGGCATGGCCGAACGCAACTATCTGAGTATCGGCCAAGTCGTCAACCTACTTCGAGGCGCATACCCCGATCTTTCGAACTCAAAAATTAGATTTCTAGAAGATGAGGGGCTCATTACCCCTCATCGTACGCCTAAGGGATACCGTCAGTACTCCAAGGAGGACGTTGATCGCCTGGAGGTCATTCTGCACTTGCAGAAGACTCGCTACATGCCACTCAACGTGATTAAGCAGCGCTTGGAAAACGCCACGGACCTGTCAACGCTCGCCTACGAGGTGGGCTTGCTGTCCGATGTTCCGCTCAAGACGGAGCCCAAGGAGACTAAGCAAAAGCTGCATCCCATCGAGACCATTCCCGATATGCTGGGCGTCGAGATTTCGTTTATCCGCTCGCTCGCCGAGAACGACCTCATTCGCATCATCAAGAGTCCGCAGAATCGTGAGCTCGTCGATGGTCGCGATTTCCCGATCATCCGCTACTGCTCCGAGCTGTCACGCTTCCATATCGAGCCGCGCAACCTGCGTCAGTACGTGTCTTCCGCCAACCGCGAGTCCTCGATGTTTGAGCAGGTGCTCGTGAGCATGCTCGGAATGGATACCTCCGATGACGAGCGCGACGCCAAGCTCGAGCGTGCGTTTAAGAAGCTTCACGACCTGACCGAGGGTGTGCACACTGCGTTGCTCAAGAACCGCGTTTTTGAGTCGCTCAACGCCGTGGTCGAGGACGCCGACATCGATGCACTCGATGAGGAAATCACTCGCTGCGAGTCCACCAAGGCCAAAAACGAAGAGATAGGCGCGCCGGCTTCGCACGAGGATTCCCTCGTAAAGCCGCTCAAGGTCGTCACCCCTTCGCAATCCGGCACCGCCACCGCGGGCAAATAACAGCTGCCGCTTATCCGGCAACCCATTGAAAGGTCATGCAATGTACGACTTCGAATCTCAAATCGTCGACATCCCCGACTATCCCGAGCCCGGAGTCATCTTTAAAGACATCACGCCGCTCTTTGGCAATCCCGAGGCGCTCAAAGCCATGACCGATGCCCTCGCCGAGCACTTTGCCGGCATGGGAATCACCAAGGTCGTGGGTCCCGAGGCTCGCGGCTTTATGGTTGGCGTACCGGTGGCTGTAGCCCTTGGCGCCGGCTTTGTTCCCGCACGTAAACCGGGTAAGCTGCCGCGCGAGACCGTAAGCCAAAGCTACGAGCTCGACTACGGCACCGATTCAATTGAGATCCATGCCGACGCTATCAGCTCTAAAGATACCGTGTTGATTCTGGACGACTTGGTCGCGACGGGCGGAACCGTCGAGGCAACAGGTAAACTGGTGCGAGATATGGGCGCAAAGCTTGTCGGTTACGGTTGTATCCTTGAGCTTGCGTTTCTCAACCCGCGCGAGAAGCTCACGCCGTCCAATGACGATGTGGAGCTCTTTAGCCTGGTGACGGTGGACTAGCCGTTACCCTTAGTTACTGGAAAGGAAGCTACATGCGCACAGCAAACACGCACAAAAACATGGCACGCTGCGCTGCTACGGCAACCCTCGCTTGTGTTTTGGGCTTGGGCCTCGCGGCTCCTGCCTACGCCGATACCGCATCCGACCTTGCCGCTGCTCGTACGAAGCTCGAGCAGATCGGTACCCAAACCCAGCAGATTTACGATGAGCTCGCCACGCAGACGCAGGCGCTCGATCAGACTGCTGGCGAGATCACGCAAAAGCAGCAGGAGATCGCCGATGGTCAGGCCAAGCTCTCGACCTATGTCGCCGGCGAGTACAAAACCGGCGGACTGAGCCTGCTTCAGGTTCTGACGGGCGTCGATGACCTGAGCGATATGCTCAACCGTCTGTTCTACTACGGCAAAGTTTCCGATAAGCAGGCTCAGACCATTCAAGAGGTCAAGGAGCTTAAGCAGCAGCTCACCGATAAGCAGACCGAGCAGGAGAAGAACGTCGCCGCCACGCAAAAGAAGGTCGACGAGCTTAACGCTCAGCAGGCTGAAGCCCAGAACGTCGTAAACTCCCTGGATTCACAGCTGCAGGCCGAGCTTGCCGCAGAGGCCGAGGCCAACGCCGCGCTGCAGGCCGGCATCAACGCCAGCACCGCCGAGAAGGCCACGGTGAGCAACGAGACTGCCGGTACGACCGAGAACACCAACAACGGTGGTCAGACCAGCAATAACAACAACCAGGGCGGCAACACTCCGGTTCCTACGCCGGCACCTGCTCCGACGCCGCAGCCCTCTACGCCTGCTCCGGCTCCGACGCCTTCTGCTCCGAGCCAGTCCGTCGATGGCGGTTCTGTTGTCTCGCGTGCATACAGTAAGCTTGGTTGCGCTTATTCCTGGGGCGGAATTGGCCCGAACAGCTTCGACTGCTCTGGTTTTGTTAGCTATTGCCTCACTGGTCGCTATTGCCGCCTGGGCACCACGGGTACCTTTATGGGCTGGACGCGTGTGTCCGATCCGCAGCCCGGTGACGTTGTGGTCAACTCGTACCACACCGGCATTTACATCGGTGGTGGTCAGATGATTCATGCTTCTGACTACAACACGGGTGTTATCATCAGCTCCGTTGCCGCCGGCATGAACAACAACTATATCTTCGTGCGTTACTAAGTCATCTTACACAGCGTGTGAATGTGGACCTCGTGGCTTTAAGTCGCGAGGTCCATTCTTTTTTCTCTAATCTTGTACGGCTATCTAGTATTCAAAACTAGATAGCCGTACATTCAGTTTGCAAGATGGCTATAATTGTTGAGGAACAATTAGAAAGGACCCTCTATGAGCTGGGCACTTATCTCCGATTCAAGCTGCAACCTCCGCGATTGGCAACCGACCGCACCCCATACCACCTTTGCATTTGCGCCCCTCAAAATTCGAGTGGGGGAGCGTGAGTTCGTTGATGACCTTTCGCTCGATGTGCATGAGCTCAACTGCGCTGTTCAGGCGGAGACGAATGCCTCTTCGAGCGCTTGTCCCAGCGTAGGGGAGTGGGCCGAGCTCTTCAAATTGGCAGACAAGACCATCTGCATGCCGATCTCTGAGGGCGTGTCGGGCAGCTACAACGCGGCAGCCACGGCTCGCGATATGGTTCTTGCCGAGGAGCCCGATCGACAGATTCATCTAGTCAATTCACGCGCAGCTGGCGGCAAAATGGACCTCATTTTCTTGCTGTTCGACCGCTATCTTGCAAGCAATCCGAATGTCTCATTCGAGGACGCTTGCGCATACTTCGATAGCCTTGAACAGAACAGCAAAATCCTCTTCAGTTTGTGCAATTACGAAAACCTCGCCAAAGCCGGACGTATCCCTAAGGCAGCCGGCGTCATTGCCAACAAGCTCAATATCCGCATTTTGGGCACGGCGAGTGAGGCCGGTAAAATCGAACTCGTCGGGCACACGCGTGGCGAAAAGAAGATGCTCAACAAGATCATCGACACTATGGAAGCCGAGGGCTTTACGGGCGGTGAGGTCATCATCGATCACGTTGAGAACGAAGCTGGAGCCCAGGCGCTTACTGATCGCATAGTCGAACATTGGCCCGGCTCCAAGACCATCATCATGCCCTGCAACGGCCTGGATTCCTATTACGCCGAGATGCACGGCCTCATCATCGGCTACGGCATGGGCGTAGCTTCAGGCAAATAAAGTCCAACCAAGCAAAATACGGGCGGGACAAAGCGACAGATGGCTCTTTGTCCCGCCCGTTTTATACGTCGGCTAGCTATTAAACCCGTTGAACTTGAGATAGCTCATCAAGTAAGCCTTCGAAACGAAGGAGGAAACCGCACTGCGCACAAGCAGCGACTCACGCGTTACCTGATGCGCCGTATCGGGAACCGGCGTCTGCTCGACGGAAAACGCCGAACGAATCGATGCCTCGAGCTGATCAACCACATAGTCGAAGGCCGTCGGGGCATCGTAGCTCAAACGCTGAATGTTAAAGAGTGCCTGCACCGCAGCAATAGGTAGCACCTGCTTAAAGATGCAGATAGCGATCAGGCGGGCAATTTGCTCGCGGCCATATTGCTTTTTGACCGGAGCAGGCACCAGGCCAACCTTTACGTAGTTATTGACCATCGATGGCGTAATGATAGGCTGCTCAACGCAAAGGGACAGCGGCTCCATCCACAGCGCGACATACTCAATGACCTGGTCGCGGTAGAGCGTCACATTGGGCAACTGGTCATAGCGCGGCAGACTCAACGTATTGAGTTTGCGTACGATATCGGACTGAATAAATGCATCGGGCAGCACAGTAGGCTGAATATCCTCAGGCTTAATGCTGACCGACGAATCAGACATCGGAATAACGTGTTTAACGTGGTTCATAAAGGTCCTCCGTTCATTTTCTATATTGTATTCTAGGTTATCTAGTTTTACATACCACATAACCGGAAAGTAAAAGTGGTTGGACAGCACATTGATACACCGTCCAACCACTTTGTTAAAAGAGAATAACCTTACATAAGATATATTATCGTACTTATCCGCGGAGAAACGCGTATGCGCTCGTTGCTGCTATGGCTCCGTCAGAAACGGCGGTCACAACCTGGCGTAAGCGTTTGGAACGGATGTCGCCAGCAGCGAATAGACCTGGCGTGCGTGTCGCCATGGATTCATCAGTCAGAATGCCGCCATCAGGCGCCAGATCGACTAAATGCTCAACAAGCTCGGTATGGGGTTGCGTGCCGGTAAAGACAAAAATGCCAAACGAGCCAGGCTCAAATGACTCGGTATGAATTTCCCCGGATGCATTGTCCTTAAAGGCAATCGTCGTTGGCATCGCTTCACCAGAAAGTTCAACAATACTAGTTTGGTACCTAACTGTAATATTGTCCTTTTTGAGTACTTTCTGAACAACACCATCAGGCGCACGAAACTGGTCGCGGCGCAGCACGATGGTCACACTGCTGGCAATATCTGACAGGAACAGAGCCTCCTCGCAGGCAGCATTGCCGCCGCCGATGACAAAAACCTGTTTGCCGCGGAAGAACATACCGTCACATGTTGCGCAATATGAAACGCCACGACCGCGATACGTATCCTCGCCAACAAAACCAGCAGATCGCGGCGTGGCACCCATGCAAGCGATAACGCTCGAGGCCAGCGTATCGCCCATATCGTGATGCACCGTAAACAGCGCTGCATCGGCATCGTAATCGATACCCGTAACCATGCTCCATGCGACCTGAGCTCCCAAGCCCTCTGCATGCTGCTGAAAACGCTCGCCGAGTTCGGCGCCACTCAAGAGCGGAATGCCCGGATAGTTCTCGACTTCATTGGTCGTGGCGATCTGTCCACCCGACATGCCCTGCTCAATCACGGTCGTCGTCAGGTTGGCACGCGCAGCGTAAATGGCGGCAGCATAGCCCGCGGGGCCTCCACCGATAATCGCAACATCAATCGGCTGATCGGTAGTCATGAAGAATCCTCTCGTCGAAACGTTGTCGTTCTTTGCGCTCATACCCAAATTTACGTGAACATGACACTCATGCACTACAATGATAAATCGCGTAACAAAGCTGAAGGGGAGTTATCGATGGATCAAACGCAGACGAGCAATAGCGCTCCCCTGCCCATGCAAGCCACTCCCCAACCGGAGCAAATGACCGTTTCACCTGCACAAAAACCCCTGGTAACCATTGTGCACGCATCAGTTGGATCGGGCCACAAAGCCGCCGCCAACGCGATTGCACAAGCATTTGACCTTATCCGCGGCACCAAGGGAATCCCTGAGGATATTGAAATTGAAGTGCTCGATATCCTTGATTTTGGACGTATTAAATTCGACGGCAATAAGACCGCGGCTTCTTTTACGGGAGCCACACGCCCCATTTACGACCTGACCTGGCGATATACGCTTACGGGGCATCTTCTCTGGGGTGGCGGCACGGCATGGTCGCGAATTATGTTCCCCGCCTTCAACGAATATATTCGTCGCCGCAGGCCTATAGCCGTGGTCGCAACGCACATCACAGCAGCCAATGTTGCCGTGGGTGCCCGCGTTATTACGGGTATCGATTATCCGGTCATCTGCGTACCAACAGACTATGAAGTCGAAGGCTTTTGGCCCCACAAGGACACCGACCTGTTCTGCGTAGCCAACGAATTTATGGCCGAGACACTTCGCCCCCGTAAGGTTCCCGAGACCAAAATCCGCATTACAGGCATCCCCATTCGCGCCGGGTTTGATACGGACTACAATCGCGAGGAAGAACTCGAGAAGTTCAATCTCCCCGCTGACAAGACCGTTGTGTTGGTGATGGCCGGTGCCAGCTTGCCTCAACCGTACGTTCGCTTTCGCGCGGAGATGGACCGCACACTCCCCTTCCTGCGCAGCTTCGAGGACATGCACTTTGTCTTTTTGCCGGGCAAGGATGAGGAATACACCACCCGCCTCAAGACGCTCTTCGACGCCATGAAGCTCGAAAACGTCACGGTTCTGGACTACGTGGACGACATGGCGGCCCTCATGCACGGCTGCGACCTCGCAATCCTCAAATCGGGCGGACTCACCGTCACTGAGTGCCTGTGCGCGCATCTGCCGATGATCCTGCTGGGCAAATCATACGGTCAGGAAAAGGTCAACACAACGATGCTCACCGGCATGGGCGCCAGCATGCATGTCACCACCGCACGAGAACTCATCGTGACGTTGCGCCATCTCCACGATCATCCGGAGTCGCTCAAGGCACTGCTCATCAATGGCGAAGTGCTGCGCCGTCCCCACGCAGCCGAAGACATAGCCATCGCAACCATGGAGCTCGCAGGCAAGCCCCAAAAGCGCAAACGAGCCTTCTGCCGCTTCTATTGGGGCGGAAAACCCGCGCATATCCGCTAGTCGAATGTCCGCCGCTCTGCCGGAGCCGCCCTTATATCATTCCATGCTCAAACATTCTCACTTCGCTGCGAAACTGCGCGTGGAACGATATAAGGGCGGCTCCGGCAGAGCGGCTGCGTTTACTTACTAGCAGCTACTTCAGAATCCCCTCCATTAGAACCTGCAAAGGT
>UMGU01020454.1_pt1 | contig 9747 bp, 10 predicted proteins | sample 1965331 | NCBI WGS metagenome assembly UMGU01 (sample SAMEA4836078, study PRJEB28245) | human gut metagenome | biome: gut microbiome; material: fecal sample | place: Denmark | collected 2008
ATCGCTAAAGCTGGTTTCTTTTCATCAGACCGTACAATCGAACAATACAACGATGAAATCTGGCACAGCAAATAAGATTTAAATAGAGTATAAATAAGAATGCGAGGTTGATAAAACAATCTCGCTTTTTATGTATATACAGAAAAAACACAAAAATATTGAATTTTTATAAAAATAGGGTTGACAAATGTATAAATATTAAATAAAATGTATACATATCAAAAAAGAAAAGAGAAAATGACTATGAAAGTAAGTAAAATGTTTGGTGGGTTAGCTCTTGTTGCTTCAGCTTTTCTATTGACAGCTTGTGGCTCAGGAAATCAAAAAGATACATCAGTTTCAGATATTAAAGATAAAGGAACTCTTGTCGTTGCTATGAATCCGGAATTCGCTCCTTTTGAATTTAAAACTTTAGTTGATGGCAAAGATACTATTGTTGGTGCGGATGTAGAGATTGCAAAAGCTATTGGTGAAGAGCTTGGCGTTAAAGTGAAATTCTCTTCAATGTCATTTAACAATGTTTTGGCAAGTCTCCAATCAGGTAAAGCTGATGTGGCTATCTCAGGTATTTCTGCAACGCCTGAACGTAAAAAAGCTTATAATTTCTCAGAAGCCTATTACGAATCAGAAAATGTTGTTTTGATTAAGAAAACAGATATTGATAAATATACAAAAACAAGTTCATTAGATGGTTTGTCTGTCGGAACACAAAAAGGATCTATTCAAGAAAATGTAGCCTCTGAACAATTGAAAGGTTCAAAAGTTGTTGCTTTGACACAAAATGGCGAAATGATTAATGAATTGAAAAACGGTCAAATCCAAGCTGTTGTCCTTGAAAAACCAATTGCAGAAGGCTATGCTGCTAATAACGACGATTTGACAATTGCTAATATCAAGTTGAAAAATGATGACGCAGATGCTTATGCAGTAGCTCTTCCTAAAGGTGATCATAAATTGACTAAAGAAGTCAATAAAGTTATCAAAGACTTGAAAGACTCAGGTAAAATTGACCAATTTGTTCAAGAAGCTTATGCTTTGTCAACTAGTGAATCAAGTAACTAAGGAGAAAATGATATGAAGAAGTTTCTAGGAGGTTTGTTTCTACTTTTAGCAGTAGGAATGATGACAGCTTGTTCAACGTCAGGAACAAGTCAGAAAAGTATTCAAAATAAAGGTAAAATCATCATTGCGACGGAATCTGAATTTGCACCATTTGAGTTTAAAACTTTAATTGATGGCAAAGATACCTTAGTTGGGGCAGATATTGATTTAGCTAAGGCAATTGCTAAAGAATTGGATGTTAAAGCTGATTTTTCAGTGATGTCCTTCAATAACGTTCTTGCTTCTGTGACTTCTGGTAAATCTGATATTGCTATTGCAGGAATTTCAGTGACAGATGAACGTAAAAAAGCTTACGAGTTCTCTGATGCTTATTATGAAGCAGAAAATGTCGTGATTCTTAAAAAAGCTGATTTAGCGACCTACACAAGTCTTGAAAGCTTGGCAGGAAAATCTGTTGGTGCTCAAAAAGGGTCAATTCAAGAAAATATTGCTAAAGACCAATTACCAAGTTCAAGTCTAGTTTCACTAACTTCAAACGGTGAAATGATTAATGAATTGAAAAATAATCAACTTCAGGCGGTTGTGCTAGAAAAAGCGATTGCTGAGGGCTATATTTCTCAAAATCCTGATTTAGCCATTGCAGGTAGGCCATTGAAATCAACTGATACAGATACTTATGCGGTAGCCTTTGCTAAGGGAACGGATAAAAAACTAATCGCTTCTGTGAATAAAGTTATCAAGAAAGCTAAACAATCAGGTGAGTTTGATGCTTGGATTGAAAAAGCTTCGACTTACACGCAAAGTAGTTCTGAATCAAAATAATGAAGTGAAAAGAAACTGAGGGTTATTACTCTCAGTTTTTCCTTACGAATGGTAAAATAATCTTAGAAAGTCAAAAGAGGTAAGCGATGAAATTACCACGATTTGGAGTCGAAGGATGGCTCAATAGCTATGAAAGAGAAGCAGTGTATGACATTGCAGGTGTGTCAATAGAAGCTCTAACATTGCAAGAATTATTCGAATTAACAGGAGAATCAGAAACGGCTTTTTATCAGGAATTACTTGCTAAAAAATTAAATTATGGTTGGATTGAAGGGTCACCAGAATTTAAAAAAGCAGTCAGTCAATTATACGTATCTGTAACTGAAAATCAAATTCTCCAAACCAACGGTGCTACAGGTGCGAATATGTTGGTCTTGTACGGTTTGATTGAACCTGGGGATCATGTGATTTCTTTGTATCCAACCTACCAGCAACTATACGATATTCCAAAATCTTTGGGAGCTGATGTCGATTTATGGCAGGTTCGTGAAGAAAATAAGTGGTTACCAGACTTAGCTGAACTTCGTCAACTGATTCGACCAAATACTAAAATGATTTGTATTAATAATGCGAATAACCCGACGGGTGCTGTTATGGATGATGACTATCTGCGTGAACTGGTCTCTATTGCTAAATCTTGCGGAGCTTATATTTTGGCTGATGAGGTTTATCATCCTTTTACAAATACGAAAGTTTCGTCGATTATTGATCTGTATGAAAAGGGGATTTCGGTAAATAGTCTTTCTAAGACCTTTTCGCTGCCAGGGATTCGTGTCGGATGGGTAGCTGCTTGCGATGAAGTGACTGACATTTTGCGCGATTATCGTGACTATACCATGATTTGTGCAGGTGTGTTTGACGATATGGTTGCTAGCTTAGCTTTGAAACATAAGGATGTGATTTTAGAGCGTAATCGCAAAATCATCAGACAGAACCTTGAAATTCTTGACCAATGGGTAAAAAAAGAGAAGAAAGCTTCCTATATAAGACCAGCAGAAGTGCCAACTTCTTTTGTTAAATTGGAAGTTGATTGTCCAATTGAAGAATTTTGCCTGACTCTACTCAAAGACTATGGTGTTTTATTGGTCCCTGGGAATCGTTTTGACCGAGAAGGTTATGTTAGATTAGGATATTCATGTAAAAAAGAAACTTTAGAAAAGGGATTAGAGCTACTATCTTTGTGTTTGAATAAATAACTGAATTTTTATTCAAAAATCATTGACTAATCGCAAAAAAATGGATAAAATAGAGATAATATTAAGAGAAGAGAGAATAAATATGAAAATTAAAAAACTTGTTCTAGGGGCACTTGTGCTTGTTTCTGTTTTTGCCTTGGCAGCTTGTGGATCTTCATCAAATGAAAATTTGCAAGAAAAAGTGGTTAAAAAAGGTAAATTAGTTGTTGCAATCAGCCCAGACTATGCACCATTTGAGTTTAAAGCCTTGGTTAATGGCAAAGATACTATTGTCGGTGCTGACGTTGAGTTGGCGAAAGCTATCGCTGAAGAACTTGGTGTTAAACTTGAGTTGTCTTCAATGAGTTTTGATAACGTCCTTTCAAGTCTTCAAACTGGTAAAGCTGATATGGCGATTTCTGGTTTGTCAGCAACTAAGGAACGTAAAAATGCTTACGATTTCTCAGATCCATACTATGAAACTGAGAATGCTATTCTTGTTAAATCAAGTAACCTTGATAAATTCGCTTCAATTGACAGTTTAGCCAATCAAAAAGTAGCTGTTCAAAAGGGAACCATCGAAGAAGGTTTGGCTAAAGATCAATTAAAAGATTCAAAAATCGTTTCCCTAACAGCAATGGGTGAAGCTATCAATGAATTGAAATCTGGTCAAGTTCAAGCGGTTGATCTTGAAAAACCAGTTGCTGAAGGTTACTTATCACAAAACTCAGATATTGCTCTTGCTGGTTTTGCTCTAAAAACTAGTGATGGAGACGCTAAGGCAGTAGCAATGCCAAAAGGTAGTGGCAAAATGGTTAAGACAGTTAATAAAGTTATCAAAAAATTAGCTAAAGACGATAAATACAAACAATACATTTCAGATGCTGCAAAATTGACAGCAAATGAAATTGAAGACTAATAAAAGAGAGCTGATTTATAGCTCTTTTTTTCTATTTAAAAATATTATTTTAGTGAACTAGGAGAACTCGTAAAAAATGTCATTTAATGTGGTTTTTAGATTGACTTTTTGATATAATTCATGTATCATGGTGAGGAACGTATAAATGTTACAATGTCTTGAGGAGGTGAAACATATGTCAAAAACAGTAGTACGTAAAAACGAATCACTTGACGATGCACTTCGTCGTTTCAAACGTTCTGTGACTAAAGCTGGGACTCTTCAAGAATCACGTAAACGTGAATTCTACGAAAAACCTTCTGTAAAACGTAAACGCAAATCAGAAGCAGCTCGCAAACGTAAAAAATTCTAATTAAACATTAGATACAAAGAAAAGAGGCGCTAAGCTAGGCGTCTCTTTTTATACTTTAACGATTGATAAAGATTATTTTTCTTTCAACAAATCGCGAATTTCTGCAAGAAGTTCTTCTTGAGTTGGAGCGGCATCTTCGGTTGCTTTTTCAGTTTCTTCTTTCTTAGTTAGAGAAGCAGCGGCGTTAGCAGCTTTGACGATGAAGAATAGTGTTGTACCAACAATAAGGAAGTTAATAACAGCACTTAAAAAGCTACCATAAGCAACACCATTCCAAGAAAGGTCGGCGATTTTGGCAACACCAGCAGCTTTTAGAGACGGGGTTAAGAAAAGCGGTGTAATGACATCGTTAACAAATGATGTTACGATAGCGTTGAAAGCAGTCCCCATAACAACAGCGACAGCAAGATCAAGAACGTTTGCTTTGAACAAAAATTCTTTAAGTTCTTTAATCATATGAAAAACCTCCTGTATGTTTTGTTAGTATTATTGTACCAAAATTATGTGCTAAAGTCTGGTTTTTGAGAATTTACAAATTGAATTCAAAATGGTATAATGAAATACAAAACTAAAATGGGATTAGTGCGTGGAGGTGATCTTTTGGCAATTGACAAAGAGTTAATTACCGAGATAAAAAATAGCGTTAATATTGTTGATGTTATTGGCGAAGTGGTCAATCTTACACGTGCAGGACGCAACTATATAGGATTATGTCCATTTCATAAGGAAAAAACGCCGTCTTTCAATGTTATTGAAGATAAACAGTTTTTTCATTGTTTTGGTTGCGGAAAATCTGGGGATGTTTACAAGTTTTTAGAGGAATATCATCAGATTAGCTTTTTAGAGAGTGTTCATCGTGTCGCTGAACGTGCTGGAATTCCTTTGCAGGTTGAAACGCAGCAAGCGCAAGCAAAACCGCAAAATCCTAACCAAGTTCTTATTGATATTCATAAGGACGCGGCTAAGTTTTACAATGCTGTTTTAAAAACAACCAAAGAAGGTCAAGAAGCGAAAGCTTATCTAGCGCAACGTGGTTTGACGGATGACTTGATTGATTATTTCAATATTGGATTGTCGCCACATGAGCCTGATTTTCTTTATCAATCTCTTGCAAAACGTTATGAAGAGAATGCTTTGATGGCTTCAGGTCTTTTTAATTTGTCTGAACGTACCAATCGAGTTTATGATGCGTTTCAAAATCGTATCATGTTTCCTTTGACGGATGATAATGGTCAGGTGGTCGCTTTTTCTGGGCGTATTTGGACAAAAGAAGATCTTGATAGTCAGCAAGCTAAGTATAAGAACACAAGGTCGACAGCTTTATTTAATAAGTCTTATGAATTGTATCATCTTGATAAAGCTCGCCCAATTATGTCTAAAAAACATGAAGTTTACTTAATGGAAGGTTTCATGGACGTTATTGCGGCTTATCGCGCTGGTATTGAAAATGCTGTTGCTTCGATGGGGACGGCGTTAACACCTGAGCACGTTATACATTTAAAACGATATGCTAAAAAAGTTATTTTAACATATGATGGTGATAATGCTGGGCAGAATGCGATTGCTAAGTCTTTAGAGCTTTTAAAAGATTTTAATGTTGAAATTGTGCGAGTTCCTGAACAGATGGACCCAGATGAATTCATTCAAAAGAATTCACCTCAAGCCTTAGCTAACTTGCTTGAAAATAGTCGCATTAGCAGTACTGAATTCTTTATTCATTACTTAAAACCGGAAAATAGTGATAATCTCCAGGCTGAGATTGCTTATGTGGAAAAAATTTCTAAGATTATTGCACAATCGCCGTCAATTACAGCACAAAATTCGTATATTAATATGGTGGCTGATTTGTTGCCTGACTTTGATTATTATCAAGTTGAGCAATCGGTAAATAGTGAGCGTCTTCAGAATCGTTCAGCTCTTCAATCGCAAGCTGCTAAGCAAAGAGTGACGGTTGTTGAGTTACCGATCTCAAAGAATATCTCTGCGGTTATGAAAGCAGAGAGTCAATTGATGCAACGGTTGTTGACGCATGATTATCTTCTTAATGAATTTAGAAATCGGGAAGAATTTACCTTAGATACCCAAGAATTGCAGACACTTTATGATTTATTGATGCAACAAGGTGAGGTGACTTCCTATGATTTAGCGCAGCTAGATGACCGAACGCGGCAGATGTATTATCAAGTGTTAGAAGAAAATCTACCAGAAGATGTTGCACCCAATGAAATTGAGGAAATTATTCAAAAACGCAATCGCCTGCTCCAAGAAAGAGATTTGCAAAAGCAAAGTAAGTTAATTCGTGAATCTAGCAATCTTGGAGATGTTGATGCAGCACTTGCGGCTTTGGAAAATCTCATTGCTCAAAAAAGAAAAATGGAATAGAGGAAAATATGGCAAAAGAAAAAGAAATTACTACTTTTAATGTTCAAGTTGCAGAATTTATTCGTAATCATAAAAAGAACGGAACAGCTGTCGATGACGAAGTGACAGAAAAATTGGTTATTCCATTTTCACTCGATGCTGATCAAATCGATGATCTTTTGGAACGTTTGACAGACGGTGGGATTTCAATTACTGATAAAGAAGGTAACCCATCAACAAAATATGTGGTTGAAGAACCAAAACCAGAAGAACTAACTGACGAAGAATTGCTTGGAAGCAACTCTGCCAAAGTTAATGACCCAGTTCGTATGTATCTTAAAGAAATTGGGGTTGTGCCTTTGTTGTCAAGCGAAGAAGAAAAAGAATTGGCAGTTGCAGTTGCAGCAGGAGATCTTCAAGCAAAACAACGTTTGGCAGAAGCTAACTTGCGTCTGGTGGTTTCTATTGCTAAACGTTATGTTGGACGTGGTATGCAATTCCTTGACCTTATCCAAGAAGGTAACATGGGATTGATGAAAGCTGTTGATAAATTTGATTACTCTAAAGGTTTTAAATTCTCAACTTATGCAACATGGTGGATTCGTCAAGCTATTACACGTGCGATTGCTGACCAAGCTCGTACAATCCGTATCCCTGTCCACATGGTTGAAACAATCAATAAACTTGTTCGTGAACAACGTAACCTTCTTCAAGAACTTGGACAAGATCCGACACCAGAACAAATTGCAGAACGTATGGATATGACGCCTGATAAAGTTCGTGAAATCTTGAAGATTGCTCAAGAACCTGTTTCTCTTGAAACACCCATCGGTGAAGAAGATGATAGTCATCTTGGAGATTTCATTGAAGATGAAGTTATTGAAAATCCAGTAGACTACACAGCTCGTGTTGTTCTTCGTGAACAACTTGATGAAGTCTTAGACACATTGACTGACCGTGAAGAGAACGTCTTGCGCTTGCGTTTTGGTCTCGATGATGGTAAAATGCGTACATTGGAAGATGTTGGTAAAGTATTCAATGTGACGCGTGAACGTATTCGTCAGATTGAAGCTAAAGCACTTCGCAAGCTTCGCCATCCGAGCCGTAGCAAACAGCTCCGTGATTTTATCGAAGATTAAAAAAATAGTCAAGAGGTTCGCTTATGCCTGAACAAAAATATACAGAAGAAGATGTCGCAAAGATTAAAGATCGCATTCTTGAAGCTTTGGAAACAGTTATTGACCCTGAATTAGGGATTGATATTGTTAATCTAGGACTTGTCTATGAGATTCGATTTGAACAAAATGGACACACTGAAATTGATATGACCTTAACAACAATGGGATGTCCACTAGCAGACCTTCTTACCGATCAAATTCACGATGCAATGCGTGGGATTCCTGAGGTAATTAATACTGAAGTCAAATTAGTATGGTACCCAGCCTGGTCAGTTGATAAAATGAGTCGCTATGCCCGCATTGCTTTGGGAATTAGATAAAAATATAACACCAGTAGAAATACTGGTCTTTTTTTGTGGAATTTCCACCAGATTACCTGTATTCTCTGGGAGCTTTCGTTTTTCCATCGCCAGCTTATTTAAAATATGGTATAATATTTTTTGATCGTATTTTAGAATGGAGAAGTGTGCCATGCAACATGTATTCATCATCGGAAGTCGAGGCTTACCTGCGAAATATGGTGGCTTTGAGACTTTTGTTGAGGAGTTGGTAAAAAATAAGCAGAGCTCAGATATTGTTTATCACGTCGCTTGTTTAAGTGATGATAAACATCATACGCATTTTAAATATGAGGGCGCAGATTGTTTTACCATCAAGGTACCTAAAATTGGTCCAGCACGAGTGATTGCTTATGATATGATGGCAATTACTTATGGACTTCAAATGGTAAAAAGATATGGTATTGAACACCCTGTTTTTTATATTTTGGGTAACACAATTGGGGCATTTATTGCACCTTTTGTTTGGAGAATACACGCTCTTGGTGGGAAAGTTTATGTCAATCCAGATGGTCTTGAGTGGAAACGCTCAAAATGGTCAAAACCGGTTCAAGCTTATTTAAAATATGCTGAAAAATCGATGGCTAAAACAGTTGATTTGGTTATTTCAGATAATATTGGTATTGAAAATTATATAAAAGAATCTTATCCAGATGCTAAGACACGTTTTATTGCTTATGGAACGGATTTGAAAAAATCAACCCTAACAGCTGATGATTATAAGGTTAGAAAATGTTTTGATAATTGGAAAACTAAGGAAAATGGCTATTATCTGATTGTTGGCCGATTTGTGCCAGAAAACAATTATGAAACAGTAATTCGTGAGTTTATGAAATCAAATACAAGACGTGATTTGATTATTATTTCTAACCACAAAAATAGTGCTTATTTTGACAAGTTAAAACATTTGACAAACTTTGAACGTGATCACAGGGTTAAGTTTGTTGGTACGGTGTATGATCGTGATTTGCTGAACTACATTCGTGAGAATGCTTTTGCTTATATCCACGGTCATGAAGTTGGTGGAACAAATCCTGGTTTGTTAGAAGCTCTAGGACATACCAAGTTAAATCTTGTGCTTGATGTGTCTTTCAATAAGTCAGTTGCGGGAGCAAGTGCTTTTTATTGGAATAAAACATCAGGTAATCTCTCATGTCTGATTAATGACGCCGATGGTCATTATGATTTTACGGAATATGGCAATCGTGCGCGTGCCATTGTTAAACAAAATTACACATGGGAAAAAATCATTGGAGAGTACGAGGGATTATTTTTAAATGAAGATTAATATTCTCATGTCTACCTACAATGGTGAACAATTTTTGGCTGAACAGATTGAAAGTATTCAGAAACAAACAGTCAAGGATTGGACTTTGTATATTCGTGATGATGGCTCTAGTGACACTACACCCGAAATTATTAAGCAATATACGCAGCTTGATTCACGTATTGTTTTTATTAATGCTGACAACCGTGAAAATTTTGGTGTTATTAAAAACTTTTATACCCTTTTAAAACATAGCAAAGCTGATTACTATTT
>UMGU01001477.1_pt1 | contig 9624 bp, 5 predicted proteins | sample 1965331 | NCBI WGS metagenome assembly UMGU01 (sample SAMEA4836078, study PRJEB28245) | human gut metagenome | biome: gut microbiome; material: fecal sample | place: Denmark | collected 2008
TACTCTTCATTTTCATAAAAGCAATTCATTGGTACCATATCAATAAATGCCTTTTTTAAGATAAATCCCCAATCCAGATTATCATTCTGTGGAAAAACATTATTAAGTTGAGAAGACTTCTCAGATGACAATAATATGCAATTATATAATCTATCCAAAACTTTAATAAATTTATTTTTATCTAATCCAGCTTCTTTTCCTATATAATCTGACAAAGTCATGGAATCAACATATGGCATCTCGATATACTTTCCGTTCCATTTATGAGGGACTACTTTTATGCCTCTGTTTTTCAATTCTACAATATTCTTATATGAACTCTCTAATACCCCTACCCCTTCGTTGTTAACTGGATATTTTCTTACCACCCCCTCAGAATGTATTATGGTAATAAATGCATTGGCATCTTCTCTGTCTGTAGATAATGCGGCAAAAACTATATCTGACAAAGCTTCATTCACCGGACATTCAATCAAAAAGGAATTGCACATGGTTGCAAACATTCCATTTGCAACTAAACCATCATATAAGTCATTCTCAAATGCCAATAAAGAATTTGAATTTATATAATAAGGTATCACTCTCTCTTTAATACTACTTTTGGGCATATACTCATCTGTAAATATTAATTGAGGCAATTTATAATCTGGCATAGGATAATAAAATTTTATTAGTTTAAATCCTACTTTATCCAAAATGGTTGTTATTTCATTCTTTGTAAAACTTCTTCCAGAAGCGCCTAAAGGATAATTATTAATACCAGCGAATGGTATCCCAGAAAAGGGATCAATACAGCCACAAAAATATTTTATACCAAACCTATTTTCTACCGCTAACAATAATCTTCCATTTTCTTTTAGTAAACTTTTTGCTTTTTTTAAATAATTCTCATATATTTCACTTGTAAACTTACTACCACTCTGATATTCTAATTTTCCAATAATTATTACAAAATCAAACTTCTCAATAAAATTTATATCAAGAAACTCCCCTGCAATTACCTCTAGATTTGAACATGTTTTATATCTATTAAAAATACCTTCCGCTCTTAAACTATAACGCTCAATGGATACCACCCGTTTACAGTGTTTGCATAATATACCAGTTAATGCACCAAATTCTCCTCCAATTTCCAGAACCTGAGCATCTTTTCCAAAAGGGTACCAATTCAGCAATGACTCTCTCATCTTCGAAAGATGATAAAAGACCTCCCAACGATTATCCTTCTCTAAGATAGGTTTAAAATCGTTGTCCTGATTACAAGAAATATAGTCATATATATCATAATCACATTGTGGCCTAGAAATGGGTGCCTCTTCAGTTTTTACAAAATCCATATTAAGAGTTGCCATCTTTTTTTCCTACTTCCTCCTAATTTCAATAACTTCCTGTCCAAAATCATTTAAAAGATTCATATTCAAAAGATTGCTGCATCTCGTATTCGTATAACATTCTTTTGAATACTTAAAAAGTTCATCCACTACTACATTACGGATTCCATCACCATAATAATCCCATAAATTATTTATAAAGTCACACCAAAAGTCCATAATCGCCTTCTGTACCTTCTTTACAAATAATAATTCATCCTGTCCCCTTACCTCATCTGCAAAAACAGGTCTCCCATCTCTATCATATGAGACTATACTAGGTTCGTATGATGTCATTATAACTTCTAATTGCAAGTAATTCTCAAAAAAATTACTTTCTGGATTACGCGGGTGATTATTATAAAAGTATGAATGAATAGGAAGCTTTGCTTTTTGTTCTTCATAAGAATTATATAAACAGCAATATAAACCTTCTAACTCAACCGGCATTATATGATCTAAAAAAAATTGGCAACTGCCACAAGAAACAAAATCAAAAAAGGCATATTTTTTTTCCCTTTTTATTCCTAACTTATCAATATAAGTCAAAAAATTCTCTCGGATTGTTTTGGATTTTTCATAAATACGTTCTTTATTTAGCAATGCATAATCAAGGAGGTCTTCCTCCTCTGTTAGTGTATTTTGGGTATTCAAATATTCGATTTCATATCGCTCTCTTACCACCTTTTCCATAGGGCCCTGGCACTTTGGACCTGCTATCCATTTTATATCTTTATCGTCCATAATTGCTGCTTTGGAACATGCTACTCTGGACACATAAAAGTAAAGACCCTCTGGAAGTCTATCTCTGCAATAATTTACAGGTATACTGTCATATAATTGTTTAATTAAATATCCATCTCTAGAAGAGAACAAAATGCCTTCATACTTCTCCATTTGTAAGACTTTAAACAACCACAACATGAATCCAGTTACTAATGGAGCTACAAAGAGATATGCCCAATCATACTCACCACCTATTACTATTCTTTTTTTATCATCCATTGCAACAAATGGACTGTTAAAGGCATATGCTATAAACATGCCAATTATAGAACGTTCATTTAAATTAGACGGAAATCTTTGGATATCATAAAATGATGATTTCTTCATCAAATCAATTGCACTTTCAATACGAAATGTATCTATGCCGGCCAACTGCGCACATTTAATATCAGAGTTTATATTGTCTCCAATATGCAAAATGCTATTACTCTTTACCCTATCTTTGAAATCACCAAATAGTCCCCCTGTCTTGGGTCTTCTATAATCACATGATACTAAAATATCCTCATATCCTTGTATATTAAGATTACTCAAAAAATATTCAATGATTGCTTTAGGTAAATACATATCTGAAATCAAATAAACTGATTTTCCACAATTTACTGCATAATAAAATATTTCTACCACATCTTCTCTTCTAATTAAAACCGAAGCTTCTGTTTCTATTTCATATTGTAAGACTTGATTTTTTTCAATTTCACTTATCCCTGTATTTTTCTTTAACTGATTATATATTTCATAGATATTAGGGCTCGTTTGTGCAATATCATTATCTGCTTTAATCCTTTGGTTTCTAAAATCTTCAATGTTAATATCATCTCTTTTTATTTTTTGAGAAATAATATCAAATACATCCACAGGGAACATAGTTTTTCTCATTATCAGCGTATCAAATACATCAAAACTAATAATTTCGTAATCCTGTATTTTATTAATTAATTCTTGTTTTTTTATGTTAGTAGTGTCCAATTTTATATCCATTCCACTCCTTTATTAAGCCTTTGCTATAAATCAATTAACTCAAACTTCCCACACTGAAAAGTGTGTTGTACCTTGAAAGATCAATACTTCAGTCCATAAAAAAGGCATAAACCCTTGCCTTATGATATACTTAAATCGACGAAAAAACGTAAACGCTCCACCATCGGTACCTTGACAAGTTTCGGGTCATTATGCATGACCCGATGATGCTTGCTTTTGTAGTTTACGGATGTTCTCTGGCAGTTTGTCTGACCACGGCAATATGCCTTCCAGAAAAGACCTGTCCTTGTCATCCTGGTGCTTTGAAATTTCTGTCAGCAGATATTCAAAGTACTCATACGGTTTCAGATTGTTTGCTTTTTCAGTCTCTACAATGCTGTAGATGATTGCTGAACTTTTGGCTCCAGTGTCAATGACCTGCCAGTTCCTTTTCCCAATACTCGTGCTCATTCTGTTTTACGAACAGAGCATCTACCAGTGGTCTGAATGATGACCTAGCGCTGCTTTAGTTGTTCTTCTGAACTAAGGTCTTTTAACTTGCCTTCTTCACGGTATATGGCCTGGATCTGCTTCATGATCAGATATGCCATGGATTTCTTTCGCACAGGTTCAGGAATTGTCTTCAATGCCTCGTCAAACCGACGGCGGGCATGAACCTTATTCCAGTTCCGAGATAAGGTTCAGAGAAGAAGATACAGCGCTGCCATGAAGAAGGGCTTTGGGGTACTCTGCTTTTTTCATATGTCCATCGGTTTTGCTGACATATACACCGATATGATGCTCGTCCACTTCGACTTTGGCAGGGACTTTCGCAATGACATCAGGAAGCTGATTCCAGCCGTTTTCGCCGAATTCAGCTGTCAGCTCTTCTTCTGTCATATAATGAGGAATGATGTTGGTGATAAGCCCGGACATATCCATGTCCTTCTTACCTGCCTGTTTTTTTCCTCTTGTTTTTTTATCCGGATCCGATCTGCTTCATGGAAGTTGACGGAGGGAGCGTCTTCTTCAATGAGGCTGAAGCAGTGTGCAATCTGGAAGCTCCATAATCGGAAAATCTGTGGACATCTTCTCAGAGGGTCTGCCGAAACGGGCCTGATTGGCCAGGATCAGCTGCTCTGCCATGAGCTGCATCCTGTTATCCAGGGAACTGACTTCTTTGGTAAGCGTTTCAACCTACTCCTGCAGGCCAAGGAACATGGTGATAAGAAGTGACTTATCAATGGTATTCAGTTGTTCTTGCGTGTACCTAATTGCCATAATCGTGAACTCCTTTAACTGAGTTCTATTATAGCAGAAACTACGGTTTTATGCCAATTCGGCATTGTTAACCTGCCGTCATTTTGACGGTGGATAACAATTCTAAGAAGCTAAAATCCAACTGGGAATTCTTAGCTTTTTAGAACTGTTATCCACAACAGCCTGTGATTCCACACCTTGAGAAAACCACAATTCACATTGGACACAACAGCCTGGGGATAACACCATGATTTGTCGCACAATCAGGTTTTTGCATGACAATTCATGGATTTTAAAAACGGAGAATTGCACAAAATCACATAGCTTTTGGCGGATCCTGCATTTCTGAAATAGGATGCTTTGCAATGACTTCCAGTCCCTGCATCAGCATCTGATTGGCTGGTCTGATGGCAACTCGTTTGTTACTGTAGATTACGCTCTGCTGTCAGCAGCCAAAGATAGCAACCTTTTGGAAAAAGGCAAAGCATACGATGGCCGCTCGCTTGCCGGTAGGCGCCGCATTCAGTCAAGACGGAAGGCAACAGATGTAATGCTGGAACTCATTCTGTCAGCGCAATCCGCTGGGAGCACTGCAAAATACGTCTTATTTGACAGTTGGTTCTCGTCACCTAAGACGGTTACGGCTTTAAAAAAGCACCTGTCTTGATGTCATTGCAATGGTAAAAAAGGGCAGCCGTATCCACTATGGTTATAACGGTGAAGATCTTTCCATCAGACAGATTTACAGCCGGAACAAAAAGCGTCGCGGACGTTCCAGATATCTTCTTTCCGTAGATGTAACCGTCGGTGAAATTCCTGCAAAAATATGCCCATGTAGCAATTGTCTTTACCAGGTACACGCTGCTGTCAGTTGCAAAACGTCAGAATGGAGAAAACCATCTGTGAACTCTTCTATCTTGTTGGATGAGATGGAAGATATCAGCTTTTTGCATTCTCTTCAGATTATTCTGGAAGCTTTGATAGCAACAGTAGTTGATATTTTTCATATCTCAGATGCTCAGCTGGAAGAATTTACGGTCAGCTTTGTTAGCCGACTGCCAAAATACATGCAAGACAGCCTTCGCAAGGAGAAGATACCCGCCTAAATGGTATTTTGTGAGTTGAAGTATTGACTATTCAAGGTTAACCCCATTTTTGCTATGGGAAGTTTGAGTCAATTAAATAATAGTCAAAACCTAATTGTTCTAATATCGGCTTAACTTGCTTTTGATTTTCCTTATTAAGCGCAACTATAATGCCATGAGTATCTACGTTTTCCTTAATCTCTTTTAGCGCTTTAACCTCATGTTCCATAAGCCAATCTAAGTTACCCTTTTTATCAGTAACAACAAAACAATCATAACGTATTTGCAAATCGTCCAATTTCTTTGCTATAATTTTCCCATACACTCCTGCTCCATATATCATCACATTTTTATTTTTTGCACAAAATCTACATAGTTTAAACATATCAGACTCAATTTTGTCGGCTGAAGAACCTGAAGGCAAAATTCTCCCCTCATGTCTAGCAACAAAAAACTTTGATACTACCGAATATAAATTATTAATATATAGCGATGCATAAAATGCGCTCTCTACCATTGCTGTATAATATCCTTCACTTTGTGCTACATATATAATAATTCTTTCAATAGCATGATTCAGTGTACCATCTGATGCTAGTGGTTCTTCAGGAAAATCTTCATAACGCCATGGATATTCAAACAATGGTTTTAAGGCTGCCGGTCTGCACCAAAATGCTGTTGCTAACGCAAATGGCTGCTTTTGAGGACTCATAGGTACTTTAAGAGAAAGCATTTCAGCTAATTCCTTTGTTTTTTGATAACAACAGGTCCACTCATTACCCACTAATTCAGTTAAATACCCCCCTAATGCAGGAACTGGCGGTGTAAGTATTCCTAATCTAGAGTTTTTCTCAAATAATCTTATGATATTTGAAACAAAACCTCTACTTCTTAATGTATTTTCCCAAGCATGGTACATAAATGCCTTCCCTACTGTTACAGGCCCTCCCCCCCTCGTGGTCTTCTTATCATGTACAAAACACAAATATTCATACTGCATTAAATACTCTCTACAGGCAACTAAAAGTGCTCCCGCATCACGCCCTCTGTTTCCGGATAATAGAACTTTAACATTATTTCGTTTTATACTTTCAAAATAATTGTATACCTTATATTTTGTTTCTTTGTTTGCTACTGTAATATATAAATCAATATTTTCTTGTATATTTTGTAAATATCTAAGAGTTTCATCCAACAAATCCGAATAAAAGAGATGTGCTACCACAGCTACCTTTTTATTTTTGAAAGCATCAATTTCATGAACATCATCATCAATAATATAATTCAAGTGTAGGCATTCCCTAATATCAGCAATATTGTATACTCTAAGTATATGTTGCCAAATTAAATCTATATCATAATTGGTATCTTCTTTAATATATTGAAAACTTCTCCGCAAATTTTCTCTAAAACTAATTGATAATCCATCTAAATTTTCAAATAATCTGCATTTCAAAAACGGAAGTTTCTTCTTTTTAATAAGTTCATATGTTAAATACTCACTATAATCGATATTATCCGCAGGATTATCTTGGCGGTACTCTTCAGTATCAATATAAACTTCTCCCGAATATTGAGTGAAATACTCCTGTAATTGCTTTCCAAATACTTTTCCTTCATTTTTCCCTTCTACACAGAAGCTTCTGAATATATCTAAGGTATAAATACTCCGGCGTAAAACCAAAAAATAGTCATCTATATATGAATGTTCAACATTATTATCAGGGCCTACCATCGTCTCTCTTTTAGTAATTCCCCAATATGAGCACTCTCTTTTACTCATAGATGTAAACATCTCTTTTAATGAAAAAATAGGTCCAAATAATATGTCGCTTGTCAAAACAACTTCGTCGTATTTTAATATAACACCGTTCTTTATACATTTAAGCAATATCTCACTATATGCCTGACCATATGTTGTACTATCGCTTAAATAACATATATTTTTAGTATGTTCTCTCAAAATACTATCATTAAAATCATTTGATGATATGCAAACAATGAATAAATCATCCAAAACTTTCTTAAACTCATTTAAGAAAAACATAATGTAATCATCAACTATGCCATTTACTTCCGTTATTATAAATATACCTAACCGTTTCATGCCAACTGTTTACCCTCCCTAATACTGATAAATATTACTAACATGTAAATTCTCATTATGAAACTCATCGTCTATTATATATGTCTTAAAAATATTATTCCTAATAGCACTGTATTGCGGGGTTATAAACTTCAAAAAAACTTCTCCTAAAGAGATATCTTTCGTATCCAAATCGTTTACATCTCGAAATTTTATAAAATCCTCAAAATATTCCTCTATTCCATCTTGAACATCCTTTATATAACATAATTCTTCCGCAGTCCTTCTTTCTTCTAAATAGACCGGTTCCCCTAAAGAGTCGAATCCTTTTACTGTTGGAACGAATGATGTTAATATGCACTCCAACAATAGCGAATTCGCCGCCAGAATACCTTCCGATGTATACGGTGCTTCTATTACGAGCTTTTGTTTTGCAATATCTATTGTATTAAAACGATAAAAGTAGTATCCCTTTAAATCAACATTCAGCAACCTACTCAAACAAAGTTGACAAGTTCCCGTAGAAACAAAATCAAAAAATATAAGCTCATCATCACTATTCAATCCTAATCCTGAAATATATTCCATATACTTTTCTCTAATTTCAGCTGATTTAGATAAAATAGCCTTTTTATGTGCAAGAATGTACTGTGATATAGATGAGTATATATTAGGGTCAAAATATTCAATCTCCCCCTCTGAAAGAAAATACCTTTTTTTTAGTAATTCTTCAGGGGAGCCAGAAAATGCATTATTCAAGGACCACAAGATATCATTTTCATCAAATAGTGATGCTGAAATACACAAAATTCGGGATGTCAAAAAATATAATCCTTCAGGTATTTTTTTCGAGGACTCTTTATCTCTTAGAATACCATATAATTTATCAATTAAATAACCATCTCTTGCTGAAAATAAAACTCTTGCATTCTGTTTATATTTAATTTTATTAGCAAACCATAATATAAAATCTGTTACAATGGGTGCCATGTATAAATATCCTATGTCCCTCCCTCTTTTTACTTTCCCCTTTCCTTCAGATTCAAACAATGCAAATGGCGAATTAAAGATTCTAGAAATAAAATATCCAACCTGCAACCTACCTGTCAAATCTGCGATTTCGTAAAGCACCTCTTTATAAACAGATATTTGTAACATATCATATGCACTTAAAATTCGGAAATTGTCTATACCATTACGTTGTGCTGCCACAATATCAAAAGCCTCTGAATCACCAATATGTAAAATTTTCTTGTTTTTTACTTTACGAATAAATATACTAAATAAATTCTGTCCCTTACTTGTTGAATATTCATTGGAAATCATCAATCCATCATATCCGCTAATTCCAGCTTTTTTTAATTGATTTCCAATCCAATCGCTACTAAGATACATATCTGAGATTAAATAAATCTTCTTGTTTCTAGACTTTGCATAGTCAAAAACTTGTACCATCTCCTTACGTGGTATCAGCATTTGGCTCTCAATTTGTAATTCAAGATCCATCAGATATTCCTTCTCATCTTCACTAATACCTGTCATAAATTGCAATTCATTGTAAATTTGAAGATAGTTAGGTATGAATGATGCTAATAAATTTTGTTCGGCTAATATACGATTATTTTCAAAATCACACTGAATATTTTTCTCCCTCGTCGCCCTCTCTTCTACTAAAGAAAATATATCTTTAGGTTGTAGAGTTTTTCTCATTAACAAAGTATCAAAAATATCGAATGATATAACATCATATGTATCGATTTTATTTTGCAATATTTCTCTATTAATAGAAAAATATTCATTATCCAACTTATTAACTTCAATATTTAATTTTTTGCCATCTGCTGAAAATAAACCTATTCCATTCTTTTTACAAAAAACTGCAATTCTGTTTCTAATTAGTTCTGTTATATTAGGGCGCGCGACAATTATAATCATTTCTGTCTGGAGAGCTATTACTTCTTGATATGAAAGAATCTTTTTTCCATAGATACTACCATCAGTACGGTAGCCGTCCATTAATCCACAAATATTAAAATCGGGAAAATTTTCCAGGATTATCTTTGTTCCATAGCTTAAC
>UMGU01010286.1_pt1 | contig 9619 bp, 10 predicted proteins | sample 1965331 | NCBI WGS metagenome assembly UMGU01 (sample SAMEA4836078, study PRJEB28245) | human gut metagenome | biome: gut microbiome; material: fecal sample | place: Denmark | collected 2008
GGCTTTTCGGTAAAGCGTGGCCGGGGCGGTGTGATCTCGTTCCTGGCCCCTGGGCAGGAAAAGCCCACCCGCCTGCGCTCGTCCACCCTGGGCCCCGGCTTTGACCCGGAGGACATCCGGGCGGTGATTGCCGGGGAGCGCCCGATCCCGGAGCTCCCAAAGGAGGGCCCGGCTCCGGCCCGGCGCGTCGATCTCATTATCGACATCCAGGAGCGGCTGGCCCAGGGCAAAGGCCCGGCCTATGCGCGGTGGGCGAAGGTTTACAACCTCAAACAGATGGCCGCCGCGCTTCAATATCTCCGGGAGCATGGGCTTACCGATTACGAGGCTCTTGCGGCCAGTACCGAGGCGGCGGTGGATCGCTTTCATTCCCTGGCCGGGGAGCTGCGGGACACGGAGGAGGCCCTTTCCCGCACGTCCCAGCTCATGGGGGCTGTGGTGCAGTACGCAAAGACCCGGCCTGTGTTCGACGGCTACAAGGCGGCCCGGTATTCTAAAAAATATCTGGCCCAGCACGAGGCGGAGCTGGCCGACTACCGGGCGGCAAAGGCAGCGATCAATGAGCTTTTGGACGGGGCGAAGCTCCCGAAGATGGACACGTTGAAAAAGAAGCGCCGGGAGCTTGCGGACAAGAAAAAATCTCTCTATGCTGAATACCGTAACGCCCAGGCGGATATGCGGGAGGCCGTGGCGGTCAAGGCAAACGTGGATCACCTGCTCGGCTACCCGGACGGGCGGGAAGATAAGGCCCAGGAGCGATAGCAACGGGCCGCAGACAATAGGACTTCTGGACAAAGTGTCCAGAAGTCCGGCGGGTTTGGGGAGCTCCCCAACAAGCATTTTTGCAAGGGCTCCGGCCTTGCAAAAATAGCAAGTGTGAACACACTTGCCCTGCTTGCCGAAACGTGCGGGCCCCCAAATAGTACATTTGAAAATATGGGAGTTACATTACGTCCCCCCCTTGTGTTTTTCCATTGAATGTGCTAGAATAAAGACAAAAACAAAAAAATATCTTTATCGTCTGTGAGGTGATTGAATGCCAAAGGTAGCTTATTCGGAGGAAGATCGAAATCATATCAGAACATTGCTTATCACGACTGGGCTTGACCTGATGGCAAAACAAGGCATACAGCATACAACAGTAGAACAAATATATAAAAAAGTCGGCATTTCGCGAACTTTCTTTTACTCGTTTTTTCAGACAAAAGAGGATTTAGTGATTGAAACTCTGTACTGGCAACAGCCTAAAATCATTGAATATGCTCAAAGGCTAATGGCTGATCCTGCTTTGAGCTGGCGCGATGCAGTGAAGCAATTTCTCCATGCCTGCTGTTACGGAGAGAAAAATGGGATTGCCGTTTTAACGATTGAAGAACAACAACTTATTTTCAAGCGTCTTTCAAAGGAAAAATATCAGATGTTCCGCAAGAGGCAGCTCCGGTTGTTTGGAGAAATCTTGGAAAGTTTTGGGGTGAAAGCAGATGACAAGGTGATTGGGCTGTTTACAAATTTAAGCCTGTTAGCGATGGTTATACGTAGAGCACTCCCCGATGCCCTCCCCTTGCTTGTTTCCGAGGTTGCTGATGAAACTGTTGACTTTCAACTGAATGCGATTGTTGATGCTCTGGAAAAGCTGAAAAAGAGCTCCACCGCTTGAATGATGGAATTGAGTAAATCCGTCCGAATATTCTGTTATGGTACTGTATTCAGGCGGATTTTACTTCAATCAAAATAAAAACAGATTTAACTATTTGATTTTATTTTGAAGATGTAAATAAAACTGAAGGAGAACATACAATGAAAGAATTTGACCCATTTGTAAGCAAGTATCCGCTGGATCAAGGTCTACAAAAACCTACTGCTAAAATGTTAGAATAATTTCAAGATAAGTTGCCGACAGAGTTTCTGGATTTTTAGCAGGAATATGGACGTTGTTTTATTTGAGAAATAAAGTATCTTACTTCTGGACACTTTGTCCAGAAGTAAGATAGCTAATCAATGTAAGTACATAATACTTAGTACCTTATTCACTTTCAAATACAAATATTTAGGAGGAAAAAAATATGGGATTTTTCAGCAAACTGTTTAAGGGCCCGGAAATTGACATGGAAAAGAGTTCCGCAAATGCAAAGAAAATGCGTACTCTATTTAACCAGGTTGTAAAGGACGGGGATGCTTATAGGTTGATTTACGGATATACAGAGGATGTTAGCCGTTTTAATTATGGATTTGTTCACGGAAGCAAGACGAAAATCGGTAATCTGATTGTCGGCTGGAACGAGGATAGTCAGACGATTGTTGTTGTTCCCACGGTTCCTGATCTTTCCGGATGCGGTGATCCGACTTATTATCGCCGTTCTGAAATTTTGAAAGCCTATCGCAATAAATACCCTACGGATGCTTTTATTATTTATCCAGATAAAAAAGGGTATATCGGCATCAATGCCTATGATTGGCTGGAAGATGAAAAGTTGTATGTCTATGTGTCACAAGACGAGGAACTGGCCGCCTTTACTGACTTCTTTATGAACAGATTTGCAACAAAGTGAGGTAAAAAATGCCTTTAGAAGAAATTGGAGCGATCCTGCTATTCCTTGTGGTTGTATTTATATTGGGGAATTTATGGTTTCACTTTATAGAAGCAATATTAAAGCGGATCAAAAGACTATTCACACGACACAAGGAACCTCCGGTATGGCATACACTTCCCACTGATGAGGAGGACATAAAAAATGCTTGATATAAATGAAATTAGAAAACGGGCGCAACAGGCCAGTGAGAAAGCCACCGATGCGATGAAAAAGACTTTTGAAAAAAGTGAGGAACTCATCGACAAATTAGAGGTTGCCGACTTGGAACAAGAAGAGTCTATCTCTGCCGCGAAGGTCGAGGAACAACTTAATGCCAACACCGACCGGCAAGTAGAAATCCTGGGCCAGATATTCGGGACTGGTGATATGGCACAGATGGCTGTCAATGAGGAATTGCTACAAAAAATGGTAAATGATAAAGTTGCACAAGCTACCGCTTCGACCGCAGAAGAGGTAATGGGGCAACTGTTTGGAGAAGATATGGGCGTGCTCTCGGCGGCTCTTGAAACGCTGGAGATGGAGGACACCGATGAAGAGTATGACCTTGAATTTAATTTGGAACTAGAGCAAAACCTTTATGTTACTTTGGAAGAAACCATGGCCCGGCTTGAGGCCCTGCCAGAGCCGGAGCCGCTCCCTTACAAAAAAAATGATGACAAATGGGAGCGGTTTGGCATCTTGCTGTCGGGTATTGTATCTAACTTAAATAGCCATGATTTGAGTGGAATGGATGTAGAAGAACATATTCCCGTTATGGAACAAAAAATTGTGTCGCTTGTTCGCCGTTCCTGGGGGATAGATGGCCGAAGTGATTTGTTGGATATGATCCGTTATCTGGCGCAGGAAGGCTATATTTTGCGGTATCAGCTTTATAGTGAGGCATCTTCGCCAGAAGAACTGATGGATGAAACGATGGACGAGGATGACCGGGAGTCCACAAGCCGGGCATGGAGATTTGCACAACAGTATAAGAGCCAATATAGCCCCGGTTTTATGGCAGGATGGGATATTGGCCGAGCGGCGATACTCACCCGTTGGGGATGCTATTTGGGATGGATTACCGAGAGTGAAGCAAGAGGCATCCTTTGGGACTTATCTCAAAAGGTCGTGGAAGAATTACATAGCTGGCGCGAATTTGCTCAGTCTTACCTTTTTGGCGGGCTAATGTGGAAATTACTATGCGGTGACAACTCTGCGGCAAGCTATTTGGGCTATATTGCAGATGCCGCAACTGACCTGCTAACTGGAAAAGACGAACAGGATGGCGGTCAGTGGCATGATTGCCCCTGGCCTGCACAGAGAAAAATCGGTTTTACATTATAACCTTTTTGAAAATTTAAACATTTATCCAGCCGCCAACGGAAACGGCATATAAAAAAACCGTTGGATTGGCGGCTGTGTTGTTATGCGTCCCATAGGGTCAGAAGTCAAACGGCGGTTTTGAAACTAATCATTTCAAGGCCGCCGCTTTTTTATATCCACGGCGGCAAAGGAGGTACGCCGTGTTTCTGTGCCTTGTCCATGCCCTTAATTTATCAAAAAAAGCCCAGGCACCGGACAAGGATATTCTGGTAGTGGTTGCGAAAATTGTTATAATCTAAATAATTTCCTCGTTTTATGCGCTTGTGCGGCCTTGTGTTGTGCAAGCGCATTTTGTTTATTCCACTTCTGGACAAAGTGTCCAGAGGTACGGGACGGCTCCCCAGGGTGCCGCTCTCCGCCAGCCCTTCATTTTGTTTCCGATCAACCACCCACCGAAACAAAATGGAGGACAAGTCATGACTACAATCAATCTGAAAGATTTTTATTATTGGTACTTAGTGGACGAGCTGGTGGAGGTGCCCGATGAAGTGGCCGAGGCGCTTCTGGCCGGGAAACGGGCCGAGGCCGCCCATGCGGAGCGTGTGCGTTACAATAAGGCTTATTATTCCCTGGACTGTGATGACGGGATCGAATACTCCGCTTGTGTTCACGAGCCCAGCCCCCAGGAGATCCTGGATCGGAAGGAGCTGTTCTTCCGGCTCTGGAACGCCCTCAACTCCCTGCCGGAAGTCCAGGGCCGCCGGGTGGATGCCCATCTGATCCTCGGCAAGAGCTACCGCCAGATCGCCCGCGAGGAAGGCGTGGACAAGAGCGCCGTCCGCTGCTCCGTGAAAAGCGGCATTAAGCGGATGAAAAAATATTTGAGAAAAAATTTCTGATTTACCATCTCCATTTGCTCCTTTTTTCTGGTGGTATATGAGAGGAGGTTTTCTCCCTCTCCGTAAAGAGGACGCGGGGCCCCAGCCATAGGCGCGGAGCCGGATTGCTTGTCCGGCTCTCCGGGCCGCCGCCCTCTTTGCGGGGGAGCGCCGCCGCCGAGTATGGCTGTCTTATGACAGGGCAAGAAAATGAGCGCGGCGCTCCCCTATATCTTTATGAAAGAGGGGAACGCTCTATGAGTTACGATCCAGAATTGGCAGCCCTGCTCTCCCAGCCGTGGAGTGAGGGGGCCTGCCGAGGCTATGTAATCTCCGCGATGGAACGGTGCGGCTTCAAGCCCACGGACATTGAACAGGTGATGCTGGAGCTCCACGAGGTTTTTGACTACACCACCCCGGAGGAGGCCCAAGCTTACTACGAGCGGAGCCCCTATTGACTTCTGGACACTTTGTCCAGAGGTATGAAAAGCACAAGGCCAGTCCCTTTGTGGCACTGGCCTTGTGCTTTTTCTCATAGGACAAACTGAAATTCGCATAGTAATATTGGGAAGGAGGCGTATGTTCTATGAACAGTCTAAATGTCACGGCGCTTTCCAGCGTCAATATTCAAAAGATGAACAAAGACGAACTGACCGATATAAGCAGTATGAAACTTGATCCGAGCGTTCCCCAGGAACTCCGGGCGGCCTATATGCTGAAAGAAATGGGCAACCCGTATTGTTTCCGCGTGGGTGATCTCGGTGTAAAAGTAGAGTTTCTGGACAACGCCCCGCCCTTGCAGGATGCGCTTTCTGATTTCTTCCAGCGCAAAAAAAGCGGGCTGTGATCCTCTCCCCTATCTTCTGGACACTTTGTCCAGAGGTGGAGTCATCCTTGATGGGGGCTCCGAACAGAGTTACAATATATATGTAATGTGATAGGGAAGGAGGCTATCATGGCACGGAGAAGCCGGGCTGTTGTTGAAACTGCAAGACCAAAATACAGGGTATGGAGAATTGCAATCTATATCCGCCTTTCCAAAGAAGATATGCGTTGTCTTGACGAGTCCGAAAGCGTCACAAACCAGCGGCAGATTATTGAAGATCATATTGCCGGGTTTAACGATGGGGACGAATACATCATTGTTGACGAATATGTGGATGACGGTATCTCAGGCACAACCGATGACGAGCGCGAGGACTTCCAAAGGATGCTGTCCGATATTAAGCGGGGGCGTGTAAACTGCGTGATTGTGAAAGACCTTGCTCGTTCTTTCCGAAATTACAGTGATCAGGGCTATTATCTGGATGACTGGTTCCCCCGGTACAATGTCCGTTTTATCTCTTTGTACCATCAACCGCTGGACAGCTACAAGGAGCCGCAGAATATGCGGAGCATCGCTGTTCCGATCCAGGGCGTTCTCAATGAAAATCACTGTGCGGAAACCTCTGATAAGGTGCGCGAGGTGTTTGATATGAAACGCCGCAACGGTGAGCATATTGGCTCCTTTGCCGCTTATGGCTACGTCAAAGACCCAAACGACAAAAACGCGCTTGTGATTGACGAGGAGGCCGCCGCTGTTGTCCGGGATATTTACAATATGTTCCTGGACGGTATGAGCAAAAACGCCATTGTCCGCTATCTGAACGGACACGGGATATTAAGCCCCGCCGCCTACAAGCGGGAACGCCTGGGGCTGAAATATCAAAATCCCAGCGTTGATCCTGCAAAGCCGCCCTTGTGGTGTGCGATGTCTGTGACTACCATATTAAAAAACCGTATGTACTGCGGGGATATGGTGCAGGGCCGCTACCGCATGAAAAGCTACAAGGTACACGTTCAAGAAGTTGTCCCGGAGGACGAGTGGTATATCGTTGAAAACACCCACGAGGCAATCATTGACCGGGAAACCTTTGAAAAAGTACAGCGGCTTCTTATTCGGGACACCCGGACGGGGCCCCAGCAGAAAAAGCTCTATCTGTTCAGCGGCTTTTTGAAATGCGCGGACTGTGGCAAGGCTATGACCCGGAGCAAGGTCGGGAATGTGGTGTATTACTATTGCCGTACCTATAAAGACCAGTCGAAAACGGCTTGCACAAAACACACCATCAAGCATGACCGCCTGGAGGCTGCTGTCCTCTATGCAATTCAGCAACAGGTTTATCTGGCTGTCGATTACACAAAGACCATTGAACGGATCAACCGGGCCCCACTGGTAAAAAGCCAGTCCAAAAAATTGATGGATGCCATTGAACAAAAGGAACGGGAACTTTCTAAAATCACCCGTTACAAACAAGCGATTTACCAGGACTGGAAAGACGGTGAAATTTCCCATTCCGATTATCGGCACATGAAAGAGGACTATGAACGGCAAGCCGAGGCCCTGGAGGAAGTCATTGGAAAGCTCCGGGCGGAACAGGCAGAACTTGAAAACGGCATTGACACCGAAAACCCGTTTTTAGCCGCGTTCCGGCAATATCAGAACATCGACAAGCTGACAAGGGACATTTTGATTGAATTAGTAGACCAAATCAAGATACACGAGGGCGGCTATATCAGCATTGTATTTCGTTTCGCTGACGAGCTCCGCCGTATTCAAGAGTTTATCGAGGTCAATACCCATAACGAGGCGGTTTAATCGAAACCGCATTTTTACAGACAGTCACCTTTCCTAAATAAAGCGCCCCGGTGGGGCCTACATAGCCCTGAGGCCCCATGGCACCAGTTGGTCCGGTAGGGCCCTGTGCTCCGGGGCATCCTCTGGGACCCATTGGTCCCTGAGCGCCTGTTGGTCCGGCAGGCCCCTGTGGTCCTCTGGGTCCTGGGCAGCAGCCCGGAAACCCGCCGCCTGGAAAATTGCCGCCTGGAAACCCGCCGTTACCTGGGCATCTGTTATCTGTCTGGGCTGTGCTGTCGCTACCACAGCCGTCGCTGTCCTGGCAATCATCTTCCGGGTATCTTCCGGAACCTGGGAAACCATAGTCGCCGGGGCAGCCGCCATTACCTGGAAAACCGTTGTTTCCGGGGTATCCGCATGGTCTGCGTTGTTCTATATTATCATTTCGATTCATTCCGTTGGAAAAATTAAAATACATAATTACCTCTCCTTATTTTATAGTGCGGAAGGCTGCCCTTCCGCCGGATGTTTCAGTTTGTGTTCAAAGTAGGTCTGGTTCTGCCTGACAGATGGGTGTTCAGGTTTCAGCTTTTGTGACTTCAAGTGATAGTGCCATGCTCTTCGGTGGTCGCCCAGACGGTCATAGCATACACACAGCTGAATAGAAGGCAAGAAGCCGTAACAGTCCTTTCGGACAAAAGCGCCTGTCTGTTCCGCAGGCCGGGAGGATAATGCCTGGGTATACCAATAAGCAGCCTCCCTGTATTTTTCTTCCTTCATTTTCATCCGCCCCAGTTCACAGCAGGCTTCACCGCGGGGACTGTCATATAAGAAGCTTTTTAAAAGTGCCTCCACGGCCTTTTCTGTATGTCCCAGATGCTCCTCGCACAGAGCCAGATGGAGACAGGCGTCTATCTTGTTTTCCACCCATCCATCCGGTTCCTGCAGGAATACCCTGAACACCCGTACCGCATCTTCATAGCGTTCGTGGTAATACAGCTCCCTGGCGTAGTAGAACTGGTGTCTGGGTTCCAGAGGTTCTCCCTGGCTCAGCATGGTTTCGTATATCCGAAGGTTCCGGTCCTTATCCCCGGCGCCCTCCTTCCGGTGCTGAATCTCAATATCGGTGTATAGGATATTGCCGGCAGGGGGGACAGCTTCATGCACCCGGCCCTGCCACTGGAATCCCTTGTGGTTTTTTAAGATACGCTCCCTGTAATAGGAAAAGGAGGTTCTCCCGTTTTCGTCAAAACCCGTGAGATATTTCATCATCACCACATCCACAGAGGGGTCCAGGGTTTCCTTCAAATTTTTTAAGCGGGCAGCCTGTTCAGGCTCCATTACATCGTCCGCGTCCATCCACATCCAGTAGTCCGACACCGCCTTCTGGCAGACGGCGTTCCTGGCAGCGGCGAAATCATCCGTCCACGGGAAATCGTAGACCTCATCCGTATAGCGGGCTGCGATTTCTTTTGTCCGGTCCGTGGAGCCGGTATCCATAATAACAATCTGATCCGCCACAGTGGACATGGTCCTTAGGAGCCGTTCCAGAACAGCCTCCTCATTTTTTACAATCATACAAAGACTAATGGTTATCAAAAGCAATCCCCCTGTATATCTGTTTCATTATAGGCCGGATGTCCATTAACGCCCCGGCATACTATACTATATGAAAATGGAACAAGTTTGGTGTGCCGGAGGATGACAGAAGCCGATGATATGTGCTATAATAGGAAAACAGACGCAAGCGGGAAGGAGGAGGTTCAAATGAGGAAAAGAGGAGCATATGCCGTGCTGGCAGGTGCAGCTCTGTTTATGACCTGCACCCTGTCCTTTACAGCCTTTGCAAAAGAGGAAAGGACACCAGTGGGGAAAATTAAACTTAATTTCACATCGGATATCCAGGCAGGAGAAATAGGCGGAAACGTGGACGTGAGCCTGGAGGATGGGGAGTGTTCCATTGAGAGCGTGGATATTGTCAATGAGGGCGACAGCTGGGTAGGCGGGGACAAGCCGAAAGTGGAGATATGGCTTTCCGCTGACAGTGATTATTACTTTAAGAAATCGGGAAAGAGCGCGTTTTCATTTTCCGGCGATACGGTCAAGTATGTATCCAGTTCCACTAAGAATGATAAGGAAGAGATGGTCCTGGTGGTAAGGCTGGATAAGCTGGACGAGGATGATGAGGATCTGGATGTAAGCGGTCTGATGTGGGATGAAGATAACGGGGT
>UMGU01000311.1_pt1 | contig 9592 bp, 4 predicted proteins | sample 1965331 | NCBI WGS metagenome assembly UMGU01 (sample SAMEA4836078, study PRJEB28245) | human gut metagenome | biome: gut microbiome; material: fecal sample | place: Denmark | collected 2008
CCGCGCCGCGATCGCGGACGATGTCGACGCCGACTGCGGTGGTCTGCTCAACTATCCGTTCCGCTCCGGCGAATTCCTGGCTGGCCTGCCGGAAGGCCGACCGCTGTTCGCCCGCAGCCCGGAGGCGCGCATGAGCCTCGGCAACTTCATGAGAACCCAGCTGTTCAGCGCCTTCTCGCCGGTCAAGATCGGCATGGATGTGATGACCAAGGACGAAGGCGTCGCCGTCGACTCGCTCGTCGGCCACGGTGGCATCTTCACCACGCCGAAGGTCGCGCAGAAGATTCTCGCCGCCGCATTCGACACCCCGATCAAGGTCATGGCCACCGCCGCCGAAGGCGGAGCGTGGGGTATGGCCGTGCTCGCCGACTATCTGTGGCACGCCGACCAGCCGCTCGCCGACTACCTCGACACCCGCGTCTTCGCCGACGCGGCCTCCACCACGGAAGCGCCGGACGCCAACGACGTGGCCGGCTTCGAAGCCTTCTTCGACCGCTTCCGCAAGGGGCTGCCGATCGAGCATGCCGCCATCGAAAGCATCCCGCTGGAAACCAAATAACCGTCCATCGTAACAACAGCAAGCCTGACGAAAGGAACATAATATGGCAACGTTGGCTGATTACGGCCCGGAAGTACGAGCTGAAGTCAAGCAGGTGCGCGAAGTGGTCGCCACCCTGCACGAGCAGCTCATCAAGTGGAATCTGGTGGTGTGGACCGCAGGCAACGTCTCGCAGCGCCTGCACACCGCCGACCTGATGGTCATCAAGCCGTCCGGACTGCGCTACGAGTACCTCACCCCGAGCTCGATGGTCGTGTGCGACCTCGACGGCAACGTGGTCGACGGTGCCGAAGCGCCGAGCTCCGACACCGCGTCCCACGCGTACATCTACCGCCACATGCCCGACGTGTACGGCGTGGTGCATACCCACTCCACCTACGCCACCGCATGGGCGGCCACCGGCCAGAACATTCCGTGCGGCCTGACCATGATGGGCGACGAGTTCGGCGGCCCGGTGCCGGTCGGACCGTTCCGCCTCATCGGCTCCGAAGCCATCGGCGAAGGCGTGGTCGAAACCCTGAAGAAGTATCCGAAGTCCCCGGCCGTGCTCATGCAGAACCATGGTCCGTTCACCATCGGCAAGGACGCGGAAGCCGCCGTCAAGGCCGCCGCCATGACCGAAGAGGTGGCGCACACCATGTGGGCCGCCAAGCAGCTCGGAGACATCATCCCGATCTCCCAGGAAGACATCGATAGCCTTAACGACCGCTACACCAACGTCTACGGCCAGCACTGACGCGACGGAAACTGAAACGACAAACCCAACAACGAAGTAAGGAATAATCCAACATGGCAATGGAAAACCCATTTGAAGGCAAGGAAATCTGGTTCGGCGTCGGATCGCAGGACCTCTACGGCGAGGAGGCGCTGCGCCAGGTGGCCCAGCAGACCGGCGAGATGGTCGACTTCCTCAACGCGACCGGCAAGATCCCGGCCAAGATCGTGCTCAAGCCGACCCTGAAGTCCTCCGACGGCGTCAAGGCCTTCATGACCGAAGCCTCCGCCAACCCGAACGTCATCGGCGTGATCACCTGGTGCCACACCTTCTCCCCAGCCAAGATGTGGATCCGCGGCCTCGAAGTGCTGACCAAGCCGCTGCTGCAGCTGGCCACCCAGCACCACAAGGAAATCCCGTGGGAGACCATCGACATGGACTTCATGAACCTGAACCAGGCCGCCCACGGCGACCGTGAGTTCGGCTACATCGTGTCCCGTCTCGGCATTCCGCGCAAGATCGTCGTCGGCCACTACACCGATCCGGAAGTCGCCGAAAAGGTCGGCACCTGGGCCCGCGCCTGCGCCGGCTGGGATGCCTCCCAGAACATGAAGGTCATGCGTTGGGGCGACAACATGCGCAACGTGGCCGTCACCGAAGGCGACAAGACCGAAGCCGAACGCGTGTTCGGCGCTTCGATCAACACCTGGGCCGTCAACGACCTCGTCGCCGCCTACGAGAAGGTCAAGGACAGCCAGGTCAAGGACCTCATCGAAGACTACAAGGCCAAGTACGACGTGGCCCCCGAACTGCTCGACTCCCGCTACGATGAGCTGTTCATCGCGGCCAAGGAGGAAGCCGCCATGGTCAACATGATGCGCGAGAACGGCTGCACCGCCGGCGTCGACAACTTCGAGGACCTCGGCGCGCTGCCGCAGCTGCCGGGTGTCGGCCCGCAGCGCTTCCCGTCCGAGTACGGCTGGGGCTTCTCCGCAGAAGGCGATTGGAAGACCTCCGTGCTGGTGCGCATCGGCGCCGTGATGGGCTACGGCCTTGAGGGTGGCGCCTCCCTGATGGAGGACTACTCCTACAACTTCGAGCCGGGCAACGAGCTCGACATGGGTTCCCACATGCTGGAAGTCTCCCCGGCCATCGGCACTATCGCCAAGCCGAAGCTGGCGATCTACCCGCTGGGCATCGGCGGCAAGTCCGACCCGGTCCGCCTGGTGTTCTCCGGCAAGCCGACCGACGCCGTCGTGGTCTCCATGGCCGACGAGCGCGAACGCTTCCGTCTGCTCATGGACGAGGTCACCGTCGTCGAGCCGCAGGGCTCCCTGAAGAACCTGCCGTGCGCCCGCGCCGTGTGGAAGCCGAAGCCGGATCTGAAGACCGCCGTGCAGTGCTGGATCGCCGCCGGCGGCTCCCACCACACCTGCATGACCACGTCCGTCGGTCGTGAGGCTTGGGAGGACTTCGCCCGCATCGCCGGCGTCGAACTCGCCGTCATCGACGAGAACACCAACGCCCGCCAGTTCGAGAAGGAGCTGGAGATCAGCGAAATGTACCACCGCCTCAACAACCGTCACTGAAATAACGGAGCGTTAACAGCACGGCAGGAAACTTGACGTACCTTTGTACGCCGGCGTTTCCTGCCGCACTGTTACCGCACGCGTTATCTCAGCGATACGGGGTGCGCTTAAAAAACAGCACGGCGGGGAAGTTGACGTACTTTTGTACGCAGCGTTCCCCGCCGTGCTGTTTTTGTTTACCTATGTGCGGCTCAGCGCTTGCCGGCGTACAGCTGCTGGTCGATCACGTCGGCGAACACGCGGTTCACTGCCGGACGCACCACCTTCAGCGACGGCGTCAGGCACTTGTTCTCCTGTGTGAACTGCGCATCCAGCACCACGAACTTACGCACGGATTCGGCGCGCGAAACCGTCGCGTTCGCCTTGTCCACATACTTCTGAATCTCGTCATGAACGGCGGCGGTAGCCGCCACGCGGTCAAGCGGCGTATCCGCGGACAGGCCCACGGACGGCAGCCAGGCCGCCAATCCTTCCGGATCGAGCGTGACCAGCGCGCCGATGAACGGACGATTATCGCCCACCACCACGGCATGCTCCACAATCGGACACTTCGCAATCTCCTGCTCCATCGGAATCGGCGACACGTTCTTGCCGCCGGCGGTGATGATGATGTCCTTCTTGCGGCCCGTAATCGTAATACGACCCTCATCGTCGATCGACGCAAGATCGCCGGTGCGCAGCCAACCGTCCTTGGTGAACACCTCGGCCGTTTTCTCCGGCAGATTGTGGTAACCCATGAACACGTTCGGTCCCTTGACCTGCAGCTCGCCATCGTCGGAAATACGCACGGACGATCCCGGCGCAGGCTGGCCGACGGTACCGATCACATTGTCCGTGACGCGGGTCGCGGCAAACGGCGCCGCGGTTTCCGTCATACCGTAGCCCTGGATCATCGGCAGGCCGATGCCATTGAAGAAATGCGCCAGCGACGCGTCCAGCGGAGCGCCACCGCACGCCACATAACGGATACGCGGGCCCAACGCGCCACGCACGGTGTGGTATACGGACGCCTCATACGACAGGTGTTCGGCGGTCTGCTTCATGGTCGGTTTCTCGCCAGCCTGCTGCATGCGCGACCAGTCGCGCGCGGACTCGGCGGCCTTGAGGAACAGGCGGCCCTTCCAGCCCATGCCGGCCTTGCGGGAAGCCGCGTTGTACACCTTCTCGAACACGCGCGGCACGCCCAGCAGGTACGTCGGCTCGAACGAACGCACATCCGGCAGCAGCGTCTTGGTGTCCGGCAGATAGCCGACCACGCCGTCATCGGAAGCGATCGACGCGTACTGGATGAAGCGCGCGAAGCAGTGGGCGAGCGGCAGGAACAGCAGCAGACGCGGATGGTCTTCAAGAATCATCTCGTGCAGCGCAAGGCTGCCGGCACGCGTGATCGACACGAAATTGCGATGCGACAGCTCGGCACCCTTCGGTGCCCCCGTGGAACCGGACGTGTACACGATGGTGGCCAGATCGTCGGCACGCACCGACGCGATACGCTCGTCCAGCTCTTCGTCGGACACGGTGACGCCCAATCCCTCCAGCGCGCCCATGGCATTGGCGTCGAGCATCAGAATATGCTTCAGAGACGGGCAGCGGCCAATCACGGAATCAAGACGGTCGAAGCGTTCGCGATCGTCGGCGATGGCGAGCTTCACGTTGGAATCGTTGAGAATACGTTCGGCCTGAGCCGCGGAATCGGTGTCATAGATCGGCACATTGACCGCGCCGATTGCGGCCAGTGCGAAATCAAGCACGCCCCACTCGTAACGGGTGGCGGAGAAGAGGGTGACGGCATCCCCCTTGCCGATGCCGAACGCGATCAGGCCTTTGGCTGCGGAGAGCACGTTCTTGTGGAATTCGCCGGTCGTCACCTTGGTCCACTGGCCCGGAGCGGTTTTGCGTTCCGCGATCACGGTGTCTTCGCCGGTGCGCTTGATGCGTTCGGTAAGCAGGGAGTAGATGGATTCGTCGTCGCGTACTTCGACGGATGCGCCCGGGGTCGTGTACTCGGTGAGCATGAAGTGTTCTCTTTTCTTGCGTTTCCGCGGTTTTCGTGGGTTTTGCGATATATGCGATCGCTGCGATTGCGGTGATCGGTGACGTGCTTTTCGCGTCCTGTGTCGCGCCTCGCATATCGTAAGTTACGGTGACGTAAGTCCGCATTGTAAGAAACAACAAGAAATATGGCGACGGGTTTGTTTGAACTGACAAAGTGGCACGAAACGTCAACGGAACGGGGGATTGGTACACGGATGCGTCATCTCGAAAAAAGGTTTGACGCGTTCGATCGCAGGGTGTCCAACGGGTTGCGCGACGGGTTCGAGAGGGGTTGCCCTTACGGGCGAAAACGGTGGAAAATGCGGCAAAACTGGGCGGAGTGACGTTGCGAACCACAACATGTTCCGTGTACACTCAAGTTTGGCGCAACTACCCCTTGCGCCTAGGCTGTTTGCTCAACGGCGAACATTCAGCCGCCTCACTTTTCGCCGTTTCCTTGGTTTTCTGTGGTTTTGCTGTTGTGCATTTGCTTGCGAGTTCTGATGGTTTTCTAGATTTTTCCGACGATTTTCTGCGATTGCCGTTCCGTCATTGCCTTTCGTCGGTATGCCCGATACGCTTGGAGCGGATGACGGGATTGCAAACGATTGGAAAAGGGGCATGATGTTCGACAAGCGGCTGTTTTCCTTGGCTGACGGCGTCGGTCGATTGATCGCGGCGAAAGTCGCCTGCCAATGGCTGGGCCTCGTGGCCAACATCGCCTTCGTCGTGGCCGTGGTGCGTATGCTGCAACCGCTGTTCGCGCCCGTACCGTCCGCCACCGCGCCCTGCATCGCCATTATTCTTATTGCCGCGGTCGTGCGATTCGTCACCATTCGCGCCGCCGCACGTTTCGGTAGCGAGGCCGCCGAACGCGTCAAACTCGCGCTGCGTGAGAAACTGTTCAATAAGATGCTCGCGCTCGGCCCGTCCTACGCGCAGCGCGTGCGCACCGCCGGCGTGGTGCAGTCCGCGGGCGAAGGCATCGAACAAATCCAAAGCTTCTTCGAACTGTTCCTGCCGCAACTGTGCTACGCCGTGCTCGCCCCCATCACGCTGTTCGCCGTGCTTGCGCCGATCGACCTGCCCACCGCCGCGACGCTGCTCGCCTGCGCGCCGCTCATCGTGCTCATCGTCGGCATGGTGGCGATGCGTGCTGCCCGCGTATTCAAGAAATACTGGGGCAAATACACGGATATGGGCGCCGCGTTCCTCGACAATCTGCAGGGACTTGAGACGCTGAAAACCTTCGACGCGGACGAGCGCGCCGCACGAGTCATGGACGAGAAGGCCGAACAGTTCCGCGTGATGACCATGAACGTGCTGCAGATCCAACTGCGTTCGCTCACGGCGATGGATGCCGTGGCGTACGGTGGCGCGGCCGCCGGCATCGGCGTTGCGATATGGCGATTTGTATCCGGCTCGCTCTCGCCGTCTGGCGTTTTCGCGCTGTCCGGCGTGCTGCCGCTTGGTTTGACGCCGATCGCCGCGGTATTGCTGACGATTCTGCTAGCCGCCGATTTCTTCATTCCGCTGCGACAGCTCGGCTCGTATTTCCACGTTGCGATGAACGGCATGACGTCCACGAAACGTATTTTCGCGCTGCTCGACGCGCCCGAACCGGAGCATGGCAGCAAGGAACTGCCGGAATTCGGGGCTTCCGGGCGTGGTGTCAGCGTGGAGTTTCGTGGTGTTTCGTACCGGTATGCGGACGCGGATGTGGGTGCTGGGGGTACTGCTGGTGCGGGGCCTGGCGCTGCCGGGTCTGCGGGTGCCGGTGTTGCGAGTCCCCGTCGTATATCGTCCACATCGCATTCCGATATGCGGAACGCGGATGCGGACAGCGTTGATGAGGGCGGCGGCGCGGGTGACGCGCGCGAAACGCGCTACGCCTTGCGCAACGTGGCCCTCCGTGCGCTGCCCGGCGAAGTCACTGCGATCGTCGGGCCATCCGGTTCCGGGAAATCCACAGCCGTCCAGCTGCTTGCCGGCACGCTTGTCGGATATGAAGGCGATGTGCTGCTGTCCGAAATGCCATCCGGAATGCCATCCGGAATGCAGGACGAAGTGTTGGGCGCTATGTTAAGCAGTGCGGCGCCGGATGACAGTGAAACCCTGAAATCGCACCAAATCCGCGACCTCACCGCAGCATCGCTCACCCGCGAAATCTCCATCGTCTCCGCGCACAGCCACCTGTTCGCCGGCACCCTGCGCGACAACCTGCTCATGGCCCGCGCCGACGCCACCGACAACGAGCTGTGGCAGACGCTGGAAGCCGCGCATATCGACGATTTCGTGCGCGCGCAATCGCGAGGACTCGATATGCCGATCACGCAGGACGGCGCGAATCTGTCCGGCGGGCAGAAACAGCGCATTGCGATCGCCCGTGTACTGTTGCGCAGGTCGGCCGTCTATATTTTCGACGAGGCGACCAGCAGCGTCGACGCGGACAGCGAAACGTTGATTTTGCAAACGATTCGCGCGCTCGCCGACGCCGGCGCAACCGTGCTGATGGTCACGCACCGCATGGCGAACGCGGCCGACGCGGACCATGTCGTAGTGTTTGATGGGGGTGTCGTCGTCGAGCAGGGCGCGCATGACGATCTCATGGCCGCGGACGGCACGTATGCCAAGCTGTTCCGGGCGCAGGAAAGCGTGGAACGGGTGGGATTGTCTGGTCGCGTCGCGCCGCGCGTATCGCGTATGACTCATGCGTCTGGTGCGTTTGCCGTGTCTCGGATGTCTGGTTCCGCCGAATCGAACGCCAGTGGCGCCAAATCGGACATGCCAACAACCCAAGTCGTCGCCCGCTTGCTGCGCGAAGTCGGCCCACTGCGCAAACCCATGGCCATCGCCTGCGCGTGCGGCATCCTCGGCCACCTCGCCGCCACGTTCCTGCCGGTTTTCGGCGTCGCCGCGCTGTTTGCCGCAGCTGGCGCAAAAGTCTGGAATCTCAGCCTTCCCGCGGCAATCGCAGCCATGATTATCTGCGCACTGATCCGCGGCGGCATGCGCTACGCCGAACAGTACATGAACCACAATGTCGCCTTCCGCCTGCTTGCGCTGTTCCGGTCGAAAACGTTTGCCGCGCTGCGTCGCCTCGCGCCCGCCAAACTGTCCGGCAAAGGCAAAGGCGACCTGATCGCGCTGGTCACCACCGACGTCGAACTGCTGGAAATCTTCTTTGCGCACACCATTTCGCCGGTTGTCATCGCCATCGCGACCACCGTGCTTTACACGGTCGCATTGCTTACGTTGAGCCCTGCGATCGCTGTCACGCTGGTCATCGCGCACCTGACCGTCGGCATCGTGCTGCCGAAACTCTTCGCCACGGCGGTAGGCGGTCTCGGTGGGGATATTCGCCGCGAATCCGCCCAACTTGATGACGAAATGCTCGACGATATGCGCGGTCTCGACGAAATCATCCGATTCGGCCAAGGCCATGCGCGGCTTGCCGGCATCGCGTCACGTACGCGCTCGCTCTGGAGCCGCCGTGCCCGGCTGAGTGCCAAGAATGGCGATTTCGCAGGCTTCGGCGCGGTGCTGGTCGTACTGTTCACTGCCATCGCGGCATTGCTGGCGATGGTCACGTCCGGTACGACGATGCCCATCGCTTCCGCCGCTTCCGCTGCCGCTGCGACCATCCAGACCGTCATTTCCGCGCCCGCCGCCCGCCTGACCGCCGCTTTCGTGCTGCTGGCCAGCTCGTTCGGTCCGACGCTCGCGTTGAGCGCGCTGCCGGCCAATCTCACGCAAACGTTTGCCGCCGCCCGCCGCCTGTTCGCGCTGATGGACGAAACCCCCGCAGTGGAGGAGCGGGGCGATTTCCTGCCGCGCTACCACGGCATGTCCATGCACGACGTCACGTTCGGCTACGGCAATTCGGGCGAGGCTCCAACTTCCGGAAGCGATGCGGATGCCCCCGAGTCGTCCGCCGAGCCAATCCTCAGCCACGTCTCGTTCGACATACCACAACACGGCATCCTCGGCATCCAAGGCCCGTCCGGCCGCGGCAAATCGACCCTGCTGAAGCTGCTCATGCGTTACTGGGACCCGCAATCCGGCTTAGTCGCCCTGTCCGAGGTGCCACTGCCGCAGATCGACGCGCATCATCGCCGTCGCGTGCAAACGATGATGGGGCAGGAAACCTACCTGTTCGACGGCACTATCCGTGAAAACCTGCTTATGGCCTGCGACAGGGGCGATGCGGATAGGGCTGGTAATGCTGGCGATCCGGACGATTCCGCGACTTCCGGCAGAGCGCTCCTTACCCCGCCCGCTCCTCCCGTTTCGTGGAATGCCGCTGATTCCGCGCTTTCCACCCGGTCGACCCCTTCTGTCGGTGATGACGTGCTGCGCGCCGCGCTTGCCAAGGCTTCCGCGCTTGAACTGGTCGACTCGCTCCCGCAGGGCCTTGATACCCCCGTCGGCGAGTTGGGCGGGCGGCTTTCAGAGGGTGAACGGCAACGCATCGGCCTGGCTCGCGTCTTCCTGCGCAACGCGTCGCTGGTGTTGTTCGACGAGCCGACGAGTCGCCTCGACGCCTACAACGAATCCGTGATTCTGCAATCGATTGACGCGTTGGCGCAGCAGGGGAGCGCGGTGCTGCTCGTCTCGCACCGCGATTCCACCATGCGCATCGCGGACCGCATCGTGCGCATGTGAGCTGGCGCGTGCGGATTGCGAACTGATGCG
>UMGU01025669.1_pt1 | contig 9553 bp, 8 predicted proteins | sample 1965331 | NCBI WGS metagenome assembly UMGU01 (sample SAMEA4836078, study PRJEB28245) | human gut metagenome | biome: gut microbiome; material: fecal sample | place: Denmark | collected 2008
GAACAGTTGGGGGCATGTATCGAATACCACGGCGAGGAAGGTCGCCTGCCATTTACAATCACTCCACCACAAACGGTGAGCCAGTGCGCCGAGCCGAGCGTAGTCAGCATCGATTCTTCGGGATCCTCGCAGTTCATTTCCGGACTATTGCTCATCGGCTCTCGAGTGCCAGGCGGGTTGGAACTGCATCACACGGGGGAGAAGACGCCGAGTTTGCCTCATATTCGCATGACCGTGGCCGATCTGCAAGGTTCCGGCGTGCGTGCCAACGCAGACGAACACGCCCGCGTGTGGACTGTGCAGCCGGGAGCCGTGCAGTTGCCCGAAACCGTGACGGTCGAGCCTGACCTGTCGAATGCCGCCCCGTTCCTTGGCGCGGCGCTCATCGCCGGAGGAACCGTGCGCGTGCCTCATTGGCCGGAATCCACCACGCAACCCGGAGGCCTGCTTCCGGGCTATTTGGAACATATGGGAGCCGAAATCAACTTCCCGGTGATTGACGGCGTCCGGTACTGCGAAGTGACCGGCGACGGTCGTGTCAGCGGCCTAGGTGATTTCGACCTGACGGCGGCAGGTGAGATCGCGCCGTCGCTTGCGGCGATTCTGGTTTTTGCGGACAAGCCTACCCGCATGATCGGCATCGGTCATTTACGAGGGCACGAGACGAACCGCTTGAAAGCATTAGTCAACGAGATCACCAGAGTCGGGGGAGATGCTCGTGAGCTTCCCGACGGGCTGGAGATCGCGCCAGTGCCGGCAATGAATCTCAAGCCGGCTGAAATGGAAACCTATGCGGACCATCGCATGGCGACGTTCGCCGCGATGCTGGGGCTGAAAATCAACGGCATTCTAATCAAGAACATCGCCACCACTGCGAAAACGCTTCCCGATTTCGCAAACATGTGGACCAACATGCTGGCCTAGCAATGGTCGTTTCGGAATATTCTGTCATATTCCGGATTGTCAAAAGATATTGAAAACGGTAAAGAAATGTCCTTCCTCTGTGTAATTTCAGAAGAAGGACATTTCTGCATGTGTACAGGATATGCAATCATTCTGTAGATACTGCTATGCCAAGCGACGATGGTTTTCAGCTTTCCTGACATGGCTTGGCCTTGCCTGGTCCGAATACCGCCAGAGCAACAGGATGCAGCGAAGTGACCGACATTGCGAAAAACGCGGAACCAATGGAACCTGACACCGTGCGCAGGGAAGTGAGCAGCGACGAGGCCGGCGCGTACACCGCGCAGACCACGGCCGACGCTCTTCCGTACGGGACCTACGACGTGCGGGAGACGGCGACGAACGGGAGCTACCTGCTGACCGACGGCGAGCCCCGAACCTTCGAGGTCTGCGCCGGCCGAGGCCTCCAAGAAGACCGAGGCCGACACGCCGGCCTCATGGCCCCGTTCGCCATCGAGAACGCGGCCACCGGCGAGACGCACGTGCTGGTGACGGACCGCAACGGAGACGCGTCGACCGCTAATAGCTGGAACAGGCACTCGAGGGACACCAACGCCAACGACGCCCTGCTCGGCCATGAGGACCCGATCGTGGCCGACGACATGGACCCTGAGGCCGGCATCTGGTTCTTGCTCGGCGAGAACGGCTCCTCGGCACCGGTCGACGACTCGCTGGCGGTCCTGCCGTACGGCGCCTACACCATGACCGAGCTGCGCTGCGATGCCAACGAGGGCCTCGAGCTCATCACCAGGAGCTCTTCACGCTCACGGCCTACGCCTGCTGCGCAGTCGGCGACGACCGAGACTAGGAGTTGCAGATCGAAACCACAACCGAATATGGCCCTTCGACCCCTTGCCGCTATATCGCGGCAAGGGGTCCTACATATGTGAGATAATTTACGTACTTGATAGCAACAAGACGCTGCCGGTTGCTTCTCGATAAGCTTCCAGTTATCCATGAACAGAGGTGCGCAATTGGGAAAGATAAAGCTGCAAGACGTCAAAAGGGCTATCGACATCGGAAAGGACGTCCTGCCATTCGTTAAACCCGCCGTGGACCGATTCGGACCCGCACTGATCGATTGGGGGCAACAGAAGGTAAAGCAGGCGGCAGACGGCCTGGGAGAAGCAAAGGATTCCATTCTTTCAAAAGGCCAAGCAATCAAGGACGAGAAGGAGCGGCAAAAGTCACTCGAGGCAGCCCGCAAGAAGGCCGTGGCAAGCTCGCTTCCGCCAATCTCCGCCAAGGAGTTCTTCGAGAACTTCGAGAACAACGTCTCTGGCGAAACCGACCTCAGCGATGGGTACATGGCAATCGCCGGATGCTACGCCATCACCACGATGAAGTCGGATCGCGAGAAAGACCTTTCCGCCTACGAGGACGTCTATGTCGGCTGCGGCAAATCCATGGGATTCAGCATCTACACCCAGCTTTGCGGTTTCGGCAACGTCGACGTCTACGCCGACTTCAAATTCAAAAGACCCATGATGATCCTGCTCTTCCCGTGCGAGGAGAAAGACCTCAAGACCCGCTATGAGGCCCTCGTCAGGGATCTTCAGGCCGAGATCTCGTACAACAAATGGGACGTCCTAGCGCGTTCCGATGAGGCGAGATAGGCGCTAAGAGCATGAGCGACAAAGAACTTGCGCCGATTAGCGTCGAGGTTGTTGCGATCGATGACCTTGACAGCATCAAGGTCATCGCGAACGCCAATACGAGCAAAGAGAACAACACCGGCATCGGAGAGCGGGCGGACGCCTTTCTCGGCCTCGCCTCGAACGTCATAGACCTCGTCGAGGGAAAGCAGCTCTACAAAGTCGAGGTCCCCGAAGGCTATAGCCTTAAGGACCTCGTTGTCTCGAAGAAGGATTCAGAAGCAGTGAGGGCCCTCGTCCGGGATCCAAAGGGATGCCTGAGTGGCGATGTCTCCCTCAAAGCCGCCAGGGTCAGCCCCGCGCAGATCGCCAGCGTCGGTCTTGCCGCAGCGGCGATGGTTGTCGGCCAAGCGTACATGACCGAAATCGGCGACAGCCTCCAGCGCATCGATGCCAAGCTGGAATCAATCGCCTCCATGATCGCCAGCGACCAGAAGGCAAAAGTCAAAAACGCCCTAGACATCGCAAAGACCTACGCAGCCCTTCATGACGATTACCTCCAAAAGCCCGCCGAGGCGCGCCAGGCGGCAAGAAACGAGATCGAGGGCAGGTACAACGACGTCGGCCAGGTAATCGATTGGATTACCGAGCAGCTCGCCAGCGTCGAAGATAAGGCCAGAGACGCTGCGGAGCGCGAGAAAGACCTCGAACCGCTGCTTAAAGAGATCAAATCCTACGAGGCTCAGTTTGGCATGTGCCTCCAGGCCCTGTCGGCGCTCGCCATGACGCGCATGTACTACGACGGTAGCATGGACGACCGCAGCGCCCTCATCGAAGAGCAGAGGATCCTTGACAAATCTCAGGGCTTTCTGAAAAAGAGGCAGGTCCTCGCCGCGCTCATGGAGATGAAAATCGGGGGTATGAAAGGGGCGCTCATCGCGCTTCCGCGCGGTACTCAGGGGAACGCCCTCAAGAGGCTGGTCTCCCAGACGCCCAGGGCCGCTGCAAAGGAGCAGGTCCTCGAAGCTAAGGTCAAGATGCGAGCGAGCCTGCGCTCGGGAGAGTCAAAACTGAGGTCCGAGGCCGAAGATCGAAAAGGCGAGATCGAACGCATCGCGGCGGCATCGCGGTCAGCTAGGACGTTGCTCACAGACGGAACCGATTGCTGGCTCATTGACGATCAAACAGATTAAGAGAGACAAAGAGGCGGGCAATTGCCCGCCTCTTACTACATCACCCACTTGAACACGGCGCGGAACAGCCAGACGAAAAAGCCCAGCGTAATCTTTAGCGGTGCCCTCTTCCTTCTCTTCCGTGAGCAGCCTCGCCAGTTCTTCCGGCACGCCCGGGACCTCTGCCCTCCCCAGTGCTGGTCCTGCTTGGATTGGTAACGGTGTGTTGGACAGTTTCTTAGAGGACGAGTCCCTGTTCGGTGAATTCCTTCGGACTCCGGTATCCGAGGGGGCCGTGCGCCACTACGAGAGCGGCATCCGCGTCTGAAGTCCAAATTGCTCGAATCCATCGCCGCGGCATTTTCCCTGAGATGGCAAGATTCTTTACTCCCCATTAACTACCTGGGGAAACGCCGTGCGGAGACCGCCAAAAAACCTAGTGAGTTTGATTTGAGTTTTTACGGACCCAGAAATGGCCCCGTTTCATCCTCGGGAAAAACCGTGCGTCCATTCACTTGGGATAAATCCTTACTCCCATTTCTCCGGATACCGCCCGTGCCTTGCCGTCTTGAAACACGGGGAGTAAATGGCGAAAGCGCAGGTGAAAGGGAGTAAAAAGGCAAAGAAAAAGCCTCCGTCCCAACGCGGGAACGGAGGCTCGATAATCGGATTTACTCACCAATGTCGCTGGTGGATTTGCCGTGACTCTCTTACGAAACGAAACTCAGCGGCACAGTGCGGTACTCAAAAGTGCAGGTCAGGACCCTGTCGGCTTACTCCCACTCAAAATCCTGATTTTGCATCGTCGTTAATCGTGGTTGCATCTGGTTGTGTAGATTGACCCCAGTGGACACAAGTGGGTATAAACCCGAGTACTCAAACAATACCCAGAGTCTGGATTATTCATGAAAATCACTGATGGCTAAAATGGACAATCTCCAAAATCACTTTCATGCTCAATATCTGGCAAGTCAGTTTCCTGTTTGGTGGCTTTCAACAAAGAGACAAGGCGCTTAATCTTCGTGAGAAGTTCGTCATAAGTGATGATTGTTACGCCGTTGACGTTCGATCTGAAGTTCTCGAAAGTCCCCACTTTGATTTTGTCAGGACGCCCGTATTCGTCATGAAACTCTTTAGTGCAACCCAGGATTACGATACATTGAGGATTGAATGCTTCAAATTGCTCGGTTGAGTTTGCCTGGAGATTGCGCAGCTCTGTTGCGAGCGAATGCTTGTAACTAAGAACCTGATTAACCGCTCCACTTAAGTCTGAGCTAAGCGAATAGGACTGTCCTCTATATGGCCTGCCGAGCAAATGAGTGTCAGGCTTTTTGATTTCTATAATGGCAACGTTGCTCGTCGCTTCATTTCTAAAGATGAAATCAGCTTCATTGCCACCATGGTTTTCAATTGACTTGCCACCAAGATACATTTTTGACCCGAACAATACGCAAGGAGTAGAAAACAGTTGCTCGATAATCCATGGATATTTGCTGAGGATCTTCGTTTGCCAAAACTCTTCGCTGGTATTGCTGAAGTTTTCTTCGATGTCGGAAATCGCTCGCTCAAATAGTTCCAAGCTTAAGCTGGTTGATAGCTGATGGAGATTATCGACCTCAAGGTTGGACAAAACGCGAGAGAGCTCTTCGCGAGACTTTCCTTGAGTCAAGAGCTTCAGCAGCTCCTTTACAAGCTCAAAGTTTGTGTCCTCTTGAAGCATTCTTGCTGCCGATGCATCTTTCTTAAGTAGATTCAGCAATGCCATGCTTGCGTTGTTGACCTCGACATATGAAGTGTCCCAAGAAGGGATTCCGTCCATGGCGCCCGACAGGCGGTATAGTTTACTTAGGGCGTTAAAAAGTGCGCGAGTCTCGGAAGTGCTCAGAGAAAGTTTTAGGTAGTCGCCGGTCTTAACATCCAGCTTGGAGGCATGCTCTTCGCGTTTCTCCGACGGATAGAGATCTTCGCTCTTTCCCTTCTTCTCGTAGACCAGGGTTCCGCAAACTGCGTTCTTGGGTTCTTTTTGGTTTTCGACAATCTGCGGCTCAAAGGAGAACCGCATCATCGGACCACTTTTTAGGGTGACGGTTTCCGTGTTTGCGCTTTGCCTGGAAGTAGGGCTAACAACAATGGAATCATCATCATGCGATTGGTTAAAGAGTATTGCTTTCAAAAATTGCCCCTACTTTCCGGTCCAAGGACTCTTGCCGTCAGGGGTATTCACCCAATAGCCGGGGTCATAGGTTTGCTTCCAGTCCTCGTACTCCTCGCGGGTTATCTCCTTGGCATCGAGCCTCTGCTTCATCTCTTTCCAATCCCTAAGGAAGCCGTCGAAGGTCAAGCCAACGGTATAGAGACCGCCGGTGATGGCGGGTCGACCGTCAATTTCGGTGATGGTGTATCCATACAGCTCGTCGTTCTCCAGAAGGGCGTAGAAAAACTCCAATTGGGGCCCGAACTCCGGTGTGGACAGGTACTCCGGCCTGACTCTCAACGCCTTCGCGATGTGTTCCAGGACTTCCTTCTTTGGCTTGCGGTCGCCCAGCTCGTAGCTGCGCAAGGCGCTCTCGCTGATGCCGCTGAGCTCTGCCAGCTGCTTCTGGGTGAGCTGCCTCTTCTCCCTGAGTTTCTTGATCTTGCGGGAGTATAGCGGCGCTAAGCCGCCCTTGTACTTTCCACCAAACATTTTTCGTCCTGACGTAACGGATTCCATCAAGCGCATCGAAAACGCTATTCAAATGGTATTACCTCACGTAATTGTGAGCAATTCTCGAAATTTCTCCACACCTCACGATTTTGTGATGTATGCTGTGTGCGAAAGCAAACCTCACGTATTTGTGATGTTTGGAAGCTATTCAAGAATTCAGGCATTAGCTGCTCCTTAGTACCCAATAATCATTATTCCTTTTAAAGGAATGGTTATTCGCCCGCTTGCGTATAACGTCTTGAAGAAAGTAACTACTTTTTCAAAGTCTTTGCTTTGGGTTCCACTTGATTCGTAGATGTTCCTGACTGCGATGCATAAATAATTTGCATCCAGCATCATAGAAGCTTCAAAGAAATCTTTAAGGAACTGATAGTTAACGGTGGCGCGCCCCGCTTCAACCTCTACTACAATACCTTCATCAAGATTAAACGCATCTGCCCAAAAGGCTTTTTCTATCTTCCCTTGCTCCTTAAAAAGCACAGGCATTTCAAGGAGTTCCGACTTTTTCTTGCCACGCTCGACCAGAAATCCCGCGGATTCAAGATCACTTGCAACCACAGCAAGGACATCGTTGCTGGTTAATCTATTTTGAGGCGAAGCGATTTCGTCGAGATGATTGCTGAAGACTTCAACAATGGACATCATTCGTGCAGGGGGCCGCTGCGTATTTGGGAAATATAGCCAATTACAATCCATAAGGCGCCATCCTGTAGTTATCTTGCTTTTTCCTGCATTTCCTGACAATTATAAATCTTAATTTGGGCAAGGCATGAGTATCACTTGAGTCTCCCTATGGCAGTTCTTCGACTTTGGGGTGACTTAAATGAGTACGCTTACGTACTAAAGCGACAATGTGCCAGTTAATCGGCGTAAAATTGTGATGTTGTGAGTGCGCTGCTATCCGACGTTTATCTCGAAACGCATGTTCTTGCAGCTCAATCACATGAAAATGGCCCTTTGGATTGACTCCAGAGGGCCATTGGCTTTCATCGTTTCGGGTGGTTGGCAGGTAATTTCAGCGTATATCAAGCAACCAAAACACCTGTAAAATTACCTTATATAAACCTCACGATTTTGTGCGGAATTACTCCCATTCGATGGTTGCCGGCGGCTTGGAAGTGCAGTCAAGCACCACGCGGTTGATCTGACGGCATTCGTTGGTAATACGCGTCGAGATGGTGGCGAGCACGTCGTACGGGATACGCGACCAGTCGGCGGTCATGGCGTCTTCGGACGACACCGGACGCAACACGATCGGCGAGCCGTAGGTGCGTTCGTCACCCTGCACGCCCACGGAATGCACGTCGGCAAGCAGCACGACCGGGCACTGCCAGATGTCGCGGTCGAGGCCGGCCTTGGAAAGCTCCTCACGTGCGATGGCATCAGCTTCGCGCAGCAAGTCAAGACGTTCCTTGGTGATTTCGCCGATGATGCGGATGCCGAGACCCGGACCCGGGAATGGCTGACGCCAGACAATCTCATCCGGCAGACCGAGTTCGGTGCCAATGGCGCGCACCTCATCCTTGAACAGGGTGCGCAGCGGCTCGATGAGCTGGAATTTGATGTCCTTCGGCAGGCCGCCCACATTGTGGTGCGATTTGATGTTGGCCGCGCCATCGCCGCCGCCGGACTCTACGACGTCCGGATACAGCGTGCCCTGCACGAGGAATTTGACTTCCTTGCCGGAGGCACCGGCCTCTTCGATGACCTGACGCTGCGCCTTCTCAAAAGTGCGGATGAACTTCTCTCCGATGATCTTGCGCTTCTTCTCCGGCTCGCTCACGCCCTTCAACGCGGTGAGGAAGTCTTCGGAGGCGTCCACGGCGATGAGCTTGATGCCGGTGGCCTCGACGAAATCATGTTTGACCTGCTCGGCCTCGCCCTTGCGCAGCAGACCGTGGTCCACGAACACGCAGGTGAGCTGCTCGCCGATGGCCTTATGCACCAGAGCCGCCGCGACGGCGGAGTCGACGCCGCCGGACAGGCCGCAAATCACCTGGGCGTCGCCGACCTTCTCGCGGATTTTCTTGACCTGGTCCTCGATGATGTTGGACGCGTTCCAGTTATCGCCGAGGCCGGCGCACTTGTGCAGGAAGTTCTCGATGAGCTTCTGGCCCATCGGAGTGTGCTTGACTTCCGGATGCCACTGCACGCCGTACAGTTTGCGGGACTCGTCCTGCATGGCGGCGACCGGTGCGCCTTCGGTGTGGGCGAGCACTTCGAAGCCTTCCGGCGCGGTCTTGACGGCCACGCCATGGCTCATCCACGTGCTTTGCTCTGCGGGAGAGCCGTCGAGCAGACCCTCCGCCTTGTCGATGGTGGTTTCCGTTTTGCCGTATTCGCCCAGGGCGGCCTTGTCGACATCCGCGCCCAACGCGTATGCCATGGCTTGGAAGCCGTAGCAGATGCCGAGCACCGGAACGCCCGCGTCGAACAGCTTCTTGTCGACGCGCGGAGCGCCCGGTTCGAACACGGAAGCGGGGCCACCGGACAGGATGATGGCCTGCGGATCCTTGGCCAGCATCTCATCGACCGGCATGGAATGCGGCACGAGCTCCGAATAAACATTGGCCTCACGCACGCGACGTGCGATCAGCTGGGCGTACTGGGCTCCGAAATCGACAACGAGCACAGGACCTGCAGCCATAACACTCTCCCTTTAATATGAGGTATCAAGAAACGAAATACTAACTGCTCTATTGTGACGTTGCAAGGAGACATTGGAAACACGTGAACGGAGAATGAACGAATCTCACAATTGCTTACTCCCACCTACTCAACACGCCGCGTGTGTATCTAGGGAAACGAACGTGGGAAACATGTGTTAACCGACTAAAAACGTTGATTTTGAGCCGTTTTTCAATCTTTTTGATAGAGTGTGAAGTACGCACAAAAATCCCGATAAAAGCACACATTTGCGTACAGAAAAATAACAATTGAACACACAGTCGCAAAAAAACAGCAAAAAGTCGAACCGCGCTCGTAATATGTGCAAGTGACTGGAAATGAGGCATACCGCGTAACCGCAAGGTTTTAGGCATGGCTCATGACCTAAGGAAATAAACAATCGCACATCACAGTGCAGGAGTACAGGAGTACACATGACGAGTCCTGTT
>UMGU01003631.1_pt1 | contig 9527 bp, 7 predicted proteins | sample 1965331 | NCBI WGS metagenome assembly UMGU01 (sample SAMEA4836078, study PRJEB28245) | human gut metagenome | biome: gut microbiome; material: fecal sample | place: Denmark | collected 2008
TGGATGTTTCCCCACCTGCTCCTTCCTGTCCACCTATCCTCTGGTAAAGGAAGGGCTCATCGACCCCAATACCCTTATCATTGATGCCAAGTCAGGCACATCCGGCGCAGGCAGGGGAAGCAAGGTGGACAGTCTGTACTGCGAGGTCAATGAGAACATTAAGGCTTACGGGGTGGCCTCCCACAGACATACGCCGGAGATAGAGGAGCAGCTGTCCTATGCAGCAGGAAAGCCGGTAACCATCAGCTTCACCCCCCACCTGGTACCCATGAACCGCGGAATCCTGGTGACAGCCTATGCATCCCTTACAAAGGAAGTATCCTGCGAGGAGGTAAAGGCTGTATACGATAAATATTATGGGGATGAATATTTTGTGCGCGTCCTGGAAAAGGATGTGGTGCCTCAGACCCGGTGGGTGGAGGACAGCAATTTTGCAGACGTGAATTTCAAGATAGACACCAGGACCAACCGGGTGGTTATGATGGGAGCCATTGACAACATGGTCAAAGGAGCGGCAGGCCAGGCCATACAGAACATGAACCTGATGTTCGGCCTGCCGGAGAATACGGGACTTAAGCAGATTCCCATTTTCCCCTGATGGTTCAGGCTGTTGGTTTAAAGACATCTCTGAAAAGGATGAAAGAGGGAAAGAGAAAGGAAATATGAGATCATGGCAGGTACAATGGATATCCTTATCCGCGAAATGACAATAGCGGATTACGACCAGGTCTACGGCCTGTGGACAGAAATCAAGGGCTTTGGAATCAGAAGTATTGACGATTCACGGGAGGGCGTGGAGCGCTTTCTTGGGAGGAATCCCACTACCAGTGTGGTGGCTGTCCAGAACGGTCATATTATAGGAAATATCCTCTGCGGCCATGACGGCAGGACCGGCTGCTTTTATCACGTGTGCGTGGCGCCGGGATACAGGAAACACGGCATTGGATACCGCATGGTGCGCTTTGCCATGGAGGCCCTTCAGAAGGAAGGAGTCAGCAAAATCAGCCTGATTGCGTTTAAGGGTAATGAGGTGGGAAATGCGTTCTGGCAGGGAATCGGGTGGCAGGAACGGGAGGATGTGAATACATACGAATTCATACTGAATGAGGAAAACATCACCCGGTTTGTACGGTAAAATGAAAGGATGGTGCACCGTGATAAAGGCAGGTGCATCTTCATATGACATAAAGGTATGGAAATAAATGGAGGAATGAGTGATATGGATGAGACAGGCATGGGAATCAAAATCATAACCGGCGGCGTCACGGCTGCCAGGGGCTTTAAGGCTGCTTCAACAGCAGCCGGAATCAAATATAAGGACCGTCAGGACATGGCTATGATTTACAGCCAGGAGCCCTGCAGGTCGGCAGGAACCTTCACCACCAATATTGTGAAGGCAGCTCCTGTAAAATGGGATAAGAACCAGGTGACAAGCGGGGCGCCTGCCCGGGCAGTGGTTATAAACGCAGGCATTGCCAATGCCTGCACCGGAGAGGAAGGCATGGGGTACTGCGGACAGACAGCAGAGGCAGCGGCCCTGGCCCTGGGAATTTCTGCTGAAAGCGTCCTGGTGGCATCCACAGGCGTCATCGGCATGCAGCTGCCCATGGACAGGATTACGGCAGGGGTCAAGGCTATGGCTCCTTTGCTGGACGGAAGCCTTAAGAGCGGCACAGGCGCATCCAGGGCCATTATGACTACGGATACAAAGAACAAGGAGGTGGCTGTCCGGTTTGAGCTGGGAGGAACCACGGTGACCATGGGAGGCATGTGCAAGGGATCTGGTATGATTCATCCCAATATGTGCACCATGCTAAGCTTTGTGACTACGGATGCGGCCATCAGCAAAGAGCTGCTCCAGGAGGCACTCAGCCAGGATATACAGGATACATACAACATGATTTCCGTGGATGGGGACACATCCACCAATGATACGGTTCTCCTTCTGGCAAACGGTCTGGCCGGCAACAAAGAAATTACAGAGAAGAATGAGGATTACCATACCTTCTGCAGAGCCTTAAAGATTGTAAACGAAACATTAGCGAAGAAAATGGCAGGCGACGGCGAGGGCTGCACCGCTCTGTTTGAGGTAAAGGTAGTGGGGGCAGAGACTAAGGAACAGGCCAAAATTCTGGCAAAATCAGTAATCTGCTCCAGCCTTACCAAGGCAGCCATCTTCGGCCATGACGCCAACTGGGGCAGGATACTCTGCGCCATGGGTTATTCCGGGGCACAGTTTGATCCGGAAAAGGTGGACCTGTTTTTTGAGAGCGCGGCAGGAAAGATGCAGATTATTAAGGACGGCGTGGCCGTGGACTACAGCGAGGAGCAGGCGACCCGGATACTGTCAGAGCCGGAGGTGACGGCTGTGGCCGACATCAAGATGGGGGATGCAAAGGCCGCTGCGTGGGGCTGCGACCTGACCTTTGACTATGTTAAGATTAATGCGGATTACCGCTCATAACGAGCCGCTGCACTAAGCTCGAAAAAGACCTCGCCAAGTGCCAGTGAGATGTATCGCACGTAAGCGCCTGAAGGACAGGCGCTAAGTGCTCATAACGAGAGGAGTATGAAAATGAATTTGGAACCAATGCAGAAGGCGGCCGTGCTCATTGAGGCACTGCCTTATATCCAGCGTTTTAACAGGAAAATCGTGGTGGTAAAATACGGCGGAAGCGCCATGGTGGATGAGGAACTGAAGAAAAAGGTTATACAGGATGTGGTGCTTCTTAAGCTGGTAGGCTTTAAGCCCATCATTGTGCACGGAGGCGGGAAGGAGATCAGCCGCTGGGTAGGCAAGGTGGGAATGGAGGCCCAGTTTAAGAACGGACTCAGGGTTACAGACGAACCCACCATGGAGATTGCCGAGATGGTCCTTAATAAAGTCAATAAGAGCCTGGTCCAGCTGGTCAGTGAGCTGGGTATCAATGCGGTGGGAATCAGCGGCAAGGACGGCATGATGCTTAAATGCCGTAAGAAATACGCCGGCGGAGAGGACATCGGGTTTGTGGGAGATGTGGAGGAAGTGAATCCCAAAATCATATATGATTTGCTGGAAAAGGATTTTCTGCCCATCATCTGTCCCATAGGCTTTGATGAGGATTTCCTGAGCTATAACATCAATGCGGATGACGCGGCCTGTGCCATTGCAACGGCAGTGGAGGCGGAAAAGCTTGCTTTTCTCACGGATGTGGAGGGCGTGTATAAGGATTATGAGGATAAGTCCTCCCTTATCTCCGAGATGACGGTGGAGGAGGCCCAGAATTTTGTGGACAGCGGAATGCTGGGAGGCGGTATGCTTCCCAAGCTTCAAAACTGCATCAACGCCATAAAAAACGGCGTATCCAGGGTGCATATCCTGGACGGGCGTATTCCTCATTGCCTGCTGCTGGAAATCTTTACTGACAAGGGTATTGGAACCGCTATCTATAATTCCGAAGAAGACGAGAGGTATTATCATGGCTGATAAACAGTTGATGGAACGGGCAGAACAGGCCCTTTATAAGGTGTACAACCGGTTCCCTGTGGTGTTTGACCATGGGGAGGGAGTGAAGCTCTACGATACAGAGGGAAACGAGTATCTGGATTTCGGTGCTGGCATTGCGGTCATGGCGCTGGGATATGGGGATGAGGAGTATACAAAGGCCGTGGAGGAACAGCTTCACAAGCTGACCCATATCTCCAATCTGTTCTACAACCAGCCTTCCATTGAGGCCGGCGAGAAGCTGCTTCAAGTATCCCATATGGATAAGGTGTTTTTCACAAACAGCGGTACCGAGGCCATTGAGGGGGCTCTTAAGATTGCAAAGCGCTATCACTATAACAAACTTCATGAAACCATGGGAGACGGCTGCGACGGCTGCGAGGACGGGGAGCCGGACATGACCGGGGAAATCATTGCCATGAACCATTCCTTCCATGGAAGGAGCCTGGGCGCACTGGCCGTCACCGGCAATGCCCACTACCAGGAGCCCTTTAAGCCCCTTATACCGGGAATCCGCTTCGCTGATTTCAATGACCTGGACAGCGTGAAGAAGCTGATTAACAGTAAGACATGTGCGGTCATCATGGAGACCATCCAGGGAGAGGGAGGTATCTATCCTGCAACGGAAGAATTCATAAAAGGGGTCAGGGCCCTGTGCGATGAACATGACCTGCTCCTTATACTGGATGAAATCCAGTGCGGCATGGGCCGTTCCGGGGAAATGTTTGCCTGGCAGCATTACGGCGTGAAGCCGGACGTGATGACAGTGGCCAAGGCGCTGGGAAACGGGCTTCCCATAGGTGCCTTCCTGGCATGGGGCAAGGCGGCCAGCGCAATGGTTCCGGGCGACCACGGCACCACCTATGGCGGCAATCCGCTGGTGACGGCGGGAGCCAGCGCAGTGCTTGATATTTTTGAGAAACGCCGTATCACGGAACATGTAAAGGAGATTGGCGCCTATCTCTACGAGAAGCTGGAGGAGCTGTCAAAGGAACTGGATTGCATCAGGGCACACCGGGGAATGGGATTGATTCAGGGATTGGAGTTCTCTGTACCGGCAGGCCCCATTGTGTCAAAAGCGCTGCTGGAGCAGAAGCTGGTGTTAATCAGCGCCGGGACCAATATCATCCGTTTCGTTCCGCCTCTGGTGATTGAGAAGGCGGATGTGGATGAGATGATGAAACGTCTTAGGGCAGCGGCAGCAGAGTAGGGAATCGGTAACAGCGCAGGGAATAAGCAGCAGAGCAGAGAATAAGCAGCAGAGTAACGGTAACGGACCAGGGAATTGATTTAGAGAAAGAGTCGGTTTCAAAGTAAGAATAGGCGGGTAGGGCAAAGGAAGATGCCCTGCCCGCCAAAGGCGGCAGGAAATACCTGTGTTACAGGGACCTGCCGTTTTTTTGTATGGTTGCTCCTTTCCTTAAGTAAATCTTTCGTTTTCATTTATGAAATGTTATGAAAATACAGGATGAAATATTTATGGCAAACCTATATAATAGCCTTATTAAATGAACAGCAATGGCGCAAATGTTTATTTTTTGTTGTATAAGTATGCCATATGTGATATAACTGTATTAATATAAATAATACAGTATCCGCTGGTATTAAGGAGGGAGTCATGGGAACAGAGAAAAAAGCTGGTGATTTAGAGGAAATCCAGGTTTTGGAAGGCATTTCAGAGTCTGAGGAAATTGACCGTCGTGTGGAGGAGCTGATGGCTCCGGAGGAGGAAGGAAACGGAAAGAAAAAGAAGAAAAAGCAAAAGCAAAAGACCGGACACCGGTCATCGGAGGGGGGATTTCACCCCGTCCGGCGCTTTAAGGGGTTCAGCCGTAAGCGCAAGATAATCACGGTCCTGGTACTGGCGGCAGTGGTTTTGTTTGGGTTCTCCCGTATGTCTGGAGGAAAGAAGGATCTGGGGATCCCGGTTGCCGTGATGCCCCTTGCCAAACAGGACGTTCAGGAAAAGCTTACGGTAAGCGGTCCTGTATCAGGCACAGACAGCGTGGATGTGGTGTCCAATATTCATGCGGAAATCACTGCTATGAATGTGAAGGAGGGTGATACCGTGACAAAAGGACAGGTGCTGGCCGTGGTGGACAGCACGGATCTGGAGCGGGAAGTGCAGATTGCCCAGAACGCCTACGACCTTGCGGTGGCTAATAAGCAGGAAAAAGATAAGGAAGCAGCCCTTGGATACGAAAAGGCAGTCCAGGATTTCCAGAAGGCCAGCCTGGATCACAGCAGGAACAGCCAGCTCTTTGCCACCGGCGACATTTCACAGATGGAGCTGGAAGCCAGCGCCAATGCCCTGAATGACGCCAGAAGGCAGATGGAAGGCTATACGGTTGAGAATGGGAGAGGCGTTGCAGATTCGTCCTACGGCATACAGATACAGAACGCAGCCTTTGATTTGGAAAAGAAAAAAGAAGAACTGGATAATACCCAGATAAAGAGCACCATTGACGGCACTGTGGTCCGTGTCAATTCCAAGGTGGGCCAGTTTGCGGATAAGGTGGAGGATGATAAACCTATTCTCAGCATCGAGAATCTGGAGCAGCTGGAGCTGGAAATCAAGGTAAGCGAGTTTTCCATCGGCAAGGTAAAGGTGGGACAGATGGCGACCATCACAGCGGATATCCTGGACGGTGAGACTGCAGAAGGCGAGGTCGTAAAGATATCGCCCACAGGCGAGGAAAAAGGCGGCGGATCCACGGAGAGGGTTATTCCCACTACCATACGGGTGGACGGTGGAAGCTCAAAGCTTATTGCGGGAATCACGGCAAAAGCAGAACTTTTAATCAGGGAGGCAAAGGATGTTTTCGTCGTTCCCTCATCGGCGCTTTTTGACGACGGGGAAGTGACATACATAGCCATTGTGCAGGATATGAAGGTTAAACGAATACCTGTGACCATGGGAGTGGACGGCGACGTGGTGGTAGAGGTCATTCCCACAGACGGTACAGTGCTGGAGGAGGGAATGCAGGTTATCACCAATCCGGGACCCCATCTCATGGACGGTGCTGCCGTGCTGATTACCCAGTAGCAGGAGGCGCCGTATGAAGAAGTGGATGAAGTTTTTACACAGGGACAGCATGATTCAGGAAGAGGTCTATGACGGACCCCTGATTAAGCTGGAGAATCTGGTCAAGATATATGATACCGGGGCCATTAAGGTACTGGGACTAAAGAAGATAAACCTTACCATTGAACGGGGGGAGTTTGTGGCCATCATGGGACACTCCGGATCCGGAAAATCCACCCTGATGAACATACTCGGGTGTCTGGACCGGCCCACCCTGGGACATTATTACCTGGACGGCATTGACGTGGCAGACATGACGCCGGACCAGCTTTCCGATATCAGGAACCGGAAAATCGGGTTTGTGTTCCAGTCCTTTAACCTGATATCCAGGACATCGGCCCTTAAGAATGTGGAGCTGCCCATGACCTATGCCAGGGTGCCAAAGGCCAAACGGGCGGTCAGGGCCCAGCTGCTATTGGAACGGGTGAGGCTGGGAGCCAGGAAGGAACATATGCCAAACGAGCTCTCCGGAGGTCAGAGGCAGAGGGTTGCCATAGCCAGAGCCCTTGCCAATGAACCGCCCTTAATTCTGGCAGACGAGCCCACAGGAAACCTGGATACCGCCTCCTCGGTGGAAATCATGGAGCTGTTTACAAAGCTTCACCAGGAAGGGGCTACCGTGGTGCTGGTTACCCATGAGGAGGATATAGCAGCCTTTGCCCACCGCGTGATACGGTTCAGCGACGGGCAGATACAGAGTGACAAATTGAATGCGGCCAGGGTGACTTCTGAGGACGGGAAGGGGGGGAGAGCAGAATGCTGATTGAAAACATGAAGATGGCATTTTCAGCCATCCGGTCCAATAAGATGCGTTCCGCCCTGACTATGCTGGGAATCATCATCGGCATTGGTTCCGTCATAGCCATCGTGTCCATCGGAGATACCATGCGCGGACTTTTCTCTGATTTATACAAGGATGTGGGTATTACCCAGGCCTATATATCCATTGGTTACTGGGTAGATGATGTGCGGCAGAGCGATTATTTTACCCTGGACGAGATGGAGCGGGCCAAGGAGGCCTTTAAGGACCAGGTCGCCTATATAGACAGCAGCGCCTATACCAGCAGTGATGCCGAGTATAAGCGGACTAAGATTAAATTTGACTATCAGGGAATTGACTACAATTACCAGGATGTGCAGCCGGTGAACGTGGTGTACGGCCGCTATCTCAACGAGGGAGACATCCTGGGAAGAAGGAAGAATGTGGTCATGGATACCAAGAGCGCCCAGATGCTGTTCGGCACTGAGAATGCGGTTGGGCGGTCATTCAGAACCACCTTATATGGCTCTACCGACGACTTTACGGTGGTGGGCGTGTACCGCAAGGAGGTCAACGCCTTCCAGGCCCTGATGATGGGCAACAGCGATGACAAGGGTTCGGCATTCATTCCATACACCCTTCTGACCTGGCCCAACGACTATTTTTACCAGCTCCATGTGTATGCAAAGGACGATGTGAACCTGGACCAGTTTTTCAGCCAGTTCAAGGCATATGCGGCCAAGATGCACGGCAGGCAGCCGGAGGATATGTACATGTATACGGCCATGCAGGAAATGACCTCAGTGGACAGCATGATGGGCAGCCTGTCCATGGCAGTGGGCGGTATCGCGGCCATTTCGCTGATGGTGGGCGGAATCGGCATTATGAATATCATGCTGGTGTCCGTGACGGAGCGTACCAGGGAAATCGGCATCCGGAAAGCCCTGGGAGCAAGGACCAGGGATGTGTTAATACAGTTTTTGACGGAGTCAGCCATATTGTCAGCCTGCGGCGGCATTATCGGTGTCATACTGGGAGTGGGAACCGTATCCCTGGGAGGATTCCTTCTGGGATTTGCGGTGGTCATAAAACCGGGGGTCATCGTGGTTGCAGTGTCATTTTCAGCAGTGGTCGGTATCTTCTTTGGATTATATCCTGCATCCAAGGCAGCCAAGGCAGACCCGATAGACGCGCTGCGTTACGAATAGACGGGATATCCCGACGGAGCAAATCAATGATGCGGCCGGAGGATATCGTAGGATACGGCCGGAGAAAATCAAGGATACGGCCGGAGGAAATCAAGAATCGAGACAGGAGGAAAGCAGGTGAGACGGATGAGCGGTACATGGAAGAGAGCAGGAGCCATGGGATTGGCCCTGATGCTGGCCCCGGTTCCGGGCCTGCTGCGGCCGGTGACTGCATGGGCCAGCCCGGAGTTTGCCTATTCTGCGGACAAATGGGCGGCGCTGAGGGATGATGTGCTGGAATACGGGGAGCTGGCTGACCTGGTCCACGAATACAATGCCACGGTTATCAATAACCGTCTGGAATACGACGACTACAGGGGCAAGGACCACGATGAAATGAAAAATGCCTACCAGGATATTGCTGACAGGCTCTATGATTCCAGCGATAAGATAATGGATTCCGTCAATGAGGACCAGCCGGGATACGCGGGAACAGCGGTGGGGGCCATAAGCGCCCGCCTGCAGGCTGAACAGAACCAGGAGCTGGCTGATTCACAGAATGAGGACGGACGGGTGAAGAAGCTGGAGTACGACAGACAGGAGGCTGTTCTTGTAAAGGATGCCCAGACAAAGATGATATCCTACTGGCAGAAGGCCAAGGCGCGTCCTGCCCTGGAGGAGGATGTGAACCAGGCCAGGTCAAAGTATGAGGCCATGGCAGTGAAAGCAGGCCAGGGCATGGCTACCCAGGCTGAGCTGCTTGGGGCCCGTGAAAAGATGGAGGCAGCCCAGGCAGCCCTGGAGACCAATGACAGGGAGAGGGACGGACTGCGCAGAGAGCTCTGCGTCATGACGGGTTGGGATCACAATGCCCAGCCGGATATCAGGGAAGTGCCGGTGCCGGATGCCGGGGAGATGGATCAGATTGACCTGGAGTTTGATAAGGAAAGGGCCATAGAGCAGAACTTTACCCAGACAGCCAATGAGCGCCGTCTGACATTTACAGGCAAC
>UMGU01021489.1_pt1 | contig 9496 bp, 5 predicted proteins | sample 1965331 | NCBI WGS metagenome assembly UMGU01 (sample SAMEA4836078, study PRJEB28245) | human gut metagenome | biome: gut microbiome; material: fecal sample | place: Denmark | collected 2008
ACTGATAATCCGGAGACGCCGGACACCGATGATCCGGAGACACCGGACGCCGATGATCCGGACAAGTTAGAAGACGAAACTGGAGAGAAAGATGCAATCAAGGGTGCAGGTGCATCTGTCTCTTTAGGCTTAAAGGAAGAAAAGACCGCAACTCCCAGCGAGGCCACAAAGGCTACTCCCAGTGAAGCCGCCGTAATAATTCATTGGATGATGAGATGCTGGAGAGGGTAATTATTACATATAACGATACGCCTGTTTATGAGGAAATTTCTGAAACAGATGACAGTTTCATGTATCTAAGCCAGAAAAACGGAAGAACAAAGCAGGATATTGGTTTTACTGATAAATATAATTATAAAGAGACAGAGTATTTCCTGAAAGGAAAAGCGCATGTCTATGATTTAGAAGACGACCATAAAGTGGTGACTGCAACATCCAGCAATGCAACCAGGCCAAAGGAGCAGAACTACGTTAATAGGGTATTTGTGTATATGCCGGAAGAACCAGCTGATTTTAACGGTGTGGTTTTTGTGGATATACTGAATGCCAGCAGTAAAGTGGATCTACCCGATATTTGGCGCAGAAGTTACGACTATTTTATGAGGAATGGATATGCCTATGTGGGAATCACTTCAAAATACTGCAATGTGGAATCTCTTAAGAAATTTGATTCCAAGCGGTATGCAGAACTGGAATGGGGCGCCAGCAGCCTGAATGACGATGACAGGAACGGTTTGTTCTGGGATATGTTAGGTCAGTTAGGTGTTATGCTAAAGCAGCAGGATTGTGATCTGTTGGGGGGAAGTACGGCAGACAAGGTATTCCTCATGGGGCAGTCACAGTCAGGTATGTATCTAAACACGTTTGTTAACTGCTTTGGACAAGCCAATGCAGTGGGAATAGATTATAATTCTGATGAGGGGGAGGGAGATGCTGTTTTTGATGGCTTTGTTAATGTAGTTGGAGCATTTGCGGACTCAGCCCTTAGCAGCGGCGGCAAAACCCGAAGCTTTGCCGCACCGTATGATTCACCAGTGCCATATATATTGGTGGAGGGCGAGAATGATTACAGTGCCTGCGTTAAAATAAATCCCAATTATATTAAAGAAGACGGCGATGAGCCGGGAGAGAATATGTACCGCCATTACGTGATCGCAGGCGGAGCCCACTCATCCAAGATTTTCCCGCCGGATCTGACTGATGAACTTCAGATCCAGGCAGGGCGCCCGGCTGGGTATTATCCGGCGATGAAGATAGATAAGGATACAGGGCGTCCCAATACAAACACGGATCTTAATATGGATTCCTATGTCAACTCTGTTTTGGCAAACCTCATTGAATGGACGGATGGCGGGGATATGCCGGCCGGTTTCCGGGCTGATGATATCGACCTGGATGCAAGAGATGACTATGGAAACCTGACAGAGGGTATTGTTCCTCCCCAGATTACGGTGCCTGTAGCGAAGTATTATGGAGGCGTTAATGGAAACTACTCTACAGACGGCGGCTCCATGGTATATATATCCAGAGAGGAGTTGGAAGATCTGTATGCAGATAGGGAGGACTATCTGGAACAGTACGAGTCTGCTTTGGATGATGCGATTGCAGAAGGCTATCTAATAGAGGAAGAGCGTGAGCGTATGATGTCCATAGCGGAAAATCAGCCGATATTTGGATATCGCCCCTCATGGTTTACTAATATTGAAGAATCCATGAAAAGTGAGCCTTCAATTAAGATGGTAGGTGATGTGGAAGAAAAAGACGGATATAAGGAATCGATATATAAAGTGAGCGGTACTGCCAATATCTATGGTGTATTGCTGGAGGATATACCTTATATCAGAAAGCCTGCCCAGGCATATACCAACTATGTCAGGGTCTGCATACCGGATAATTTCAATGGCAAGGCAGTTATTGGACTTATATCTAATAATGATACAGAGTTTGATATAACAAAACTCAAAGCCAAAGGAATTGCCTATATTGGCATTACAGCAGATGCAGATGCGGCTGAGAAGTATGGATGCAGCTGGAAGGTTCTGGAGAAGGAAGCAGACCCAACAAGACAGGAGAACGGCCTGATCTGGGATATCATCAGCCAAACCGCCTCCTTATCAGAGAAATTATTAGGACAAAATCCTTCTAAGCTGTACCTTGGAATCAAGAAAGCGGATAATTCATGCGCATATACATATACGAATGTATTTAAGCGTTTCTATGGTTTTAAGGTAGATGCAGTAGGTGTGGAGGGCCTTTATGAGATAGCTGAGCCCAAGAAGCTTATGGTGCTTAACGATATCGATTCCACGATTCCTGTAGCATCAGACGATTCAGTTGTGGCATGGTATGACAGTATTATTTATAGGGAAAACGGCAACGGACCAACCATTGGTGCCACTGCGAAGAGCATTATTGAGCAAGACGGCATGTACTTTAAAGATTCCAATGGTAATGGTATCCTGGACGTGTACGAAGACTGGCGGGAAGACGCTGAAACACGAGCAAAAGATTTAGTTGAAAAAATGACGATCCAGGACAAAGCAGGAATGATGGTTATTAATTCCAGAGGTATGGGAATCTATAGTTCTAACCCTGACGAAGCAACCGGCCTGTTGGATGAAACCTCCAACACAGATGACATGTCTTCCGAAATTTTCGGTGTGTCACGCACACTGGGCACAACAGAAGCAATTGTGGACTGGGGGCTGAGGCATTTTATACTGCGTCAAAATCCGGAACCCGAGGATATGGCTTCCTGGATCAACCAGATGAACCTGGTGGCAGAAAAGACAGAACTGGGAATTCCGGTTGTTGTGGCTTCTAATTCCAGAAATGAAAATGGACAGATGACGTTTGGTATGAATGATGCATCGGGAGTATTCTCCACATGGCCTGGCACATTAGGCCTGGCGGCAGCGGTTATCGGAGATATTGCCGGTGGAGGAGATGCGGGCCTTATCAGCCGTTTTGCGGAGATTGCCAGAAATGAATGGGATGCGTCAGGCTTAAAGAAGGGATATATGTACATGGCAGATACCATGACAGATCCCAGATGGCAGAGGACCTACGGAACGTTTGGAGAGGATCCTGAATTGATCAGCGATATTATTGGAAGGTTAGAGGGATTCCAGAACGGTTCGGATGGTGTGCAGGCAGATGGTGTTGCCTTGACTGTAAAACATTTCCCAGGAGGCGGTGCAAGAGAGAACGGTTTCGATCCCCATTATTCACAGGGACAGTGGAATGTATATCAGACTGAAGGCAGCTTAGAGAAGTATCACCTTCCGGCATTTATCAAGGCAGTGGAAAACCGTGTATCTTCTATCATGCCATACTATGCAAAACCGGCAGCTGAAAAGAGTGAAACACAGTATGACCTGGAAGGTAATCCCATTGACATGGTTCCTGTAGGGTTTGCGTTTAATAAGGTATTTATCAACGGTATCCTCCGTGAGCAGATAGGACATGAGGGGTATGTAAACAGCGACAGCGGTATTACCGGTAATATGTGCTGGGGAGTTGAGGAGCTGGATGTTCCTGAAAGAAATGCATTGGCGATCAATGTGGGAACAGATATCATAAGTGATACAAATGATGTTAATTCGATCATTGAGGCTTGGAACAGAGGCGTTGATGGCGGAAAATCCGACTATTATACGACTGAAGGTGTAGTACCTGCAGGTTATGAGGTAGCTGATGTGACATTGACAACAGCAGCTCTTGACCAGTCCAATGTACGGCTGTTAAAAGAAATGTTTGATCTCGGCCTTTTTGAGAATCCATATCGCGATCCGGATACTGCTCAAGAGACCGTAGATAACCAGGACAACTGGGATGAAGCATATGAGGCCCATCAGAAATCAGTGGTTCTCTTAAAAGATGCGGAAGGAACCCTTCCATTGACTGCTGATAAGCTGACAGGGAAGAAAGTTTATATCGAGTACTTTGGACAGAGCAATTCGGCCAGCACAACTTCAGAGCTTCAGAAAAGCATTATGTCCGGGGATTATAACATCAGTCTTACCAACAATTATCACGAAGCAGACTATGCATTACTGTTTGTAAATCCATCTTCCGGCAACTATTTCTCTGCAACAAAGGGTTACCTTGAGCTGGATATATGTACAGATAAGATCGTCCATGATGTGGATGATGAAGGGCGCCCGGTGGCAGCCACTCATACGGAATCCACTATTGAGAATGTAGAATCGATAAAGGCGATTTCAGAGGCAGTAAGAGCTAATGGCGGTAAAGTTGTGACAAATGTAAACTTTACCCTGGCCTGGATGTTGGGTAATGTAGAACCTTATTCAGATGTGGTCCTGGCTGGTTTTGATACCCTTACAACGGCAACCATGGATGTGATCACAGGTGTCTACGAACCTACCGGTAAGATGCCCATTACCCTTCCAAAGGACGATAGTGTGATCGCTGTCAATGCGAACGGTGTGTGCATATCTCCAAATGATGTACCTGGCTACGATAAGGATCAGTATATGCCGGCATCCATGAAAGATGAGAATGGAAAAGCTTACGCGTACAAAGACAGTGAGGGCAATTATTACGAATTTGGTTTTGGACTTACTTATGTGGACGACAATGAGGAAGAACCGGTTGCTCCTTCCCCAGGTGAAAACAGCGGCAGTTCTGGAAGCGGCGGTTCCGGCGGCTCCGGAAACGGTGGCAGGGTTTATACCTCCTCATCCAATACTCCGGGTGCTTGGCATCAGGATGAAAAGGGCTGGTGGTTTGAGTTTACAGATAAGAGCTGGCCTCATGGAGAGTGGAGACAGTTGGTATGGAATAATGTGGTAAGCTGGTACTATTTCCATGAAGACGGTTATATGGCAACAGGCTGGTTTAAGGACGGCAATCATGTGTTCTATCTCCATCCATATTCTGACGGAGCCCAGGGATATATGTATGTGGGCTGGCATCAAATTGATGGAAAGTGGTATTACTTTAACGAGGTTTCCGATGGAACATTAGGCAAACTGTTAACAAATACCTGGATCGATGGCTGGTACGTAGATAACGATGGCGTTTGGAACGGTGATTCAAAGCTAACTTAGGGATGAGATAACCCCCTATCTGGTATTCATGAACAGCCATGGCGGCACAGGCTCCATCAAGGCGGCCATGACACCGATCCGTGTTGTCTGCGAAAACACCCTAGAAGAGGCACAGGAACAGATAGATACGGTAGAGTTACTAATGGCAGCAGTCAGGCAATTTCTAAGAATTTAGGTAGTATGTTGATTAGGGAGCACAATTTTGTTTGTGCTCCCTTTTTTGGATTAAAGGAGAGATGTTATGTATGAAACCACATTAACGGCAGGGATGGCACATGAGGAATGGATGAGGCTGCGTAAGACAAGCATAGAGGGTTCGGAACAGGTGCAATCTGCGGGCTGAACCCTTACGCAAGCCCCATGAGTGTGTATAAGGATAAGACCAGCGATGGCGTGGCCGCCTGGTGGTAGGGAAGGAGGCAGGGCTGGAATATAAGACAGCCAGCGCCTACAGCAGCGGTAAATGGAAGGATGGGGAGATATCGCCCCATGTAGATCAGATTCAGACCAATGACAAGCAGACGAAATCAGGCGTAATAGACGCCTTTATGGACTTGTTCACGGAAAGGAAGCACAGCTCAGTGGAAAAAGCGTACTCAGCGCCATGGAAGTGGGCATTGGAATGGTCACCGCCTTTGTGGGCAGGGATCAGAATAAGAGTGTGGAAGAAAATCTTGAGGCCTTTGGCCGGATATGGCCTCCTATTATCCAATACACTGAGGAGCACGGGGTCAGAATCGCAATTGAAAACTGTCCAATGCTGTTTGGAAGAGAGCAGTGGCCCAGAAGCTTAAGGATGTGGGAATCATGGCATATCCGCTGGAATATATGGAACCCAAGCTTCCGGGACTGGGAGATGTGGACTGGGGACGTTATGTGTCTGCGCTGACTGATATTGGTTATGATGGGTTTACCTGCAACGCTCTCATTGGTTGAGCAGATTCCAGAAAAAGATTTATAATAGTTTGCCAATATGTGGCAAATGCAATAGACACAGGGCGGGATTTGCGTTAAAGTGGAATCATAGAATAACTTATTATCTGTAATTCATGTGTGTAAAGGAGAGGTGCTGACTATGGAAGCGATTAAATTGAGAGACGGGTTTTACTGGACGGGTATTATTGACGACAAGCTGCGGGTGTTTGATATTGTGATGTATACGGAGTTTGGCACAACCTACAATTCCTATGTGATGAAGACCGGGAATAAGGTGGTGTTATTTGAGACGGCAAAGGCCAGGTTTTTTGACGACTATCTGGAAAAATTGAAAGAGGTGATTGACGTCACGAAGATTGACTATCTGGTGACCAGCCACACGGAGCCGGACCATGCGGGGAGTGTGGAGCGGCTGCTGGATTACAGTCCCCAGATGAAGATACTGGCCACTCCCTGTGCCATTAGTTTCTTAAAAGAAATCGTGAACCGGGACTTTGTCAGCATTGCGGTGAAGGACGGCCAGCGGATGACCATTGGCCAGCGGACACTGCATTTCATGCTGGTTCCAAACCTGCACTGGCCGGATACCATGTACACATTTATCGAGGAGGAGCAGATTCTAGTGACCTGCGATTCCTTCGGCTCCCACTACTGCCTGGAAGAGGTGGTGTCGGATAAGATTCAGAATGAGGACGATTACATAAAGGCGCTGCGCTACTATTTTGACTGTATTATCGGTCCATATAAACCGTTTATGCTGAAGGCCCTGGACCGGGTGAAATCCCTGGATATCAGCATGGTGTGCACGGGTCACGGTCCGGTGCTGGTGGGTGACAGAATTAAGCAGGTGATGGCCCTTTACCGGGAATGGTCCACGGTGGTAAATCCAAACGGGAAGAAAACCGTTATCATCCCTTACGTCAGCGCCTACGGATATACGGGACTGCTGGCGGAGAAGATTGCGGAGGGAATTGCCGACAGCGGCGATATCGACGTGCGCAGCTACGATATGGTGACGGCCGACACGGCGAAGGTGCAGGAGGAGTTACAGTTTGCAGACGGAATTCTGTTTGGTACGCCCACCATTATTGCCGAGGCGCTGCGTCCTATCTGGGATTTGACGCTGGGCATGTTCAGTGTGACCCACGGCGGAAAATATGCGGGAGCTTTCGGCAGCTACGGCTGGAGCGGCGAGGGAGTACCCCATATCACCGAGCGCTTGAAACAGTTGAAAATGAAGGTGGTAGACGGATTCAAGGTGCGGTTCAAACCGTCGGAGGCAGATTTGGTGAGTGCCTATGAGTTCGGATATCAGTTCGGATGTCTGGTGCAGTCGAAGAAGCCGAAGGCGGTGGTGGCAAAGGGCAGCAGGAAGCTGGTTAAATGTCTGGTTTGCGGGGAGATTTTTGATTCCTCCATCGAGATTTGTCCTGTCTGCGGCGTGGGCCGGGAGAACTTTGTGCCGGTGGACGATGTGGTAAATGATTTCACCAACAACACGGCCAGCGACTATCTGATTCTCGGTAACGGCGCGGCCGGATTTAATGCCGCAAAAGCCATCCGGGAGAGGGATGCCACAGGGCGGATTATTATGGTATCCGAGGAGCCCTATCCGTCCTACAACCGTCCCATGCTGACCAAATCCCTGGTCGCAGGTCTGGAGCCGGAGCAGATAGCTATGGTGGATGCTGCATGGTATGAGGAAAATCAGGTGCACCAGATGCTTGGAAAACGGGTGGAGAGCGTGGATATGGATGCCAGGGAGGCGCTTCTTGACGACGGAATGAAGCTGCATTTCACGAAGCTGATTTACGCGCTGGGAAGTGAATGCTTTATTCCGCCTATGGAAGGAAGCAAGTTACCGGAGGTGGCGGCAATCAGACGGCTTTCTGATGTCAGAAAAGTGGAGACTCTGATGAAGAGCACGGGGAAGGCCGTGGTTATCGGAGGCGGCGTTTTGGGACTGGAAGCAGCGTGGGAGCTTAAGAAGGCCGGCCTTGAGGTGACGGTGCTTGAAATGGCGCCATCCCTGATGGGACGTCAGCTGGATGAGAGTTCCGGGGAGCAGTTGAAGATAATTGCATCCAAAGCCGGCGTGGTTATCCGCACCGGTGTCAATGTGGAAGCCATCGAGGGGGACGGCCATGTGAGCGGTGTCCGCCTGAAAACCGGGGAAGTGGTGGAAGCCGGGATGGTGATTGTGTCCGCAGGCATCCGCGCCAACATAGAGCTGGCGAAGAAGATGGGATTGGAGACGAAGAAGGGGGTAGTTGTCAATGAGCTGATGGAGACCTCCGTTTCCGGCATCTATGCCTGTGGTGACTGTGCACAGTACCATGACACTAATTACGGCATCTGGCCGGAGGCTGTGGAGCAGGGCAAGACTGCCGGCGCCAACGCGGCCGGTGACAGTCTGGAATACACGCCGGTACCTGCGGCCCTAACCTTCCACGGCATGAACACCGCCCTGTTTGCGGCGGGCGACAACGGAAGAAACCCGAATCTCTATTATAAGACAGTGGAATTTAGGGATATGGGTAAGGAGCAGTACCGGAAATACTATTTCCTGAATAACCGGATGAGCGGTGTGATTCTGTTAGGTGATTTGTCCCAGATGGCGGCTATGACGGAGGCGCTGGAGAACCATGCCACATATCAGGAAGTGATGGAGAATTAGGCAGATACACGACAAATAGGCATTCGCAGGTTTTCCAGATCGTGGGCGCTGCCCACACCCGGCCTCATGAATAAGGTTGGGCATTTCTGGTAATACTACTAATGCCAAAAGAATAAGATGGCCGGGAGTTACAGTTTGCGCTGTTCCCGGCCATTCCCTATCTACAGATAACCGCTCAACCGTTCTCCATATAGGACAATCAGCTGGTTCAGCGCCTGATCCCAGCCACGGTATCTCTGAGTCCATTTCTTTATGACATTCCCACTTGCAAGGTAAAGCATCTTTTCCAGGGAACTATCGCTTGGAAATGACTTTATCCCTCTGGTATTTAGGAATCAGCTTGGGCTCAAACTCACCATTACGATCTCTGGGAACATCCAGCTGCCAAGCGTAGCATCCGGCTCTGCTTCCATCAGTTCCTGCATAATGTCTTTGAGACTTTCCCCTCCGAAATGCATTCAGTTTCTTTAACTCATCAAGAGGAACCCCCCCCTTTTTTTTGTCAAGATTTGTGACTACTGTTTCGTAGGAATCTAGCTTCCATACTGGAGCAGTTGTAGGAACTACATTTAAAATAGACGGAAAATTTGAGAATCTGGTTGACAGGGAACGTGTCAAGGAGTTTATGGATGTAGTGCATGCGCTCAGGTCCCAGGGTAGAAAGGCGGTGACAGTCAATGTTAAAAGCATACAAATACAGGATATATCCAAATAACAAAAAATACAGATTGCGGAAACATTTGGTTGTGGTTCTCTGTCAAATCCTTTCTGGGTCCCGCTTGCGTTTTTACCTTCCTCCTGCTAAGATATT
>UMGU01026593.1_pt1 | contig 9469 bp, 9 predicted proteins | sample 1965331 | NCBI WGS metagenome assembly UMGU01 (sample SAMEA4836078, study PRJEB28245) | human gut metagenome | biome: gut microbiome; material: fecal sample | place: Denmark | collected 2008
ATGAGTTATCAGAACAATTATGAGATTCAGATAAAGGAAGCAGAGGAACAGGTACTCGTTACCCGGAGAAACAAGATGTCAGTGGAGGAATTCGGCACATATTACGGGAAGATATACGAAAAGATTGCCAGGGAACACATAACCATAAACGGAGTGGTAATGGCCATCTACCATGACCAGGAATTTGACCCGGCTTACAGCGATATCGAGCTGGGAGTGGGAATCACAGAGCGGGATAAGGCTGATTTTGTCATGCCGGGCTGTCTGTGTGCAACTACCATCCACAAGGGCGCCTATTCAGGACTGCCGGATGCCTATGGCGCCATCGTGGCCTGGATTAACGCCAATGGATATCATATGAATGGGATGCCTTACGAGATTTACCGCAAGACCCAGTTTGACAAGCTTCCGCCGGAAGAGTGGGAGACAGAGATTTTCTTCCCTGTGAAAAAATAGAGGACAGGGAGACGGCAAGCCTTTTGCCGTCTCCCTGTATCCATTCTGATGCATCCACATGATTTACCCTGCAAAAATAAGTGTTTCAATTATTCCCAATTAAAATTCTCCCTTCCGGCGCCAATCTCAAAATGGTATTTCACAATTCCGGTATTGATTTGGGACATAGGGTGATTGTCCTTTGTGCGGATGGATACGGTATTCCCGTTTGCTTCGATAAAAAAATCCTGTCTGTTAAGACCGGTTGGAGCAAGTACAGCCGCATTCATGCCATCTAAAAACCATTTATCACTGCATGGCTTACATAAACGTTCCATGCTTTTTGACTTATGCTGCGTACCGTCAGTGGTGCCGTAACCAATCGCAATGACACCAACCAGTTCCTCATCAGGAGCTAACGTAACCGGACATTTTTTTGCATTGTATGTATTTGTGACCCAACATGAATTAAGGCCTGCCTGCTGCGCTTTAACCATAAGCCGCGCTCCGCAGTAGCCGCACTTTACGTAAAAATCGCCTTGCTTTTTGGCTGCCAGAGCAATATAGTTTTTTACATTTTTAAACCGCCCAAATAAGGGAATAAAGGTTTTAAACGCCTCCTCATTTTCCGTAACTAACTGGATGTGCAGCTGTCCCTGCCGGTTGCACTGCTCAATTTCTTCGCTCAGTTCATCAATAATCTCAGGGGAGAGCGGTTTCGCCGTATAATTCCGGACTGCGTGCCTTGCTCTGATTGCTTCTATTTCCGTCATAATATGTTCCTCCTCCTTTAACATATGTCACAGCATTACTTTGCTGAGCAGTAACCTCTCTGTAAGAGCGCCCCAATCACCGCTGTCATACTGGACCCCCTTCATGTTGGCCATGGCTGCCAGGCCATGTACGGCTGCCCACATTACCAAAAGGTCATCTCTTAATTCTTTTTCATCAATGTTTAGTTCCCTCATTCCTCTTTTCGCGCCGGTTACAAAAATTTCAAATGGAGTAAAAGAGCTGTTCCATGTGATTTCTGTTTCTTTTATTTGTATGCCCAGATATTCACTGTCAAATAAGAAATTAAAATAGTGCGGATACTCTGCAAAAAATTCCACATAGGCCACGCCCATTGAGATTGTAATATGATGGCAGGGATTATCTTCAACCGCCTGTTTCAGAGCGGCTGCAAATCTGTCAATCACATAAGAATACATTTCCCGGAGCAGCTCGTCCATGTTTCCAAAATGATTATAGCAGGCAGCCGCTGATACACCTACTTTCTTTGCCGCCTTTCGCAGAGAAAACTTTTCAATTCCTTCCTCATGGATTAACGCAATTCCCTGTTCAATGAGTGCTTCTTTTAAATTACCAAAATGATATGGTTTTTTCCCGCCTATATCTGTATTCATATTACATTTCTCCATGTTAACGTGTGTTAATATATAGTATAGCTGATATGTTAACATGTGTCAACATAAATACATACGGTTTGATTTTATTCCATTTTATGAAGATATCCTTAATATCTGGATCCCTCCATTGACTTGCTTTCTTTGGTCCAATATACTGGATAATATAGTAAATTTCATTTGGGCAGAGGGGAATGGAGGGAATATTGTGAAGCAATGTGGCTGGGGGAGAAAACGGGCCAAGAGAGCAGGCGTTATGGCGGGAATCCTTGCGGGAATCTTTTGGGTTTTCCTGGGGTGCGGCGGGTGCGGGCAGGGACGGCAAAACGCACAGGACGTATCCGGTGCCGTACCTGCATATCAGTTTGCCCCGGGATTAGGTATTATAGCCCATTCACCGTATCCTGTATATGTTCTGGAGGATGAAAATGGATATGCTGTCAGTAAGGATGGCGTGATAGTGGAATTAGTGCGTGGGATGATGCAGGATAATGAGCTCATCGCTGAGCTGCGCATATTAGATTACAGGAAAAACAGCCATAGGGATGATAGGGGCGCGGATTCCTGGATCTATGATATACGCTGCTTTGGACCGGGAATACCAGATACCGGGTATACTGCAGAACGGATGGGAACACACAGCGAAAACCGGGAAAACGGGGACGGCGGATACAGGGAAACGCTGGCAGAGTTCTGTACCGTGTCCAAGAAGATTGATACGGAAAAAGGGCTGGATGGATATTATTTCCGGATAGGCGGATTGGATGAAAAACTGGATTTTTCCTGGACTCAGGCCAAGGGTTATGAGCAGATACAGGATATGGAAGGTGCTGTTACACATAAGGGCAGATGGATGCTCACAAGAGCAGTCCCGGCAGGAGAAAAGGGGCTGGCAGTTGAGCTTTATGCCTTCAGCGAAAAAAATGGTGAACAGGTGGCGCCGGGCCGAATCAATCCATTGAGCAGCCAGAAGGTGGAAATCACCCTTCTGGGAAAAGATAAAAAGGTTTACAGGCAGATGGGAGAATCACTGCCCATGGTGATGAACCAGGGGGCGGAGGTGGAGTATGGCATAGATGGATCGGACGGACGTATATGGTATTTTGATGTTCCGGCAGAATTGCAGAAGGGAAGCTTTCTGCTTTCAGTGCCTTCCGTCACCCTGATATCTTCAGAAGAATCCAGGGTGATTACCCTGCCTTTGACTGGGGAGGAAGCCGGAACAAAAGATGTACCGTACAGGGAAAATGTACCGGACGGGGAAAATGTACAGGACAGGGAAATCCGGTTTCAGGAGCACGGATTGGAGATCGTGTCAATAAAAGCCGCAGGCGGGAAGGGAACATTGGGGCCGGGAAGGGGGGCTGACGGCGGTGAGAGGACGGAAGAATCTCTGATTTGCCGTCTGGAGCTCAGTGGGCAGGCGGCAGAAGGCGGCGGGCAGATGGAGATGGTCCTAATGAGGGTTAAAACAAAGGGGGCATCGGACAAGGCGGAGTGGAACAATATAATGCCGGAGAAGGAGTCCATATCGGACCCGGACCTGGGCGGCCGTTTTATATTTAATCTGCCGTATGAGAAAGGGGATGACTCCATTACATTCCAGCTCTGGCATCCGTATTATGTCTGGGAGCAGTCTTTTAGTCTGGAGGTATCTGCATCCTGATAGATACGGGAGCGCCAGGGGATGCTGGGCTGGCAGCAGGAAAGAACAATGTACCGCAAGGATATTGGGAGGCTATATGGAAGGATACGGAATCACAAGAGGCAGGTTAAGCAGATACCGGCTTTTCTGGACAAAGAATATCTATGACAGACAGGGCGCAGAGCAGATGTTTTTTTCCGCAGTCAGGGAGAACTGTGCTTACCATTACATGCACTGCCGGGAATACAGAAAAATCCTTAAGCGGTCAGGATTCCGGCCGGGACACTTGGAAAGCAGCCGGGATATAGGGAGAATTCCCGTTCTGCCCACCCTGTTTTTCAAACATCATGACATACACTCCATTGCCCCGGAGTGTACCTGGCTTAAAACCACATCCTCCGGGACTTCAGGAACTGCCAGCCAGGTAAATTTTGACGGCGGCGCTCTGCTGTGCGGTCTGGGTATGGTGGCGCGCACTGTATCAAAAAGGGGATTATTGTCTCTCAGACCGGCCCGTTACGTTATATTCGGCTATGAACCCCACAGAGATAACCGCACGGCGGTTGCCAGAAGCACTTTCGGGGCCACTTTTTTCGCACCGCCTCTCAGCAGGGATTATGCCCTTATATACCGCCAGGGACAGTATATCCCGGATCTGGAGCATGTTATGGACCGGCTTTGCCGGTACAGCCATGGGGCCGTGCCTGTGAGGATACTGGGCTTTCCGTCTTATGCATATTTTGTCTTGAAGCAGATGGAGGAGCGGGGAATACACCTTACGCTGCCGGGGGGATCCAAAATGATTCTTTCCGGCGGCTGGAAACAGTTTGAGGGACAGAAGGTGAACAAGGAGGTTCTCTATGGACTTGCGCGCCGTGTGCTTGGAATAGAGGACAAGGATGTTGCGGAATTTTTCAGCGCGGCGGAACATCCGGTGCTGTACTGTGATTGCAGGAACCATCATTTTCATGTTCCGGTGTACAGCCAGGTCATCATACGGGATATAAAGACCATGGAGCCTTTGGGATATGGCAGGCCTGGTCTGGTCAATCTTATCACGCCTATGATAAAGGCGGTTCCGGTTCTGAGTGTGATGACGGATGATGTGGGAGTGCTCCATGTGGGAAAGGAGTGCGGCTGCGGGATTGACGCTCCTTATCTGGAGCTTTTGGGGCGGGCAGGGGTAAGCGGTATTAAGACCTGCGCGGCCGGGGCCCAGGATATCCTGAATGGCACATATGGGAAGGAGGCTGCCAGGTGATTCTGTTTCAGGGAAGGGTATATGATACCATGCTTCAGGGAGAACTGCTGGGGCAGTTGGAAGCCCGAATCAATGATACCAGGCTGGGACGCGGACTGGAGCAGGAAAGGGTCATTCGCGGGCTGGTTCGGTTGGGGCAGGAGCTGAGAGAGGAACTGGAGAACGCTGCGCCGGGAAAGACGGCCGGAGAAGCCGGAAACCCGTGGATACCGGCCTGGCTGGGATGTCTGACCCGGTTTCTCAGCCGGGAATGGCTGGAATATAAGATAGAAACAGAACTGGGAGTAAAGGCAGGCAAAGGGCGAAAAAGTGAACCGGGAGGCAGTACAGAGTGCGGACCTGGCCCTAGCCATGAAGTATATCATTATACGGAATTACAAAAAATGGAGACTCATATACTCCCCCTGGGGACGCTCCTGCACATAACAGCCGGAAATATGGAAGGGCTGCCTGTATTCAGCATTGTGGAGGGACTGCTTACCGGAAATGTAAATATATTAAAGCTTCCGGGCAATGATGGAGGACTGTCCCTGGATATTATTTTGCGTCTTATCCGTCTGGAACCCGCTCTGGCGGATTACATTTATGTCTTTGACACCTTGTCCGGGGACCTGTCTGCCATGAGGCGGCTGGAAGAAATGGCTGATGGTATTGTGGTATGGGGAGGGGATTCGGCGGTGGCTGCTGTGCGCAGAAGCGCGCCGCCAGGAACCAGACTCATTGAATGGGGGCATAAGCTTGGATTTGTATATATCTCCGGTTATGAGTGTAAGGATAAGGAGCTGTCTGCTCTGGCTGAGCATATAGTGTCCACACGGCAGCTGCTGTGCAATTCCTGTCAGACTATATTTCTGGATACGGAGCGTATGGATGATGTGAATGAATTTTGCCGGGAATTTCTTCCGTATATGGAGAGGGCTGTTCTTTCCTGCCCGGGGCATGTATCACTGTTATCACTGTTCCAGCCGGACATTTTACAGAAAGATTCCACGGTCCGGCCCGTGGAATCCCGGTTTGGCTCTGTGAATATGACAGAGGCAGCCCTGGCGCTTCAGCAGCATAATGACAGGATGGAACAGATGGCGTATGGAAAAAAGAAAATGAGGAAGCTGTATCCGGGAAAGGGCTGCAGCCTTACGGCCTGCGGGGATCATGAGCTGGAGCTGTCTCCCATGTTTGGCAACTGTCTGGTAAAGCGCCTGCCGCAGGGGCAGCTGTTTGGTTGCTTAAGACGCCATAAGAGGTACCTCCAGACAGCAGGACTGATTTGCAGGGAGGACAGGCGGACTGAGCTTATGAAGACTCTGGCGTCCGGCGGTGTGGCGCGTATTACCAGGGCAGGAACCATGTCATCGCCATTTGCGGGAGAGGCACATGACGGGGAATATGCCCTGCGAAGATATGTAAGATTTGTCAGCCAGGAGATGTAAATATGGATAAGGAACCACAGGGAGGATAGGGAGGTTAATATGGAGCTGGAATACCGGTTTGCCGGCATGGATGAATTGGATTTTCTTGTGCGTATGCGGATAAGGGATTTGAGGATGTTTTCTGAATGTGCGGCAGGAACAAAATTGGAGGATGCCATACGAAGGTTTTATGAAATTAAAATGAAGGAAAATGCCTGCCGTACGCTTTTAGCATATGCGGGCAGGGAGCTGGCGGCCACGGCTACCCTGTATTTTTACGATGTACTGCCTTCCAATGAGAATCCCAGTGGAAGAGTGGGACAGATAACCAATGTATGGGTGGATGAGGCATTCCGACGTCAGGGCATTGCCACCCGCATGGTGGAGAGGCTGATGGAGGAGGCCAGGGGAGAGACCAAAATGGTGTGCCTCAATTCCTCAGAACAGGCACTTGGTATGTATGAGAGGATGGGGTTTTCCTCTAAAAAGGGATATCTGGTTTACTATTTGAGCTGATGGTGTGAAAAATTGCGGAACGTAGGTTAAGCAATGGCGATGGTGAAATAGGGAGATTGAAAGGGAGAAAAAAGGAATGGAGGATGGGAAAATGGGTGATGGTGAAATGAAAAATGATGAAATGAAAGATAGTGAAATAAAAGGCAGTGAAAGGAAAGGCAGGAATACCGGCGAACCGGTGAAACGCCTGCTCATATGGGGCGCAGGTGACCAGGGAATTGTAACACTGGATTGCGCACTGGCCATGAACCGGTATAGCCGGATTGATTTTATGGAACTGAAAGAAAAGGGACACCGTGCCATTCCGGAATATCTGATCCGCAGGGAAGACGACGGATTGGACCAGGTCCTGAAATCCTATGATGAGGTCATTGTTGCCACCGGCAGCAATGAACTGCGCGAAAAGAAAATATCCATGCTTGTATCCCTGGGAATTCCCCTTGCTGTCATCATTCATCCCACGGCAGTCATAAGCCCTTTATCCAGGATAGCAAAAGGCTGCACCATACACCCTTACGCCGTCATAAACGCCTATGCATCCATAGGAACAGGCTGCATCATAAATACTCAGGCAGATATTGAGCACGACTGTGTGGTGGAGGATTTTGTGAATGTCTGTCCCAAGGTCTCCATGGCAGGTCATACGGTTGTGGGAAGGAAAACTTTTTTGGGAATTGGCTGCACCATCATAGATGGAATCAGGATTGGAACGGAGGCCACTGTGGGAGCGGGAGCCGTCGTGATCCGGGATGTGCCGGACCACGCGGCTGTGGCAGGCGTTCCTGCTAAAGATATAAGGAAAATCTAGTTCCGGCGGCTGTGATGCCGGCTGCCGTGACAGCCGGTTTCCTGACTGTCCGTCTGACTGTGGGAACGCTTGGCAGGCTGTGAGGAATTGTCAGGGAACTTATCCTGGAAATCTGCCTGGGATTCACCCTGGAAGTCTGCCTGGGATGATTCTGCCTGCGATTCCGCCTGAGATGATTCTGCCTGGGATGATTCCGCTTGAGATTCCGCCTGGGATTGCCCCTGTAGTTCCCCACGTATTCTCTGCTGCCGGTGTTCACAGTGTTCCGTGTGGACCTTTATCTCTTTCATGCTCTTATCCTTGAATTCATCCAGCGTGGCCTGGGGGTCCGCGGTGAGAAGCTCCTGTATGGCGTAATACTTTCCCAGCGACATCCCGTGTTCATGGGCTTCCTCACACATATGGCTGTCCACGCTGGCATACTCTGCCTTTACGCCATGGCACTGCATTAAGGCTGTGTTTACACACTCCTGAAGGCTTGAGAACATTTGCGGGTCGCCGTCTTTTGTTTCCAGCGTGATGGAGACCAGGGCGTCTTTTTTTAGATACTGCTGCATGGCATCGCTGGCCAGCAGGAGCGCCAGTGCCTCCTCATATTCCAGATGTTTAAGCGAAAGGGACTGCAGGACAGTTTCGCTTTCTTCACCGTAGGTGGTCTGGTCCACCACCTTTCCCCAGCGGTTGATGTCCAGTTCAATGCTGGGATTTACGTCTATGCTGATGACGGCTGCTTCCGTGTAGTACAGGCTGTAACCGCCCAGGCCGCTGGTGGCAAAGAGCAGGAGACAGGCAAGGGATACCGCCCACTTCATTCTGCGGGGCGCCGGCTTTCTGCTGCGGTGCATGTGTTTTATCACATATTCGCAGGTCCGTCCCTTCAAGACCTCATCACAGCTGACTGTATCAAATGCGTCATGTATACTTTGTTTCACCCTCATCACCTCCCAGCATTTTTTTAAGCTCGGCTTTCGCCCTTGACAGATGTGTATATATGGTATTGACATTTTTATGTAAAATACCTGCAATCTCCACGGCTGAATAGCCCTCATAATAATGCAGATAAACGATGATTCTGTATTTATCAGAAAGATTCATCACGGACTCCAGCACATGGGACAGGTCCTGGCTTTTTGTATCAGTCATGGACATGGCCTCTTCCAGAGAGCAGGTGTGTGTCCGGAAGAAACTGCGGAGCAAATCTTTGCACCTGTTTACAGTCACACGAATCAGCCATGCTTTTTTATGCTCCTCAGAATCAAAGGGTTCAGAAAAAAGGGCGTATTTCAAAAACACATCCTGAAACACGTCCTCTGTATCACTTTCATTTTTCATATAGACAAAGCAGATATGTTTTACCATATCCGCGTATTGCCCAATGGTCTGCTCTACATCTGATTCCTGCCGCATAGCCGCTCCATATGTCCGGTACTGCCAGGTGCAGTACTGTTTTCCCTATCTGTGATGTGAACCGCAGCCGCGTCTGCCATGATGGCTGTTTCCGCTATGGCATCCATACCCTGAGGGGTCCGATGAGGATGTCCGTCCATGGTTCCCGTCCGGGCATACCCAATCCCCGTCCTCTGACCAGTGGCCTTCACAGTCTCCGTGTTCATGGCTCCTGCAGTATTCGTAGTCCGTACAGTCAGCATATCCTCTGGGACAAGTCCAGTCAGCACCCCATGCAAGGCTGCTGCCCGCTGCGGTTAAGAGAATGCCTGTGGCTGCTGCTGCCATTATCTGATTTTCATGTTTTTCAATCTCCTTTTTTGATTCATTCACTATTAATACGATTGAGTCGCCGGAATCCTTTCATTTATTTTTGTTTTTATTTTTTAAATCTGCTTTTCATTTTTTAAATCTGCTGTGCTTGTGAAATATCCTTGATTTTGGTATACTTATCTGACGTACAGGATTAAGACACATTGGACACACTGTCCTGTAAATATATAATACATAAAAGGAATGAACTGACATGGGTACCTGGAATTC
>UMGU01027577.1_pt1 | contig 9390 bp, 5 predicted proteins | sample 1965331 | NCBI WGS metagenome assembly UMGU01 (sample SAMEA4836078, study PRJEB28245) | human gut metagenome | biome: gut microbiome; material: fecal sample | place: Denmark | collected 2008
CTGTACATCATTTCGCCGATGGCACGCATCAGCAGGAACATGATCAGGCCGACGCCGATGTACACGAAAATGATGCTCGGGCCGGTCAGCGCAATCGACTTGCCGGAGCCTAAGAACAGGCCGGTGCCGATGGTGCCGCCGATGGCGATGAACTGGACGTGGCGGTTTTTCAGGCCTCGCTCCATTTCATTGCTTTGGTCGAGGCTTTCGACGGATTTGATGTGCGCGGTTTCCGTCGCGTCGGACGTGCTTGTACCGGTTTTTTCGGTATTCGTATTCCCTAAAGTCATAATGGTCACACCCTACCGCGGGAGCCGCACAATCTCCGCCATTGTTCGCACCGCGAAACACACCCATATGCCTTATATGTGGCAGATTCGCATCTTTTCCAAAACTGATTTTCACTATATGTGGCAGACCATCTTGAATGCAAGGTAGTTAGAGGGGATAAAACATACCCTCTAACCTCTTTTTTCCGCGGGACTCTGCCACATATAGCGCAAACCATATTTGCCGCATGCCAGATGGGGGGCATTTTATGCAAATCGCGGGGTAGCCTGCCCGAAAAACCCACATGTCAATCAAGCAGACGAATGGTTTTAGTTGTCAACAGTCGGGGACGGGGTCGCCTTGTCGAGCTTGTCGAGCTTGTCGAGCAAGGAAGCGTTGGCGCGTTCCAGCTCGTCGATGCGGCGGGCCTGCTGCTTGATGATGATGTCAGCGGTATCACCGTCGAGCGCGCCAATCGAAACATGCGCGCCGACAGCGCCTTCGGACATAACGGGAACGCTCGAATCCGGAACACCGGACGCCATATTGTCAAGATTCCGCCTCGTCACCAAAGTACGCTTGTACCGTTCAACGAGCTGCGCAATGATCTCGCTGTCATCCAGGTGATCGTTGCCGCTCACTGATTTGATGGCGGCGGCCTTCCAACGAGCCACGCTGCGTTCGATGCGCTTGTACCCGACCAGTTCCGGCGGCAATCCCGCCTCACGGAAGATTTTGGTCGGAGATTCCCCCGCAAGATATCGGATGGTGCACACCTGCTTGAAAGCATCGGAATAGGTGATACGATTACGCGTCACATTCGCCACCGCCGGTAATTCCCGCAACAACTGAATCTCCTCATCGCTGAATACTCCGCCGCCACGCACGGCATACCTCCCATCCTGTGTCTCCATTGCTCACTTCTCGTGGATATGCTTTATGATTCTATGGCCCGCTTGCCGTACGATACCCTCGTTTTCCCCCCTCTCTTCGGAGACTGTCTGTGACTACCTTGCATCCACGGTTCAGCTTGTTGCAACGCGTCGCACCAACCCGCACTGTCCCCTCGAAAAATATCCTCATCTGATGTGGATGACACCCCACAGACGTTCCCGCGGGGCCGGATCGGACCGTAGGACAGTCGGGTCGCGGGCGCACGCAAAAGGGGCCAACCCGGTTGGATTGGCCCCTGCATGATTTTTGGCGTTACCGCCTTGTGGGTTTAGTGCATGCGCTGACGGCTCTTAACCGCAACGGTCACACCAGCACCGGCCACGAGCAGCGCCACGACGGTGAAGAGGGTCGTGCCCGCAGCGCCGGTGAGCGGCAGCTGGGTGACGTTCTTCACGTTCTTGACCTTGTAGTCAGCGGAGGAATTCTTCGGAGCCAGGCCCCACACATCCGTGCCTGCGAACGTGGCCTTGCCATTCTCAATGGTGACCTCGAACTGGGCCTTGAGGCTCTGCTGGAAGCCATCCGGAACCGTGGTTTCGTTGACTTTGTAGGTGCCGTTTGCAAGACCCTTGAAGGTCACCTTGCCGTTCTTGTCAGAGGTGGCAGTGAACGGAGTTTTCACATCCGGAACGTTGATCGTGAACGTAGCACCGGCCAGCGGATTGCCTTGAGCGTCGGTCTTGGTAAAGGAGAACCCGCTGTTGGTGATGGTGGTGCTGTCAGTAGCTTCAGCACCATTGTCGGAGAGCACAACCGTATTGGTCACGGCCTTACTGTCAGTAGCTTCCGCTTCGGTAACCGTGGCATTGTAGGTCACAGTGATGGCTGCACCTGCGGTCTGATTCTTGATGGAAATGATGGTGACGGTGAAGGTGCCATTCTTGTTTTCGGTCACGGTGTAATCCGTATCCTTGTTCAGGTTCTTATCGCCAACCGTCACTTTAAGGGAATCGAAATGCACAGTCTGGCCAGCAGACGGGGTATCCGTGTAGGTGTAGCCGTATTCGCTGTAGTACTGCGTGTTCTGCGGTACGTTGCTCTTAATGGTGTAGGTCACTGTCTGGCCGACGGAAGCGGTTGTAGCGTTCACAGTCTTGCTCACAGTGGTGGTCTGGTTCTTGATCTCCACGGTTGCAGCAGCAAGCGGATTCTTCAGCACGCCTTTCTTAACACTGCCGGAGCCAACGAGGATTGCGATAGACGGAGTAGCGTTTTCATTGGTGCCAGCCGGGTAATCCGCGTCCACAAACAGGTACAGACCTGCAGGGAGCGACACAGTAGCGGAAGCGTCATTAGCGACAGCACCTAAATCAACCTCTTTTGCGGTACCAAGCTTGTTGGTCGCGGTTCTCAGCGATTCCACGAACTTACGAGAGGCGCTGTTGCTCCATGCACCGTTTGCATCTGCAGAATCCGAAGACAGCACGTCGTCTTCAGCGAGCGCCCAAGCCATCAGATCGCCGGTTTCAGGGACGGTCTTGCCAGTTGCAGACCGAAGTGCCGCCGCAAGAGCATCGCGGGCAACACCGCCGGCGGTCTGCACACCATACGCTACATTGTCACCGGTGCCGTACTGCACGTAGTCGGCGATCTTGTAGGCGTTCAGCTTACGATTGGTCAGCTGCTTGGCGTCCTGAGCAGTGAACGTGAAATTCGCTTCACCGGGAACGGTAGTGCCGGCGCCATCAGCCTGTGCGCTGGCTGCGCCCAGGGCCATGCCACCGAGCAGCGTCGCAGCGGCGGCGATGCCGGCGAAAAGTTTCCTCATCTTCATGAGAATCCTCTCTTCCTTATTGTTTGATTACTTGTTTCTGCGATCGCGGGAGGCGGGAACCCAACTTGCTCCCGCAATCCGCAAATCTTGAATTATCGGTCGGAACGCCTTCAAGTTGGCAGACGTTCCGACCCCGCACAGCGATTCAGACGAGTCGCTTCTTGCCGTTCCACACACCGGCAGCGCCGATGAGCAGCACCGCAAGCCCGCCGACCACACCGCCGACGAACAGCCACTGACGATCCGTCATCCCGCCCGTCAACGGCAACGCCGACACCGCCACATACGTATTGGTGAATTTGGCGACATCCGCAGACTGATTATCAACAGGCTTGCCGTTGTCGTCCTTGACTCGCTTGATGCTCACTGTTGGCGTGCCCATATCGGCAGGAACCGTCACGGTTACCGTGTATTCCGCCTGAGAATAGTGCAGGCCAGCAATGGCGTCGGTGGGCTTGGTTTCCTTCACCGTGTAGGTGTAGGTGCCAGCGGTCTTGTATACGATCTCGCCGAAGCTCGCCTCGTGATTTGCGGTAGTCGTGCCGATCGCGACGGAAGCTGGACCAGGCAATGGAACGTTCTGGGCTGAGTCAGAGCCGGCAATGGCGAATTCGAAGGAGTCATCTTTCTTCCATTCACGACCGCTGATGCTCTTGGACACCTTGATTGAACCCTCAGCCAGAATCAACTTCTTGTGAGTGTTAGTGACAGTGACCGGCCACTCCTTCACATTGTCAGCCGTATTCGCGTCGCGATTGGCTTCCCACAGCTCGTTGGCAGTGATTGTCACTTTTTGACTCTCGTAAGAAGGTTCGTAGCCTGTAACAGCCTCTTCGACCACCTCATAAGTGTGACCGGGAGCCAGGTTTTCGAAAGTTGCCTTCCACTCCGTATCAGCCGTTGCCGGAACTTTGCGTCCCGAATCTTTTCCGTCGATCTGCAGTGTAAACGTCACCGATCCAGGATTGCCTTCTACGCTTTCCTTGCCATCGGCGCCGTACCACTTCTTCTGCACTGTGATGGCACCAGTCTTGACCTGATCGACAGGCTTTTCCTCATAAGGCGTGCAGGCGTGCGTTTCGCCGTCAAAGTAGGCCAAGCATGCGCTGTCGTTGGTATAGAAACCAGACTTATCTACAGACGTGGCATTATCGGCAGCGTCGGAATTTGCGTTACCAGTCACACCGTTGTAGCCATCTTTTCCAGCGTACTTGTTCGCCGCATAATCGTCATACGCCTTCTGCGTAGGCTTGATGTCGAACTGCAGCGTGTAAGTCACACCGTCAGGAAGTGGCTCTGTGCTCTTCGGCGATGCGGTAATCGTCTTACCATTCACCTTGATATTCCATTGCGTAGTTACGTTATCGCCACCATTGGTAACCACTTGTGCGGCTTTTGCAGGATTGGCATCAGCAAATTCAGCATATTTCGACAGCGTATCCTGAATGGTCACGCCGGTATATCCGTTGGTGCTCGTAATGGTCTGCTGAATGTCTTTGAAAACCTCCAACAGCTCAGAAGCCGTACTGGCGGTCTTGTAGTAGCCCCTGTTCGAGCCGCCACTAAGCTTTACACTAGACCTATCCCAAACAATACTTTCATAATTCGGATAATTGCTGGACACCGCATTCATAAACACATTGGCTTTGCGCGTCTCCGTATTTGTCCGCCAATCGTACGAAGTTACGCTCGCGTCAGCACCAGAGAAGATGCCTACGCTGTACACACCAACCTTCGCATCTTTCAGTTGCTTAGCGGTCGTCAATGTCTGGTTCGCAACAGTACTGCTGAATGTATCAGACTTAGTCGGCACACCATCGGTAAAGAACACTACATACTTGATTGCATTAGTTCGCGTGTCCTTATCCAAGGTGGACTTAGCTTTGTTGAAACCAGCCGCAGTATTAGTGGCACCCTGGGGCTTTAAGTCGTTGACCTTAGGTTTCAGTTTCGTTACGCCAGACGTAAGGTCGCTTAGCGTAGATGCAGAGTCAGCAAAACTCACCAACGAAACCTGTACTTTGTTATCAGCGTTTGCGCTTGTATTATTCTGCGTATCAACGCCATCCAAGAAAGCGGTCACTGCCGTCTTCAGCGCTGCAGAGCGAACAGGATTATCGTCACGGCACCGGCCCTTACCACTCATGCAGTAGGACATCGAGCCGCTGTTATCGAGCACTAGTGCGATGTCGACTGGCTGGGAGACGGTTTGCGAGGTGCTGGATTGCTTGCCCGTCACGTTGAGGTTCAACGTGTACGTATCGTTGGCACCATCCTTCTTGGCGATGGTCTTATGATGTTTCGGCACTCCAAGCGGCTCAGGCTTGGCAGTCACCGTGAAGTAGCCCTGCACCGTATGATCGGCCTCAACAGTCATGTCAACGTAACGACGTCCACTTCCATCTGTCTGAATCGTAGGGCTGGAAACAACCTTGCCATTGTCAGTACCTTCGAATGTCACGTCATACTTAGACCAGTTAACTGAATTACCTTCCAAGTAGAAGTGAACCGTCTTCGTTTCGCCTGCGCTAGCGAGGATCGGTAAAGTACCGCTCTCTGCCGTATTCGACGGGATCGAATCCGACGGGATCGAATCCGATTCAAGACTTCCGGCTTCATCATTCGAAACACGAGCCTTAAATGTTGTGTTCGCATCACCACTTGCCAAACCATTGACGGTGACCTTCGCAACAGCCTGCGAGAAAATAACGCCGAACGCCGCACCCTGCCTAGAGCCAGGACCACTGTTCTTCATCTCAATGGAAACCTGAGTTGGAGCGGACGTTTTATACAGACGAATGCCTTGAGGCACGCGGTCCTCATCCTCACCCGTGCAAGTTATAGTTTTACCACCATGCGAAGGTTCCGAATTACAGAAACCGTAATTGTTATCGCTTGTTGGATAAGATCCCAGTTCCGTAATCACGGAATCGGATGTGTACACCATTCGCTCGTCTTTGTTAGTGCTTTCCGCATCCGCCATAACGAACGAATACTGCAGATTATCTACGGTCCGACCGTTTTTAGCAATGGTGATATCTGAAAGCTGTATCCTCGAACCGTCCTGACCTTCATCGCTTTGATACAGCGCGGGCTTGCTTCCGGCCGGGAAATCAGAATATCCCTCAACACCGAAGATTGCGTGATGTCCAGCTTCACCTGGGTGTGTACGATCATTCCACGTTGGCACTCCACTGGCGACGACCGTACGCCCGCCGGAATAACGCGCGGTAAATGACATGGTCAGGCCGCCGAGATTCACGGTCATTTCTTGACCGGCGCTTGTTTTGGCAGTCTTTGAGTTGAACTTGGACATATCAAGCCAGCACACGCGCTGCAAAGCATTCGTTCCAGCGTAAATACAGTCGGAACCAGTAGCATCCGCCACTGCGGAAGGGCCATTTTGCTCGGCGTTGACAGTTTGCGGACTGGACTGTGCGGTGGTATCAGTCTGCGAGTTCGCATCCGAAGATGCAGCATCTCCGACATTTGCCGCATTCGCCGTGTTCACGCCGGCATCCGCACCAGTGTTGGTATCGGATTCAGTGTCTGCGGTACCGGTGGCAGCATCGCCCGCATTGTCTGCAGCCGTGCCGTCCGCAGCATTCTTGCCATCAGTCGACTCGTTAGCAGTAGTCGCGCTTTGATCCGTGGTGTTTTCCACAGTGGCCGGCGTATCTTCCGCCATCGCGACGGAAGTGGTGGCGTAACCCATGCCGCCGAGCATGGCGACCGCAACGACGACAGCCACGATTCGTTCAACAAAACTCCTCTCGGGCTTCGCCTGCTCTATTCGCGCATGCCTCATCTGCTACCTCCCCTTACACACCGTGTGCATGTGCACGATTCACATCTTCATCACCAGTCACGCATCCAGCCGACGCGGATACACTTCCGGCGTTCCAATTTTGGACAATAAAAGAAAAGGGGAATGAATACATACACCCTAAGCGCGGGAGATTCGGGGGTATGAAATACCTCGAAACCAAGTGATAGTAACGTTTCCAGCTATCAGCGCTACCCGAAATTCACATAAGCCCGACGTCCGACGGGGCAATATTATTCACATGTCCGTAACCGTACGGATGTCGCCGCAGCATGCCAACGCAACAGCTAGCCACGTTTCGGCCACCAAGCCGCATGTCTGCGAATATGCCACGGCCGTCTATGCAGCCAGGCCAGCAGCATCCCCGACACGAGCACGCCAGCCGACACCGCAATCGCAATCAATCGCGCATCCTTTGCCGCATTCCGTTCCTCGGGAACCACTCCAGGAATCGCGGAACGCACCGCCGAAACCAGCAACCGGTGGGTGTTCACCCCGTACGGCGTGCAGGTCATCAACGTCACCCGGTCCTCGCCGGGCACAATCTTCAGCTTCGAGGTGTCATTCGGTTCGATCACCGAAATGCGATCCACCTTGTAGCCGAGCGTACGGCCCATCACTTCGATGTAGAAGTAGTCGCCGACGCGCATCTCATCCAAGCGCGTGAACATCATCGCCTCGACCAGCCCACGGTGGCCGGTGATCACCGCATGCGTGCTCCGCCCGCCCACTGGCAGGCTGCTGCCATACAGATGTCCGGATCCGGATGCGAGCGCCGACTGCGACGTGCCATGGTAGATCGGCAGACGTACGGAAATCTTCGGAATGCGGATGGTGCCCATCACGCCACTGCCCGAATCGAGCAAACTTTGATATTCCTTATCTTTGGCGCTGGCGCTATTTGATTCCGCGGCACCGGATTCACTGGACTGCGAGCCGCCCTGCACTTGGGAGAACGGGTCTTGCGCCTCGCCGAGAACCGGCTGTCCTGAAGCCGCAAGCCGCCTGTTATATGCTTTGGCCGCGGCAAACGCCTCATCGGCTTGGGGATAAGGCCAGCCGGCAACCGTCTGCACGGACCGGTTCGACGTATTCCGTAGCTCCCGCGCCGACTGATACTGCAGAAACGTAGGAAACCCGCCGATGCCTATCGCAAGAATGATCAACAGCGCCGCAACCACCCGCATGGCAATGACTTTCCTGCGATCCCTGCGCCACTGCCGCACCTCATCGGCAATGTCGACCGCCTCTTCGAAAGACGGTTCCCGATAGCGCTCCGTCTGCTGTTGCCGCATGTCCATCACTGGATGAACTTCCGCAGCACGCGTTCCAGCTCGTCGATACGCAATGCCTGCTTGGCGATGAGCAGATCGCATTTGTTGATGGTCAGTTGCGCCTGCGCAAGCTTTGCCGCCATATTCTGCGATTCGTCGGCCTCAGTTGGGTCATTCGTCTCCCCTTCGTGCGTAGCCCCTTGCAGTTCGGCGATCGATAAATCGTCTTCGATATCCTGCAGTTCGACATCCTGCAGATAATGGCTCGCGGACCCTTTTCCCTTTCGACGCTCATCACGTTCCTGCTGCTTCCAGCGCGCAATGCACCGCTCCACACGCTTGTAGCCGATCAGTTTCGGATCAAGCCCCGCTTCACGGAAAATGGCTGACGGTGATTCGCCGGCGTTATAACGGCACATCACTTCCACCCGGAAACGGTCTGAATACCAGATGTGCGACGCACTCACGCTTTTGACCGCCGGCAAGCTGGACAGATACGCACGCTCCTTTGCGGTAAATTTGCCATCAATCATTTTTTCTGCCCCTTATACTGCTACTGCCTGAACAGCTCGGTTCAGAATCATATCGGAGATTTCCCCATTAGCCCCTCGTTAAAACCCTCGAATAAAAAATCCCATTCCCCCCAATAAAAAAGGAGTCCTATCTTACAAACAAAACAGTTCCGCCATTTTCCACAGATAGTAACGCTCATAGAATTACCCCCCCCCATAAAATTTACACAATCTTAACCTCACCCCCAGCACACCCTTTAGCACATCATGGGGCCGCTACGTCTCTACACACCGTCACGTAGACTCACTAGGCTGGAAACATGACGCAAGAGCTCGTTTCGTTGACTATCATCATGGCGGTGGCGGCCGTCAGCCCGATTGTGGCGCAGCTGATTCCGGGAAGGTTCATTCCGCAGACCGTGCTGCTGCTCGCCGCCGGAGCCACGCTCGGCCCGTACGGACTGGGCGTGATCGAAGTGAACGACGCCGTGAAACTCTTGAGCGAGCTCGGCATGGCGTTCCTGTTCCTGCTCGCCGGCTATGAAATCGATCCGAAACGACTCGCCGGACATCAAGGCAAAGTCGGACTGCTTACATGGGTGATCACGCTGGGCCTCGCTTGGCTGGTCGTGACATTCCTTCCGTTCTTCGCCAAGCAAGGTATCAACGGCATCGCCACGGTAATCGCACTTACCACCACCGCGCTCGGCACGCTCATGCCGATTCTCAAGGAACGCAGCCTCGAAGGCACCCCCATCGGCGACGCCATCATCTCGTACG
>UMGU01009108.1_pt1 | contig 9386 bp, 7 predicted proteins | sample 1965331 | NCBI WGS metagenome assembly UMGU01 (sample SAMEA4836078, study PRJEB28245) | human gut metagenome | biome: gut microbiome; material: fecal sample | place: Denmark | collected 2008
AGACTTCCGTTCCTATGCAGACGCACAGAAACGTGTAGAAGAAGCATACAAAGATGAAAAAGGCTGGGCGAAGAAAGCACTCCTCAACACAGCATGCAGCGGCAAGTTCACATCCGACAGAACCATCCAGGAATATGTGGATGATATCTGGCATCTGGATAAGGTTATTGTCAGAAAGAAATAATGAGCAAGTTATAATTAAGAAATAAAACGTTCACTCCAGGATAATAGCAGTAAAGTTTATCATTCTGAACTGAATGGCAGAGAAACAGCAGAGAACAATAAAAAGTTTTCTGCTGTTTTTTGCATATACATTTATGTATAAGATTGATTGACATGACCATAATAATAGCATGTAATAAAAATACGAAAAAACATACGATTTTTGATACGAAAGTGAGGCGAAAATATGTTAGCAGTAAAATCTATGGATTTAAGAGAAAACTTTAAGTCATTGTGTGATAAAGTATTTGGTGGAGAAACTTTGATTATCTCCAGACCTAAAAATGAAAATGTAGTAATGATTTCTGAGAAAGAAAACATTAAAAACGGCTAAAGCCCCAATAAATCAAGGGTTTTAGCCGTTTTATTATGCTGATTTGTCGCTTAAATCTACAAGCAGATACTAAAAGTTATTAAAAAACACTTGACAAACACTCTGAAATGAGTATAATTCGTATCAGTAATATAATTAATAAAATTTATATCAGAAAGGAAGCCTATTATGTCTAAGAATGAATTACAGACAGGATTTAACGGTTTGTTGAACACGATTCAATCCCAAATTGAAGATGATGACATAACCGAAGTATCATATAAAATCAACAAGAAAAAAGGCATTATGAGTATCAGCGGAAAAAAGAACAATGAGGCTTTCCGTGCCACAAAACAAATTTATGGTGATAGTGGTTCGGTACAGTCGGCATCTCGTTTCAATGCGAATATTGACCGCACAGAAAGGGTTCGTATTGTGAAAGATATGTATCGCAAAGGTTTTAAGCAACAAGAAATCGCTGATACGCTGGGTATATCACAGGCACAGGTTTCAAATATTATAAATTCGTAAGAAAATGGAGACTTGATCAAGATGGCAGTTAATTTCATTTCAGTCAAATGCCCGGATTGTGGTGCATCTTTAGACATAGAGAAGGGGAGAAAACAGGTATTTTGTACTTATTGCGGCGCCAAAGTCTTGATAAATAATGATAATGAATATGTCTACCGCCATATAGATGAAGCAGGCATAAAACAAGCAGAAACTGACCGTATGGTTAGAATGAAGCAAATGGAAATGGCTGAAAAAAACAGGGAATCCGCTGAAAAGACAAAGGTTTAGCGACAGGACTGGATTCACAAACAATTCGGAAGATAAAATAAAAAAGATAAAGGCAGATTTTTACCTTAAAAAGAGAATACTACATCATCTTGTGATAAATAGGAAAATCTCACCACATTTGTAACAAATTATAGATTTTATCACCGAAAAATCTAGGAAAATAAATGCTTTTAGAGTATGTGAAATTTAAAAAAATCGTAAAATTCTTGAGCATTACCCTTGACAAAAAGTGGTGAAAGCACTATTATTAACCATAACAGACAGATTATGTCTAGGAATCTTTACCCAAAAAGAAATAGTTATATTAAGGAAAGGGGAACTATAATCATGACAAAGATTAAAAACACAAAGAAGGGCATGGCAAAAAAGACATTAAGTATGTCACTTGTTGTTGCAATGCTTGCTACTTCTAATGTGCCGGTATGGGCTGCTGAGTTCAGTGATGGCAGCGATGTTGCTGTTGAGACTGAAGCTCCGGTTGCTGAAGATACAACAGATGCATTTTCAGATGATGTTGCAGAAGCACCAGTTGCAGATGATACAGATACTGTTACTCAGGTTGCTACAGCTACTGAAGCACCTACTTTGGAATTAGCTAACTGGAAAGGTAGCTTAAAGGTAAAAAACGATATTAAAGATGGTGATACTGTTGTTACAAATTTCAATTATAAAGTTCGTATCAATGGCTATGAAGTTGTTGATACAAACGCTGGAGAAGCTCATTATAGCGGAACTTATGCCTCAACATCACCTGTTGCCAATCTTGCCGCTTTAAATACAGAATTAGCTAAAGCAAAATTTGCACCAAGCGATGCCGGAAAAACAGTATCTGTTGAAATTACTAAAGATGATTTCAAGATGACAATTCCTGGCATTAAAATTGAAACAGTAAATATTGAAGATGTTGCGAAGTTAGATATAACTACTGCTACTAAACCAGTTTATACAGGAAAACAGACTGCATTTGCAGATGCTGAAATTACAAATAATTTTGCAATCAAAGAAAAAAATGGTACTAACACTTATAGTGGACTTGACTCCAGTAATTTCACATATACATATGAAGGCGATGATCTTGTTAATGTAAGCGATAAAGATATCTATGTAGTTGCTAACGTAAATGCTGCTGGATATACTGGAAAAATTAAAGCTCCATTTAGAATTCAGAAACGTCCTTTAGCTGCAGGTGAATTAGAATTAAAATTAAATAAAAATACTATTTCATATGCTGAACTTGGTACAATTCCTTCTGATTTTGTAACTGTAAAAGATACTGAAACAGGTGAAACACTTCCAACTTCAGTTTATACACTTTCTGCAGCTAATAATAAATTATCTTCTGTTGAAACAGGTTCTAATGAAGATAATTTAAGAGTTACTATTAACAATGGTACTTTATCAAAAGATAAAATTATCAGCAATAATTATTCAGCAAATTCTGGTGTTACAAAAAATACTACTGATAAAGTAAAAGTTGTTGCTAATAATATGTCTGATTTTAAAATAGTCGTTGATGGTATTGGAAAAGACGATGCAACATCTACAACACCAGGTGTAAAAGATAATGCTGTTAGAAACGCAATCCATTTCTATATTGGTGAAACAGAAGTTACCAATAAGATAAAAGGTATTCTGACTTATAAAGCAGCTACTTTAGCAGATGGTGCAACTACTTTATCTGTTGAAATAACCGGTGATAACAAAAATGTTCTGGGAAATACAACGGTATCTCTTCCGGTAACTACCAATAAACTTGTGGATTCTAAGTTGACTTTTGAAATTGGTTCAACTAAATATGGTAAATCATCAGGCTTAACTGCATTTGGATCCTCTTTAGGTGATGAAAAATATACAGGTGAAGCAGTAACTAAAGCAATCAAAAATGTTAAATCAGATGGTACTAATTTAGTCGCTGATAAAGATTATAAAATTGTATACGAAAACGACAATATAAATACAAATGCCGTTTCAGGAAAGACTGTAAAGGTATCTATTGTAGGTATAAATGATTGGAGCGGAAGCATTGTTATTGGTACTTATAACATTACTCCTGCTGAAATTAACGCAGCAGATATTAAAGTTCCTAAAAAAGTTCTGTATGACGGAAATCTTCAGACTGCTGCTGATTATATGACAGGAAAAGTAACTGTAAAAGCAACTACTTCTGTTAATGGAGAAGAGAAAAAAATCGACGTTCCTGCTGATGCTTATCAATTAACCTGTGCAGCAACTAAGTTAGCTGTAGGTGGTGTTATTACAACTAAAATCGCGAGAGCAAACATTAAAAATAAGAACTTTACAATTGCAGGTACGGGTGCAGATGTAACAGCTAGCGATACAACAACTATTACTAATAAAGATCTTTCAGATGAGAATGTAAAACTTGAGGTAATTGGATCTTATACATACACAGGAGAGAAAATCGTTCCTACTGTAAAGGTATCCGTAGATGGTGTTGAACTTGAAAAAGATATTGATTATAAAGTTAAATCTTGCTCAAACAATGAGAATGCTGGAGAGGCTACAGTAACTGTTGAAGGAACTGGAGATTACTCTGGAACACAGACAGCTAAATTTACAATTAATAAAGCTAATTTGAGTGACCTTAAAGTTGAGGCAAATACAAAAGACCATAAAGCTTCCTTTACTTACACAGGAACTCAGGTTAAACCCAGAACTTCTGATTTTAAGATTACATTAAATGGTGTAGAACTGAAGGCATCCGATTTTGCGATCACATATCCAACAACATCTAAAGTCAATGTAAATGTTGGTGATGCAACTGTTGCCCTTGCTCCTGTTAAAGATAATAAAAACTTTACAGGTGATAAAAAAGAAGTAACATTTAAGATTCTTCCAAAAGAAATTGATACATCAAAATTTGCTGGTACATTCTATGCATTTGATGAAAATGGAAATAAAATTGACTTTGGTACAACTAATCAGTATATCTTTGCTTATGACGGAACAGAAAAAACATTTAAAGATATCAAATTTGTTCCTACTAAGAATGATTTAAAACTTGTTGAAGGTAAAGATTATGAAATTAAATATTTCAATAATGTTACTGGACCAAACGCAAGTGTGTATATCAATGGTATCGGCAATTATACCAATACATCAACACGAAAGTTCTCTGGAAGCGAAGAAACCTATACAGTAAAACAAGATTTTACAATTGAGGGTGTTACCATAGGTGGTAAAAATGTTTCCATAAGCGATACCGAATATGCAGGTGGTGTTGCTGTTACTCCAAATGTTACTATTAAAGTAGGTGAAAGAACATTAGTAGAAGGTACAGATTATGAATTTAAAGATCTGAGAAATAATGTTGATGTAACAGCAGCAAATAAAGTATTAAGTGCTACACTTAAACTGAAGAAAGATGCTTATAAATTTAATAATATTGGATGGTCTGGTGCATTTACCAGAAGTAGTGACACAGAACTTACAGTTAAATGGAAGATTGTTAAAAAAGATATTGCCAATACAGCAGTTGAAATTTCCGAAACAAACGGTAAATTAACAACAACTGTACTTAACGGCAATGTAATCGTTCCTGCAACAGAGTACGATGTAAAAGACAACGGCGATGGAACAGCTACTGTAACAGCAAAAGCTGACAGCAAGAGCTATAAAGGCAGCCAGAAAGTATCTGTTAAGAAATCTGAAAACGTTGGTGCTCCAGTTATCAGTAATGTTAATGTTTCCGGTAACACAGCAACTGTAATCCTTTCAGGAGAAACAGACGGTGCATCAGGATATGACTATGTAATTTCTACATCTAAAGATCCTGCAAACAAAGATGCCCGTTTAGATGTTGTTAAGAATCAGGTTCAGACAACAGCTAACTTCAAATATGTTCCACAGGGAACTTACTATGCATACTGCCATGCATGGACACGTGATGAGAATGGTAAGAAAGTATTTGGTGGATGGTCTAACAGCTATGCATTCTCTGTAACAGCGATCACACCGGATACACCAGAGATTCTCAGTGTTAAGACAAAAGGTTCTACAATCACAGTAACATATAAAGAATCTGCTAACTCTACAGGATATGACGTAGTTCTCGGAAAAGGTTCCAAGAAAGAACATGGCGAGACACGTCCATATCAGTATGGAAAATACAAAAAATTAAATGTTAAACCAGGTGTATGCAAAGCTGTATTCAAGAACGTTCCTGCAGGAACATATTATGCAGGAGTACATTCCTGGAACAGAACAGCTTCTGAAAACGATAACAAAGTATTCAGTAAGTGGTCAAATCTGGAAACTGCTAAAGTTAAATAATCCATTTGGGTAATTAATACAGATTCCTAAAAAAGAAGGCTCCGGTCATTGCGACCGGAGTCTTTCTTTATCGGCAATTTCGTGCATTAAATCAACATAATCTGTCATGGACGCTGTGAAAGTTGTGTGCTATATTGAGTATATAGGAATGCCCCAGACAGCTGTTCCTGTCTGAATCGTTCAGTTAACACTAACATACACTTTTAGGAGGGAAAAAGAATGAAGAAAACAAGCAAAAAATTACTCTCTTTTTTACTGGCGTTTGGAATGATCCTTTCCATGTTTGCAGTGACCTCTGCTACAAGTTGGGCGGCAGATGAACATGTTCCTGCATCGGCAACATTGGTTGCCTATCCGAAGCCGGCAACAGAATCCCTGGCTTCCTTATCGTCCAAAGTTTCCAGACTAAAATCAAGTAATAAGGCAGTTGTCACTGTCAAACTGTCAAAATCCACCTACGGCACTTCACAGACATACTATACGATTCTGGCAGTCCCAAAGAAAGCCGGTACAGCTACTGTTTCTTTTAAATGTCAGGGAAAAACATATAAAATAAAGGTAACTGTAAAAAAATATGTGAATCCTGTTAAATCAGTAAAGATCGGCGCAACTACTGTTCCAGGTTCCAGATTTAAATCTTCTTCTGAAACAGGTCTCAGCTATGCAAAGTTTGCCGGAAAGAAAGTAAAAACAACTGTTACTCTTGCAAAAGGATGGAAACTTGACAAACTTTACATATATAGTGGAAATAATCCTGCGAATGGCAGTATGAAACCAGCGATCGAATACCTGCAAAAAGGATGGATGCGCAGTGAATCCGTGGCAAACGGAAGCAAGATCCCGGTAGCGGGAGGCAAAGGTTTCAGGATCATGTTTACTGCAGTTAATTCTAAAACCGGTATCAAAGAACGTATAACTATCGAACTTAGATAAAGGGGAAAAGAGGGCTCTGACAGATGAAAAAGAAATTATTAGTTTTATTACTGACTTCTTCCATGATTTTAATGAATTTTGCTCCTGCATATGGTGCAGGTGATTTTACTGACTCGGATAATGTAACAGCTGTAGAAAATCCAGGTTCATCTGATGTTGATGCGATTCCTGACATGGGTAATGTGGTTGTCTGGAGGGGTCTGACCATCGAAAATAACCGGAAAGATAATAATCTCCACATAAAAGAACTCTAAGATTTATATAACATAAAATTCCTTACCCATACATAAAACCATCCCAGCTATATGAATAATGTACATAGTCGGGATGGTTTTTATTGTGAATTATTACTCTGTCTATTAATTTCCTACAATAAGTTTACACTATCGAATATAGGTTTTCTCTTGACTGTTGATAGCAACTTTAGATGGCAATACAAAGACCTTATTGCCTGTCTCTGAGTTACCCTGTATATTGTCATTAATACAGTAAAGAAAGGGATCCCAGAGCATCCTCCTGACAAGACGTATACTCTGGGATCATGATTTTGAAACCATGATTATTATATCCTCGTACAAGGAAGAGCGTTCGTCTTCGGAGAATGCCATAGTTAAAGATGAATTCATTTAAGTGGAGTCGAAGCAAAATTAAATAATTTATCGTTTCACAGATTTCTGAGATGAGTATTCACTGTATTGTTTTTTGCCGTTTACATTTTTATAAGCACGTATTTTATACTTATACAGGGTACCTTTTTCCAATTTTCTGTCTGTGTAACTCGTAGAATTTACAGATGCAATTTTCTTCCAGCTGTTTCCTGAAGTCCGGTATATCTCGTATCCTGTTGCACCGGTAGTTTTTTTCCAGGTTAATTTTACATCTGTGCTGCCGGATTTTTTAACTGATTTAAGAACCGGCTTCCGGAGCTGGATTTTGAAATTCAGTTTTAAACTGCCGCTATAGGTACCTTTACCTTTGATTATTACAGTTGCAGTTCCGACATTGATATTATTCTTGTAGGTCAGAGTATAATCAATATCTTTAAAAAGGTATGTGCCACTTGCTGAGTCTACCGAGACATCTACTGACGGCGTAATCGCTTTTCCGGTATATGTATAAATACTGTCTTTCATCCGGGCAGCACATTTTGAGATTGAGGCAGACTGTGGTTTTAATGTAAATGATACGGAATCTTTCTCTGCCCAGGTATCGTAAAGATTAAAGACTAAATAATAAACAGTGTTTGGTTTTAAGGAGCAGGCTTTTCCGTTCTGAACATATCCGAAATAGCCATTCCAGTCGAGGATGCCATTGCGTTCTGTATAAATAGAAATTCCTGCCCGCTGGGAGTTATATTGCTGAAAATCTCCGGATACAACATATCTTGTTGATTTTCCGGTTTTAATACGTGCGTAGACTTCACGCCTGCCGACAGATAAGGATTTTGTACCGCTATTGTTGATCGTAGGCATTGCGGAAGATTTTTTGACAGATACATTTTTGATCACTGTTTCTTTATCAGAGCCCTGAATTCCGATGTGTACATCATAAGTACCTGCATCAGGGTATTCACTTTTTCCATTATAAATAACGTAGCGTTCCACGCTCATACCGTATTTGTTTCTTCCGTTGCGGGAAGAAATGATTTCTGATTCTCCATTGACGTAATTAATTTTTATTTTTCCATTCCATCTTTCACCTATGCCAACTTTTTCTTTTGCAGTAAAACCGCCTCTGTTGAAATCTACAGGCGTATAATAGGTAGTTTTCTGACTGAAATCGCCGACCGGTTCTATGGAGGCAATGTTATAAGCGAGTTCTGCACTGATGTGGGCTTCAGTTTCATTAAAGAATTCTGTATTTAATATGGTATATTTATGACCGGACTGCAGATTAAAAACACCGTTTTGCTCAGATACATTTTTTCCGGATTCATCAAACAGAAAAGCCGGATGATCTTCTCCTGATAAAATTGCATAGCTGCCAGTGGTTTCCGGAGTAAAAAATCCATATGCTGATCTGTCCCAGATCTTAGAAGTTGCTTCATATCTGTCAGGACCTGTTTTTGTCAGGACAGGTGTTTCATCCGGAACCCGGATGGAGATGGGAACTTTCACATCAACTCCTTCGCTATAGTCTATCAGAGCATAATATTCACCGGGTCCCAGATAAACATCGTAATCATTATCTGTAATCTGTTTAAAGTTGCTGTCCAGAAGGCTTCCTGTATACAGGTTGCCTATAGAGTCAGCCATCCAGTCCGACAGACATTCATCCATTGTTGCTTCGCAGGTTTTGGTATCATCGCTCAGTTTTAATATTAAGCCTGTAAGATCAATGGTGTTTATACCGGTAATACTACCTAACAAATAAGGAGATTTATCAGGCCCTTTGACCAGCTCCAGTTTATCAGGTCCAATAACTTCATCTTCATCATCAAGTGCCGCAGACTGTTCATTGGAGCTGACATCAGGATTTTCTGATAACTCACTGCTTTTTTCTTCCGGCTGCAGTATTTTGTTGTCTGTTGCTTCGTCTGTACTGTCCGAAAAGCTTTCTGTTGCCGGTTCGGGACAGGTAAATTCGGCTCCGGATACCGGAACGAAAAATGTGCTGACTAATGCAGCGGATAAAATGACAGTTAAAACTTTTTTCTTCATCGCATATACCTCCTGTGCTGATTATTAGTATCATAAATCCTGAATGCAGATTTATGATATTGGGACACTTATATTATAGTGATTTTTACATTTTTTGTCATCAAAAATAATCCGGCATGCACCGGGGACAGTATCCTCTTATAAAACACGGCTGGATCTATGGG
>UMGU01014246.1_pt1 | contig 9195 bp, 8 predicted proteins | sample 1965331 | NCBI WGS metagenome assembly UMGU01 (sample SAMEA4836078, study PRJEB28245) | human gut metagenome | biome: gut microbiome; material: fecal sample | place: Denmark | collected 2008
TTGCCCAGGAGTTTCTTGCGGGCTGGTCCGGCACGCTTACCGCCAACGGCTACAAACCCTACTTCAATCTCGGCAACCCCAACATCGCCAACACGGCGTGCCTCGTCCACGTGCGCCGCTAATTCGCCCAAATCGTGAAGATCGCCGGCGGCGACGCCAAGGCGGCGTCTGCGGCCAGCGTTGCGCTCGAGGCAAGGCGCAGGATCGACGCCATGTTCAAGGTCGACTCCAAGTTCGACGACATGGAGCCGGGTGCCAGGAAGGCCGCCCGCGACGCGGAGCTCCGCCCGCTCATGGAGGACTTCGGGGGATGGGCGCGGGCCCAGCTTCCCCTAGCCTCGCCGAAGCTGGCGCCGCACCGTGCGCTGCAGTACGCTGTGGAGTTCTGGCCCTACGTCATGAACGTGCTCGAAGACGGGGCACCTGGAGCTCTCGAACAACGTCGCCGAGCAGGCCCAGCGAATCTTCGTCGTAGGGCGCAAGAACTGGCTCTTCAGCGATGCGCCGCGCGGCGCGCGGGCGTCTGCGGCGATATACAGCGTCACCACCACGGCCAAGGCCAACGGGCTCAATCCCAGGCTTTACGTCGAGTGGCTGCTGACCGAGATGCCCAACGCCGGCGAGCTCACCGATGAGGTTGTGGACTCGTTCCTGCCGTGGTCGGATAGGGTGCCTGAGTCCTGCAAGCTCGACCCAGCCGCTGCCGAGAAGGCCAAAGAGATGCCTGACGACTTCATAATTAACATCGACCCCGATGCGTTCGACGACGAGATGGCGAACAACGCCGAGGAGGGCCTGTAGCGACATAGCGGCCTAAGGCATACCGCAACGCAAAGATGGAAACGTCCAGGACTTTTCCATCCGTATGCCGGAATGGTCCTGGACGTTTCCTGCTACGCGGTCATTTTGACGCTTACGCTCTAATGCCTCCACCGCTTGTCGCGGGCGGGGTAGACGATCCAGGCGGATGCGTAGCTTGCGATAAGGCAGACAATGACGCAGACGATGCTTGTCTGGAACCCGAATGAGTCATTGATAACGCCCCAGATTACGCTTGCGAAGCCAATGCCGATGTCATTGGCGAGCAGGAACAGGGCGTTTGCGGCGCCCCAGCGCTCTGGCGGGGTGTTCTTTACCGCTACGCTTTGATTAAGTGGCAGGCTTATGCCAGTGGCGAGACCATAGAAGATTCCGGACGCCAGGAAGACAGGTTCCCCGTACGGTGCGGCAAGTAGCATAAGGCAGCAGAGGATGCCGCACGCGACGGCTCCGGTCATTGTTTTGATTGCAGGTACGGTGTCCATGAAATGCTTTGAAATCATGCGAATGATAATCATGCTTACCGCGCTGATGGTGTAGAAGAGACCGGCGTGGGTATAGCCGAGAGTAGTACCGTACAGACCGGCAAAGAAGACGCCAAAGCCAAAAGTGGGGCACATGATCATCTGTGGGATGGCGCCAGGCAATGCGCGCGGCTCGAAGATGTTGAATGAGTCACGCAGGGTTCTCTTGGACACCTGGTCGCCTTCAGGATACTTTTCACTGTTAATTGTTTCGGATGTAGTTACTGTGGTGGAGCTGGGTGCCTGCCCGTCTTTTGAGTCGAGTTCGAGCCGGGTTTCCATTTTGATTCGGTATGCGCTGGAGCTTGGCAGAGTTTGCCATTTACTTTCATAGCGTGCGTTGAGGGCGATTACAAGCCCTGCAAACCCAACCAGGGCAAGGCCGACATAGAGGTTCGTTGAGGGATCGGTTCCTACTAGGTAAAGTGCGAAGGCTGGGCCGATGCTCATGGCGATAGCCTGTCCGAGGCCGTGGTATCCAATGCCTTTGCCGAGCCGTTCTTGCGGTAAGACGCTTGCTGCGGCGGTCGAGGCTGCTGTTGTTGCTGCGCCAAAGCCCACGCCTTGCAGCAAACGGCTGATTGTGAAGAGGGGATGCCTTGAACGACAGCGGACAGTGCTGTTCCTGCTATGAGGATAGCGATGCCGGCGATGATAACGAGTGAGCACTTGCCGTTGTCGATAACAGGGCCGACGAACAGTCGTGCTAACGCGGCGGCAATGGAGAAGACGAGTGCAAGTACGCCGGCAAGGCTCGCACCGTAACCTTGGCCTGCCAGGAAGACGCTGGTTCCACTGTTGAGTCCTTGGCCCATGACGAAGCAACAGAAGGTCAGCGCGATGATAAGCACGAAAATAAGCGACCACAGCTTCGGATGGTCGTCCTTACCGATATTTGGCATGAGAACCCTCCTATGATTCCAATACCCGTATTCTACGTCTGCAAAAAGTGAGATGTAAGCGCCAAAATGACCGCGTCTTAACAACCCGCTGGGCTTGAGGCAGAATCATCGCATCGACTTATCCTGGAAACTGCCTGACGAAGGCGACAGGATGCTTGTCAGCAAGGCGGCAAATCTTAACGAGAGCCAAATCCAAGAGCTTGCAAATCTTCAGCGAGGCGTTGCAGCAATATATCAGAACGAATGGATCGAACCTGTCCTCTGTCACATCGAACCGCATGAACGCGGCCTAGAGTACTCGCCGACACAGAGCAAGCACAGCGCGAAGGACAAGGCTTCTTCTGAAGAGCTTCGCTATCTCAACTCTTGTGTGCTTAATCCGTTCAAGCTCGATGAGCCAAGGGAATACAACTTCTGCGACTGTGTGCACAAGATGGACATACCTGACTCCATGAAGGCACGCTTGATTGAGATGGCAAGGACTCCTCTGTCCTCGAGGAAGCCACTGTTTGAATGGTGTGCTTATAGGTATTTCAATATTGGACGCATCCTCGACGACGCCAGGGATTTATCTGCCGACAGCCTCAAAGAGAGGCTTTGCTCCCATCTGCTTTCAAGCTGGAAATTCGAAGATGACTCCTCACCCGAAAGCTGGGGACCAATCCAATACCTGTTCATTCAGTCGATGCTTAACGCTCATCTCAACGAGCTGAGAAAGAGGGGTACCGGCATCGAGACAACGGAAAAGGCCTCAGCACTCGCCGAAGTATCAGCGGTCTTATCTCAAACAAGGCCGGTGATCTAAATGGCGTTTGAAAATATAGAGCAATTAATGCCGGATACGACCGAAACGAGATTGGCCTTTGAGGAGGCGCAACGCACCGTTGCTGATTGTGCAGATGCCGCATGGCGGGATATTTCTTCCGGCGATGTCCTAACCGCGAGCATTTCAACAGTTCAAGAAGCCGCAGATGACGCCTGGAAAGCATGCGAGCCAACACTCAACGCTGCAGGCGAAACTGTCCGCGATGGCGCAAGGAACGGAGCTTATCTTGGCGGCAGGTTCGTACTTGGAGTTGCCGACGTTGGAGAAAACGCATATGTCGGTGTTGAATCGAATATTGAACTACTGGCCGAAGACGAAGAAGCAGCGGTGAAAACCGCGCAAACACACGCTGTTGACGATGCAGCCAACGCCTGGGGCGACTTCATGGAAGCCGATGAGCAGATACGGGAAATCGGAGACTATGTCGAAACTGGAGGCGAAATCGCCACTGAAGTTGCGCTTGGTGCCGTAGCCGTCACCGCTTCTGCCCCTGCAGCACTCGCTGCTGGGTCTGTACTCGTTCTTGACGAAATGGGAAAGAGCTTGGAAGCCGGCGCTGAAGACGGTGAGATATCTCAGGAGGATATCGTCGGAGAAGTCGTTGCGGGAACTGTTACGGCAGCAACGCTTCTTGCCGGACGAGGTCTAAATAACTTTCTTGCCTCAAAGGCAGCAGAATCGGGCGCAAGCTCACGAATTCTGGATGATGCCGGAAAGGCAATTTACGAAGGCGACCGACTGCTTCCCAATAACGAGTTTGCGATCGACGGCGTGAAGTGTGCAACCGACGAGCTCGGGCAACTTTACCGCGTTGGCGACGACCTCGTTCCGAACATGAGCTATGAGATCAATGGGTATAAATACGTTACCGATGCAATGGGTAGGGTCGAATCGGCCGAAGGCTTCTTACAACTAAAGACCCACGAAGGTCGTTTGACCATCAAGGACACTATCCAGTCAATCGGAAAAGGGTTTGAAGAGCTTTTTGATCAAAGAGGCCATCTGATTGCCGACCGATTCAATGGATCAAATGGCCTTGAGAATATTGTCGCCATGGGCGGCGAGGTTAACCAAAAAGCCTATGCAGCAATCGAGCAAAAATGCGCCGATGCTTTGGCTGACGGCGCTGAAGTGTTTTTCAAGGTTGAGCCACTTTATGAGGGCGGGTCATTCAGGCCTAGCTCGTTTGCTATCACGGACATTATTGACGGCGAAGAGACGGTTACGTTTCTTCTTAACACTGCAAAGGAAATGTAATGAGTGAAAAGAAGATGCTACAAGGGATAGCTTCAATTCTTGAGGAAACCCTCCCCGAAGACTGGAGCAAGGTCGTGTTTTACGCCGAGTACGCCGAGGGTGCGTTCTCTATTGAGTATTACGTTGCTGGCAGCGGAAAAGACGACTTCGTTAAATGCTTTGACCAAAAAGGCGTTTCGAGGGCATCCTTGATGAAAAACTTTATGGCTATCAACAAGTTCATTGAACCTGAAAGGGCCGCGCTTAAGCCCGAAAAGAGATGGGGATCGATGACGCTTATTCTCCATTCCAACGGCAAGTTCAAAGTTGATTACGACTACTCCGACATGACAGAAAACGCTTACGCCCGAAAGAAGGCCTGGAAAAAGAAATATCTCGCCTAGCAACGAACGGTCTGGGAAATCACCGCAAAGCCACCCGTGCATACTCTTCGAGCGCACGCGTCGTCGGCAACGTTTCAACCAGCGCGTTTTTGGGAGCCATGCAAACCCCTGTTCAACATTCCTCGGGAGTAATTGCTCTCTATGACGAATGGGATTCCCCATCGGGGAATCCCATTTTTTGTTGCCGACGACGTCCGGTATAATTTTTCTGTTTACGACGTCGTTCGGAAAGGGATGCCGACCTCTATGCGCCAGGGATTCGACAACGAAAAATACATCGAGCTGCAAGCCGCCAACATCAGAAAGCGCATCGCGCAATTCGGCGGCAAACTCTATCTGGAATTCGGAGGCAAGCTCTTCGACGACTACCACGCCTCGCGCGTGCTGCCCGGCTTTGAGCCGGACACCAAGTTCCGCATGTTGGAAAGTCTGGTGGACGATGTGGAAATCGTCATCGCCATCAACGCCAACCATATCGAAAAAGGCAAGACCCGCGGCGACCTCGGTATCCCCTACGACGAGGACGTGCTGCGACTCATCGACGTGTTCCGTTCCCGCGGCTTCCTCGTCGGCTCCGTAGTGCTCACCCAATACGCCAATCAGCCCGCCGCCGACGCCTACCGCCACCGCCTCGAGCAACTCGGCGTCACCTGCCGCCTGCACTACCCGATCGCCGGATACCCGCACGACATCGAACGCATCGTTTCAGACGACGGATACGGCAAGAACGAGTACATCGAGACCACCCGGCCGCTCGTCGTGGTCACCGCGCCCGGCCCTGGCTCCGGCAAACTCGCCACGTGCCTGAGCCAGCTCTACCACGAGCACCAGCGCGGCATCGACGCCGGCTATGCCAAATACGAGACGTTCCCCATCTGGAATCTTCCGCTCAACCATCCGGTCAACATCGCGTACGAGGCTGCCACCGTCGACCTCGACGATGCCAATATCATCGACCCGTTCCATCTGGAGGCGTACGGCGAGACCACCGTCAACTACAACCGCGACGTCGAAGCATTCCCCGTGCTCAAAGCCATGATGGAGCGCATCATGGGCGAAAGCCCCTATCAGAGCCCCACCGATATGGGCGTCAACATGGCCGGATACGCCATTGTGGACGACGATGCCTGCCGCGATGCCGCGCGTCTGGAAATCGTGCGCCGCTACTTCGCCGCCGCCGTGCACTTGAAGCGCACCGGCACTGGCGAGGAACAGGTGGAGCGGCTGCGCTCCATCATGAACCGGGCCGGCGTGACCCCCGATCTTTCTCCCGCCCGCGCCGTGGCCCTTGAGAAGGAAGCCGCCACCGGTGCCCCGGCTGGTGCCATGGTGCTGCCCGATGGCCATGTGGTCACCGGCAAAACCGGCGACCTGTTGGGCGCGGCCAGCGCGCTGCTGATGCACGCGCTCAAGGCCGTCACCGGTGTTGACGAAACCATTCCGGTAATCGACGATGCCGCCATCGAACCCATCTGTCGGCTGAAAACCGAGCATCTCAACAGCGTGAACCGACGCTTGCACTCGGATGAGACGCTGATTGCATTGTCAATCACCAGCGCCACCAGTCCTGTGGCCGCTCGCGTCATCGACGGGCTCAAACAGTTGCGGGGCTGCGACGCCTTCTTCTCCGTTATCATCTCATCCACGGACGAGGCGCTGTATCGCAAACTCGGCATCAACGTGTGCTGCGAACCGAAGTACGAACGGGTGAGTCTGTATCACCGGTAAGCGCCACCGATAAGCGCGGTATGCCGCGAATCGTCAAGCCGGTAATCATGCAGCATGCGGCCTGACGATTCGCTGCTGTCGCATTGTCTCTCCCCTCGGCCATGCTGGGCTTGTTTTCCGTTTGTTGGAGAGAACGGGGAATGCCATCAGCACTACGGAAAGAGAAGGATTATCCGTGAAGCGGTTCGTGGGTTTAGACGGTATTAAAGGACTAGCGCTGATAGCCATTGTGCTGTACCACTGCATGCAGCAACGGCTGCCAGGCGGATTCTACGGAGTCGACGTGTTCTTCACCGTCTCTGGATTCCTGATTGCCGTCAGTTTGATTCGTTCTCTGGCGAAAACCGGATCGCTGAATCTCGTGCGATATATTCCCAAGCGTGCAGTACGTCTCTATCCGGCGCTGTTTCTGCTGATTCCGGTTATCGTCTCCGTCGGCTGGCTGTTCGATCACGACATTCTAGTTTCCATCCGCGACCAAGTCATCACCGTGCTGCTGGGCTGCTACAACTGGTACGCCATTGCCGGAGGCCAAAGCTATTTCGACCAAATGAACCCGCAGGTGTTTCGCCATCTGTGGTTCATTGGCGTGCTCATGCAGTTCTACGTCATCGTGCCGTTCATCGTCTGGCTGATGTGGAAGCTCCGCCAGACGAAACTGTCTTCACTCATCCCACTGGGACTCGCGGCGTTCAGCAGTATCGCCATGTGGGTGATGTATGTGCCCAAAGGCGACCCCACCCGCGTCTACTTCGGCACCGATACCCACAGCATGGGCCTGATGCTGGGTGTGGCTCTCGCCTGGTGGGTCACCGCTCCTCAGTTGGGCCACGCTCGCCAGAGGGCTGTGCCGATGCCCCGCACCATTAGCTCGAGCGCTTCGGCAGCCGCACATCGGGCTCCGTTACCTCAGATTCCCGTGGAGCATCGCATCTGGAATGCGGCGGCACCGGTATTGGCGTTCCTCAGCCTGATTGCCTTGGTCACCATGGCGGTTATCGGCAAACAGGATGCATTCGCCTTCCGCGGTGGCATCATATTGTCCAGCTTGTTGTCCGTGCTGCTGATTGCCGGTACCATCTCCGACGATTCCTGGATGCAAAGCCTCATGGTGTTCAAGCCATTGGCCTCCCTCGGCAAGTATTCGTACGGCATCTACCTGTGGCACTGGCCGTTGTGGATTCTTTCCAGCGCCCTTGCCCCGAAGATCTTCAAGGCAGTAGGGCCTTGGCCTCTCATCATGACCGCGTTGCTCACCGCCATTGCGGTGATGATTTCCTGGCTGATGGTGGAGAAACCGGCGGCAACGCACTCGGCGGTATCCGTCGTGGTGCCCCTTCGCACGAACAAGAAGAATCATGTGGCCCGGGTTATTGCCGTTGACGTTATCCTGGTGCTGTCGTTGGCCGGCTGCGTGCAGGGCATTGCTCATGCACCTGCGAAAACCGCCATGCAGATCCAGCTGGAGCAACAGGCCGCACAACTGGAACGTATGCAGAAAACCGAACACGTGCTGCTGCGCCATGCCGTGCCGGCACCGCCCAAGCCCAAGCATGAGATGCCCACCGGCGATCAGATTACCGCCATAGGCGATTCGGTGATGCTGGCCTCATCACAGGGCCTTTCGGAAGTCTTCCCCGGCATTCAGACCGACGCGAGCGTTTCCCGCTCCATCATGGTCGCCCCCGAACTCATCGGCAACGCTCTGTCCGCCGGCAGTCTGCGGCAGTGGGTGTTGATCGGCCTTGGCACCAATTCGGCAATCACCCCTGATCAGTTGGACCAGATTCGTAATATGATCGGCCCCGACCGCGTGCTGGTACTGGTCAATGCCCACGGAGACCGTACGTGGATTCCACCTACCAACCAGGTGCTTGCCGACTATGCGGCCGCACATCCAGACAATGTGGTGCTGGTGGATTGGGATGCCACAGCCAACGCGAACGCGCAGGTGCTCGGCTCCGACGGCATCCACCCGAGCATGGATAGCGATATCTATGCAAAGGCGGTCAAACAGGCCATCGAACAATGGATCGCAAGCGGCAGGTGAACGGCAGGCAACGCTGAGTTGTCCAACCGGTCGTGAAGAACGGCTATGCTGAAGACTGCATCAACGAGACCACACGTTGGGAGACATGGTGAGCGCAATCCTTGAAGGAAAGCCCGATAAGAATCTTATTCTCGTTACGGGAAGGATTCATCCGAAGTTGGCTGAGGATGTCGCCGAGCAGCTCGGCATCGACGTCCTTGAAACCACCGCATACGATTTCGCCAACGGCGAGATGTACGTGCGCTACACTGAATCGGTGCGTGGCGCCGATGTGTTCGTGCTGCAAAGCCACTACAAGCCCATCAACAAGGCGATCATGGAGCAGCTCATCATGATCGACGCATTGAAGCGCGCCTCGGCCCGTTCCATTACTGCGGTCTGCCCGTTGCTCGGCTACTCCCGTCAGGACAAGAAGCACCGCGGCCGCGAGCCCATCTCCTGCCGTCTGGTGTTCGACCTGCTGAAGACCGCCGGTGCCGACCGCATCATGTCGGTCGATCTGCATGCCGCGCAGTCCCAAGGCTTCTTCGACGGCCCGGTCGATCATCTGGTGGCCATGCCAGTGCTGGTCGACTACATCCGTGATCGTTTCCAGGGCCATCTCGACAACGTCGCCGTCGTCTCCCCCGACGCCGGCCGCATTCGCGTGGCCGAGCAGTGGGCGCAGCGTCTCGGCGGCGGTCCGCTCGCTTTCGTGCACAAGACG